>Ga0272448_1000158_pt1 | contig 101194 bp, 88 predicted proteins | sample YNPCB0191_FD_202220 | JGI IMG/M metagenome (GOLD analysis project Ga0272448, IMG submission 202220) | Hot spring sediment microbial communities from Yellowstone National Park, WY, United States - YNP-CB-019-1 | ecosystem: Environmental > Aquatic > Thermal springs > Hot (42-90C) > Sediment... | reverse complement strand
AAGCTAAGCCCTCCAGCGCCGATGATACTGCCTGGGCAGCTGGGCGGGAAAGTAGGACGCCGCCGGGATAGAAAAGACCAGAGAAAGCTGGAGAGAAATCTCCAGCTTTTTTTGTATTCAGAGGAGAAAATGAGCGAAGGAAAAACTTTGGTCAAAAACACCATAGTCATAAGTTTGGGTACTTTTCTTTCCCGAATTTCGGGTTTAGCACGAGAGGTTTTGATTTCCTCTCTTTTTGGGGCGACCTGGATTACGGATGCTTTTCTCATCGCCTATACCATTCCCAACCTTCTGCGGAGGCTCTTTGCCGAAGGAGCTCTGAGTACTTCCATCGTTCCGGTTTTCTCGCACTATTTTGCGGGGACTGAAGAAGAAAAAAAGGAGAATCCTCAGGATTTTGTCTCCTCGGTATTTACCGGATTTAGCATAGTGGTGGGGATCATCTGTCTTCTGGGGATTCTGCTGGCTTCCCTGATCGTTAAAGTGGTGGCGGTGGGTTTTCATGGTGAACCTACCAGGTTTCTCGTGGTCGTTGACTTTACCAGGATCATGTTTCCCTTTCTTCTTTTGATTTCCTGGTCGGCCTTTGCCATGGGGGTTCTCAATACGGTGGGGATATTCAGCTGGTCTGCCCTGGCACCGGTTTTTTTTAATCTGGGAACGATTGTCGCTCTCCTTTTTTTGAGGCCTTATCTCGATTTTTATGCCCTGGCCTGGGGGGTGATTCTGGGGGGACTATGGCAGTTCGTGTTTCAGCTACCCCCCCTTTACCGGCGGGGATTCCGGCTGCGGATAAAACTCGATTTCTTTCGTAACCGGGGTTTCAGGCAGGTCGTCGGTTTAATGCTTCCGGTTACTTTTTCTCTGGCAGTTTCTCAGCTCAACACTCTGGTGGATAGAATTATTGCTTCTCTCTGCGAGGAAGGAGCGGTTTCGGCCCTCTATTTTGCAGACCGGCTTATGGAATTACCCCTGGGAGTTTTCGGCATCGCCCTTTCAACGGCCATTTTACCTGCTCTTTCCCAGAAAAGCTGCCAGGATAACCTTGAAGAATGGCAGGGAGTTCTCTGGCAGGGTATCCGCTGGGTGGTGTTCATCATGGTTCCAGTCAGTGTTTTCCTGGTGGTTTTCAGCCCCCAGACGGTATCGGTGGTTTATCAGAGAGGTGTTTTCGGGGGACTGGCTACCCATATGACTTCGTCGGCTCTCCTGTTCTATGCTCCAGGGCTCGTTTTTTTCTCTTTGTCCCATCTTTTTACTCGAGCTTTTTACTCTTTGAAAGACTCCAAAACTCCGGTCAAGGTGGGGTTAGGAGCTGTTTTTCTGAATATTGCCCTGGATCTTATCCTGGTTCGCTACCTGAGCTTTCAAGGTCTTGCTCTGGCGACGTCTCTCACCGCCGTATTCAATTTTGTGGCTCTCTGGATACTCATGCAGAAAAAACATTGTCAGTTCCGTTTCCATGGGAAGGTTTGGGACTGGTGGAAAAAGGTAGTTGTCCAGGGGGTTCTTTTTTCGGCCTTTTGCCTGCTTCTGGTTAATATTTTCATTCAGGGAAGTGAACGATTCCGTTTAGGGAGTTTTGCCTTACTGATGATTCTGGCTTCGCTTTTCTATGCCTTTCTGGGTTTCTTTCTTAAGATGAACGAGCACCGTTTGGTCCTTGATTTGTGGCAGGATTTTCGAAAGAAACTGCGAAGGTAAAAGAGGTGGTAGCACCATGCCCAGCATAGGAGAGATTCGGAATTTCGGGATTATTGCCCATATCGATCACGGCAAGTCGACGCTGGCCGACCGGATACTGGAAATCTGTCAGGCAATTCCCAAGGAGAAAATGCGGGAACAATTCCTGGACCGCATGGATCTGGAGCGTGAGCGGGGTATCACCATCAAGGCTAAAGCAGTACGGTTGAGCTACTTCTCGAGGGTGCGAGGGAAGAGCTTTGTTCTCAACCTTCTCGATACCCCTGGTCATGTTGATTTCAGCTATGAGGTTTCCAGGGCTTTAGCCTCCTGTGAGGGTGCTTTGCTTCTCGTGGATGCCTCTCAGGGTGTAGAAGCCCAGACCCTGGCACATGCCCAGGTGGCGCTTTCGCAGGGGCTGGTTATCCTTCCGGTCATCAATAAAATCGATCTGCCGGCGGCTGACGTTGATCGGGTCAAGAAGGAAATAGAGTCCATCCTGGGCAAAGAACATCTGCCCATTTCTCTAGTCAGTGCCAAACATGGTACCGGGGTGGAAGAACTGATGGAGCGGATTATCGACTTCATCCCCCCGCCGAAAGGTGAGGAAACGCCATATTTACGAGCTTTGATTTTCGATTCTCTCTACGACCCCTATCGGGGAGTACTGCCCTTTGTGCGGGTTATGGACGGAGTCATCCGCCGGGGGATGAAGATCGTAATGTTTTCCACCCAGAAAGAGTTCGAGGTAACCGAAGTTGGTGTCTTCACTCCCGAGCGGAAAGAGGTGGGACGTCTGGGCCCCGGGGAGGTGGGATATATCGTCTGCAACATCAAAAATATCCAGGACAGTCGAGTCGGTGATACCATTACTTCGGCGGACTTTCCGGTGCCGGAACCGATTCCCGGTTACCGAAAGGTGAAACCCATGGTGTTCTGTGGCTTCTATCCTGTGGAAAGTGAAAGGTATGAAGGCCTCAAGGAAGCCCTGGAGAAGCTGCAGCTCAACGACGCTTCACTCACCTTTGAAGCTGACTTTTCGGAGGCGCTGGGTTTTGGCTTTCGCTGTGGTTTTCTGGGCCTTCTCCATATGGAAATCGTCCAGGAACGGATTGAGAGAGAATTCGGGATAGAAGTGGTGGCCACCGCTCCCCATGTGGTATACCGGGTACTCACCAAAAAGGGGGAGGTGCTGGAGATCAAATCTCCCCGAGACTTTCCTTCCCTGGCGGAGATCGAAGAGGCCGAGGAACCGTACGTGGTGGCAAAAATCATTGTGCCTTCTTCCTACCTGGGGGGAGTGATGGAACTCTGCCAGGGAAGGAGGGGAATTTCTAAGGACATGACGTTTCTGGACGAAAAAACCGTTCTTTTGACCTATGAACTTCCCATGGTGGAGATCCTGCTCGATTTCTTCGATCGCCTGAAAGCCCTGAGTCGGGGGTACGCCAGCCTGGATTACGAATTCCTGGGTTATCGTTCTGCTCAACTGGTGCGGGTGGATATCCTGGTGAATCGAGAACGGGTGGATGGTCTCTCCTTTATATCCTGTCAGGAAAACGCTTCCTATCGAGCACGGGAACTGGTGGGGCGGTTGAAGGAGTTGATTCCCCGCCAGCTTTTTGTGGTTTCTCTTCAAGCTGCTATAGGAGGCAAGGTTATCGCCCGGGAAGATATTCCTGCCCTCCGCAAGGATGTACTCCAGAAATGCTACGGTGGGGACGTAACCCGGAAGCGAAAGCTCCTTGAAAAGCAGAAAGAGGGCAAAAAGCGAATGAAGGCCGTCGGAAAAGTTCGTATTCCTCAGGAGGCTTTCCTGGCGGTCTTAAGAAACGATAAATGAAACCTCTCTCCATTTATGTTCACTTTCCTTTCTGTGTACAGCGATGCCGTTACTGTGACTTTGTGTCCTATCCCTGGAACGGTCGAGCAAGTCACCTTGAGTATTTAGCGTTGCTTCAGGAAGAACTCGTTCTCAAAGTGGAGGCGTATGGCCTGAAAGGGCAAAAGATCGACACCGTCTATTTTGGTGGCGGGAGTCCCTCTCTTCTTGAGGTTGAAGACCTGGGAAGACTGCTCGAAAGCCTGGACACATTTTTCACTTTTTCTCCCGACGTCGAAGTGACTCTGGAGTTCAAACCCGGGGTAACCGAGCTTTTGAAAATAGACGATCTGAGAAAAGTCGGTATCAACCGCCTGAGCATCGGCATCCAATCTTTTGATTCTCGAAACCTCCATTTTCTCGGTCGTAATACCCCCGTAGGGGTCATGGTGCAGGTAGTCGAGAAGGTCCGGGAACTCTACTCCCGATGGAACATAGACTTAATCTACAGTCTGCCGTTACAGGACTTATCGGTGTGGAAAAGAGATCTTGAAAAAGCCCTTTCTTTTCAACCGCCGCATCTTGCGGTGTATAACCTGACTCTCCATCCTCCCGCTCCCCTCTACTGGTTTCGAAAGGTGCATTCCCGTTTCTTTCCTTCTCCTGAAGCGGAAACTGTCCTCTGGGAATGGGCGGTGGTGCGGTTGCAGGCGGAAGGATATCGACACTACGAAATCTCGAACTTTGCCAAACCTGGTTACGAATGTCGACACAATCTTGGTTACTGGAGTAATCATGAGTATCTGGGTTTGGGGGTTTCGGCCTGGTCTTACCTTGGGGAGATAAGGGAACGCAACACGAATTTCCTGCGAAATTATGTCCGGAGACTCAAGGAGAATGATCTGCCGGTTGTTTTGAGGGAGAAGCTCTCTCCTTCTCGAAAGCTCGGGGAAGCAATCATGCTGGGCTTACGAAAAGAAGAGGGGTTTTCACTGGAAGAACTCGCTCATTATCCCCCAAAGGTGGCGGAAGAGAAATTGAGAACCTTGATGCAGCTGGTTCGTGAGGGTTGGTTAATTGAAAACCAGGGGCGTTTTTCTTTTTCTCCTCGGGGACTGTTGCTTGCCAACCAAGTACTTGCAGAAATTGTTGATTAGTGGTCACGGTTTGTGGTATTTTTAATCTATGATTCCGATACGTGATGAATTGCCAACTCGCCGGTTTCCGGTGGTCACTGTTTTGCTAATCGGATTGAATGTGGCTGTTTTTCTCTTTCAGGCTTTATTTGATGCTTCTTCGGACTGGTTCTTCTTGAAGTTTGGTCTTATTCCGGCATTGCTATGGGGGAAAGTGCAACCTTTGCAGGGAGGATTCAGCCCGGTGGTGACGCTTTTCACTTCCCAATTCGTACATGGAAACCTGCTCCACCTTTTCTTTAATATGCTCTATCTCTGGATATTTGGAAACAATGTCGAAGATATTCTGGGGCGTTTCCATTTTCTCCTTTTTTATCTTTCCTGCGGCTTAACGGCAGGCCTTGTTCATGCCGCCGTATTTCCCGACTCTTTGACGCCGACTGTGGGGGCAAGTGGAGCAATTGCAGGGGTAATGGGAGGATACCTGGTGCTGTTCCCCTATGCTCGAGTCATCGTGATGGTCTTCTGGGGGTTCTTCGTCCAGTTCCTGCGAGTTCCGGCTGCGGTGCTTCTGGGTTTCTGGGTCATCCTGCAAATCGTATATGGTCTTTTCTCTCTGGCTATCCCCAATTATGGGGGGGTGGCCTGGTTTGCGCATCTTGGTGGATTTCTGGTAGGGGTTCTGTGGAGTAAAATAGCTGCAGGGCGTTTTTATCGGCGGTCATACTGGTGAGATGGGAAGCTACAGGATAAGGGGGAGTTAAAGTGCTGGTTGAAGAAATTATGTTGCCGGAGATTCTGGCGGTCAATGATTTCGACGTGATTCGGGATGTGTTACAGTTTCTGGCTCGCCGAAAGGTTAACGAAGTAGTGGTGGTGGACCTGGAACAGCGACCGGTAGGTTATTTTTTTCTAAAGAATTTTTTCAGACAACTGATGGAAGACTCTCAAAAAGAGGTGGTGCTTACCGGTAACCTTTTTGCTACCATCCGGGAGAAATTGCAGGATTTTGCTACTCGAGAAGTATCAGAATTTATGGAGCCAAAGTTCGACTATCTGGAGGCCGACGAAAGCGTGGAGGATGTGCTGGAACTCTTCCTGGAAACCAATCTGGAACTTGTACCGGTGGTGAAGGAAAATAAGGTGGTGGGAGTGGTAAACCGGGTAAAGTTTCTGCAGGTTTTACTGGAAAACAAATAATGGAGGTGAACAGCGTGAATAAAAAAACTATCCGAGATATCCCCGTAGGAGAGCTGAAAGGAAAGAAGGTTCTGGTGAGGGTTGATTTTAACGTTCCTTTAGACGAAGAAAGACGTATCACCGATGATACCAGGATTGTAGAGAGTTTGCCCACGATTCGATTTCTTCTCGAGAGGGGCGCCAGGGTAATCCTGGTTTCCCATTTGGGACGTCCCAAGGGAAAGCCGAAGGATGAGTTCCGGATGGATCCGGTGGCGAAAAGGCTGGAAGAACTTTTGGGGAGGAAAGTGTACAAGGCCAACGACTGCATTGGTGAAGAGGTGGAAAAGTTGGCCAATGCCCTGAAAGAGGGAGAAGTTCTCCTTCTGGAGAATGTCCGTTTCTATGCTGAAGAAGAAGCCAACGACGAGAACTTCGCCCGATCGCTGGCACGCCTGGCCGATATCTACGTCAACGATGCTTTTGGGACTGCACACCGGGCCCATGCCTCCACGGCAGGGGTAGCCAGGTTCCTTCCGGCCTATGCTGGATTCCTCATGGAAAAGGAGCTGGAAGCCCTGGGAGAGCGTTTGAATAACCCGGTGCGGCCATTCCTGGCTATTCTGGGAGGAGCCAAAGTTTCCAGCAAAATTGGGGTCATCAAGAAACTGCTGGAAAAAGTTGATGCTCTTCTTATCGGAGGAGGCATGTCCTACACCTTCATTAAGGCTATGGGCTATGAAGTAGGAACTTCGCTCCTTGAAGAAGGGATGATCGAGGAAGCGCGAAGCATTCTCGCCATGGCCAAAGAGAAAGGTGTGCGATTGGTATTACCGGAAGATTTTGTGGTTGCTCCAGAGGGGAAGGAAGGAGTAGAAACCAAAGTTGTGGCCTGGAACGAGATACCTCCCGATATGGGTGGTTTCGATATCGGACCAAAAACCGTCGAGACATTCGCTCGAGAAATCGCTCAGGCAAAAACTATTTTCTGGAATGGTCCGCTGGGGCTCTTTGAGGTGGATCTCTTTGCTCGGGGGACGATAGAGATAGCCAAAAAGGTGGCTGAAAGCGGGGCAGTGGTAGTGGTTGGAGGTGGAGACACCATCGCAGCGATCAAGAAAGCGGGAGTGGAAAAGAAAATTACCCATATTTCCACCGGTGGGGGAGCGTCGCTCGAATTCGTGGAAGGGAGAGTCCTTCCCGGGGTAGAAGTTCTTCTGAGCCGGTAACCTTATTCCGGGAGCCCCTGGTAGAATGCGGTGATTTTCTGCCAGTGGGTTCCCGGCCAGTAGACTTTTTGACAGAGAGGACATTTTTTGAATTCCTGAAAGCTTAAAGAAACAAAGAGAGGTATTTTGAGTTTCACTTCCTGGAAAGAAGCGTCAAGGAGGGTGGCATTGCAGTCAGGACAGCGAGCTAAGGAAAGTCGAAGAGGAAGATCGAAACGGGTCAGCACTTCTTTTAACTGGTGTTCCAGAGATTCAGCCTGGACAAAGTACGCTATCTCTTTTGCCCTCTGGGACAGAGCTCTGTCTCTGGTAAGAAGAATCCGCCCTTCGAACCGGGCTATGGCGATGAGTTTATGGTCTTCAGCGTATCGGAAATACCTGGTGTCGTATCCGGCGATTCTGAGCCAGCGGGCCAACTTCCCTAACATGCAATCGGCAAGGAATTTCTCTTGGGTCATTTTTCTTATTTTAGCACAAAAAGCGAGAGGGTGATTCTATGGCCAACAGCAAACCGCCGTATTTCCTGGGGATCGATGTGGGTACCCAGGGTTTACGAAGCGGCATTTTTGATGCTCGGGGAAATGTCATCGCGCTTTCCTTTTATTCTTATCCTGAGTATCATCCCCGTCCCGGATGGGCAGAGCAGGACCCAAACGATTGGTGGAAGGCGACTCAGGATACCGTGCGGCGATGCATCTTTGAAGCCGAGATCCAGCCAGAGGACATCGCGGCCATGAGTGTCAGCGCCAGCTCCTGTACGGTGCTTCCGGTAGACCGCTTCGGTAACCCCAAGTACCGGGCGATTTTGTGGATGGATGTCAGAGCCTTCGACCAGGCAGCGAGAATCAATGCTACTGCTCACCCGATTCTCAAGTACGCCGGAGGACATGAATCTCCGGAATGGATGATTCCCAAAGCACTCTGGCTTAAGGAAAATCTTCCCGATGTATTTGCGAATGCCGATTATCTCGTGGAATCTCAGAACTGGATCATGTTCAGACTTACCGACCGCTGGGTTACGTCACTCAATAATGCCATCTGTAAGTGGAACTATTGTCCGACCGAGGAGGGGTGGCCGGTTTCGCTTTTGCGAGAATTGAATTTTGAAGAACTGCTCCAGAAGTGGCCCAAGGAACTCGTTCCGGTTGCCCAGAAGGTGGGGGAGCTGAGCAAAAAAGCCGCCTATGACCTGGGTTTGGTTCCGGGAATTCCGGTCATCCAGGGTGGTATCGATGCTTATGCCGCCATGGTCGGTTTAGATGTGGTTCACCCGCAGAGACTGGCCATGGTTATCGGGCCTTCTACCTGTCACCTGGCCGTTTCTGAATACCCCATTTTCAGTCCGGGAATCTGGGGTCCTTATTACCAGGCAGTGTTGCCCAAAATGTGGATTCTCGAAGGGGGCCAGAGTACCACCGGGTCCTTGATCAAGTGGTTTGTTGACCACTTTGCCAGAGAAGAGTGTGGCGAATTCCGAGAGTCAAAGGAAAACGAATTCGACGTTTTGGATCGGATGGTTGCTCAGATACCACCAGGTTCGGAAGGATTAATCATGCTGGACTACTTCCAGGGTAATCGAAGCCCTTACCAGGACCCTTTGGCCAGGGGAATGATTCTGGGATTGTCTCTCAGCCATACCAAGGCTCACATTCTGCGAGCGATTTGCGAAGGCGCCGCTTATGGTACCTACCATATCCTGGAGACCATGGCCAAGAGTGGTTTTGAAGTGCAGGAGATGTACGTGAGTGGTGTCGGTGCTCGGAGTAAGCTCTGGTTGCAGATTCATGCCGATGTCACCGGTGTTCCCATTTACCTGACTACCGTGGAAGAGGCCAGCACCCTGGGAACTGCAATCTATGCTGCGGTGGGTGTAAACTTTTACGATAGCATTCCCGAAGCAACCCTCAAGATGGTTCAGGTTTCCGGCCAGATATATCCCAATCGAGAGTACCATGAGATCTACCGTTTTTACTACGAAAAATACCTACGGTGTTATTTTCAGTTGAGAGATATTATGCATGACATTGCGGCTCATACCAGCAGTTTCAAAAAATCTGGAAAAGAATAAAGTTTCGCTCCGGTTCCTTGACAATTCTGCTCTGCTTATTTAAAATTCAATGTGTCTTTGCGTTTTTCAATTTGGCCCTTCCTGAATGGGTTACGAGTCGGAGGAGAAAAAGACTATGCAGACCAAAACGTATATGCCATCGGCGAAAGAAATAGAAAAGAAATGGTACGTGGTTGATGCAAAGGGGAAAGTTTTGGGGAGACTGGCTACCCAGATTGCGAAAATCTTAATGGGCAAGCACAAAAGTACCTATACCCCTTCTCTGGATGCAGGGGATTTTGTCGTCGTCGTCAATGCTCAAGAAGTCCAGGTTACCGGCAAAAAACTGGAACAAAAGCTGTACCGCTGGCATACCGGTTATCCCGGGGGCTTCAGAGAAGAATCGCTGGGAACTCTTTTAAAAAGAAAACCGGAGGAAGTCTTACGGAGAGCGGTTTGGGGCATGCTCCCACATCACCGCCTGGGAAAGAGGTTGCTTCGGAAGCTGAAGATTTACAGTGGTCCTTCCCACCCCCATGCGGCTCAGAATCCGATTCCTCTTGAGATAAGGAGTGAATGAAGTGAGCGTAGCGGTAAAGTACTATGCTACAGGAAGAAGAAAACATGCGGTAGCCAAGGTCTGGTTGACTTTGGGGAGCGGGAAAATCCGGATAAACGGAAGAGAACTGCAGGAATATTTCCCTTGCCCTTCGTGGCAGATTCTGGTAACCAAGCCTCTGGTCATTACCGGCAGGGATTCACGGTTGGATGCAGAAGTTCTGGTAACAGGTGGTGGATTGAGTGGTCAGGCAGGTGCGGTGGCCCACGGCATTTCTCGGGCCCTGCTTCTTTTGGATGAGAATCTCCGTCCGACCCTGAAAAAGGCAGGATTGTTGACTCGCGATCCCCGCATGAAAGAACGTAAGAAGTACGGTCAGCGGTCGGCCAGAGCCAGATTCCAGTTCTCGAAGCGATAAGTGCTTACCCCCCTTTCTTCTGAGGGGGGTCCCTTTTTTCTTCTTCCGGAACCGCCGGGTTCTCTCTGTCTAAAGAGGTGAACGATGGGTTGGTGTCCCCGCTTGGAGATCAATTTAGAAGTGATTCAGAGCAATGTCTCCGTTCTTCTTGCTCGTTGTCAGGAGTGGCAGGTAAGGCCGGTCTTTGTAACCAAGGGGTTTCTCGCCGATTTCCCCCTGGTGAAGCTTCTGTATGATGCAGGGGTAAGGCACTTTGCCGACTCGAATCTTCTCAATCTTCTGCGAATAAGAGCACTGTTTGGGCCGACCGTCCATCTTTCACTGATTCGTCTTCCCATGCGTGGTGAATTCGAAGCGATTCAGGAAGATGATATCGTTCCGTTTGTCTCGCACTGGGAGACCCTGAAGGAGTTGGACACGATAGCGGCACGAAAAAAAACCGTACAGAAGGTTATGCTGGCGGTGGAAAGTGGTGATGCTCGAGAGGGGTTTTTGCCTGAAGAACTTCTTACGATAGGAGAAGGGCTGAGGGAGCTGTCCTGGATTTCCATCCAGGGGATAGGTTCGACACTGGCCTGTCTCAGCGGGATTCTTCCCAGCGGCGCTACTGTGGAACAGCTGGTGAGTCTGAAGAGAGAATTAAGTAAAAAGCTTGGTGGTCGCGAAATCGCTCTCTCGGTGGGCGGGACGACCTTTTTAAAGCTCTGGGAGGGCTGCAAAGGCCTGGAGGGGGTAGACGAAATTCGTTTTGGAGAGGCGTTTCTTTTTGGGAGCGATATCAGCCGAAAAAAGAACATCGACTGGTTAAAACAGGGCGCCTTCACCTTCTTTATCGAGGTTGTGGAGGTGCGCTCCAAAGAGGTGGATCGGTTCTCGTCTCGAGGTTTCGATGCCTTTGGAAGCGCTGTTACCGCATCTTTAGAAGGAAAAAGAAAGAGGGCTCTTCTCGCTGTAGGTAAGCAGGACGTTGACGAGAAGCAGTTATATTTCTTGGATACCGGTGTTAAAATAGTAGGGGCTACCAGCAATTATCTGGTGGTAGACATCGAAGAGAGCGAAAAAGAATATCGCGTAGGAGACGTTATGTGCTGTCGCGCCGGATACGGAGCAGTATTGCGAGCTTTCCTCTCTCCCTACGTGGAAAAAGTATACCTCAAAGGGGAAGGTGGTAAGGGTGAGCGGAAACTTTAGGGGAAGGCATTTTCTGGATCTGGCTCATTTTTCCAAGGAAGAAATTCTTTTTATCCTGGAATCTGCTCAGAACCTGAAAAAGAGATGGATAATGGGTGAGCGACCGAAGATTATGGAAGGGAAGATTCTGGCTCTCCTCTTCGAAAAACCGTCCTTGCGAACCAGAGTTTCTTTTGAGGTGGCTGCAAGACAGCTCGGTGGAGAAAGTTTTTACCTTGGTCCGCAAGAAGTTGGTTTGGGGAAGAGGGAGGCCATTAAAGACGTTGCCCAGGTTTTGAGCCGAATGGTAGATGGTATCGTGTTGCGGACTTTTGCCCATGAAAATGTCCTGGAAATGGCTCGTTACTCGAGAGTTCCGGTTATCAACGGTCTTTCCGACTTACACCATCCCTGTCAGGTTCTGGGAGATCTTCTGACAGTGCAGGAGAAAAAGGGAGGGCTGGGGGTTAAGATATGTTTTGTGGGCGATGGTAACAACGTCTGCCATTCCTGGATCGTGGCTGCTGCCATTCTGGGGTTGACTCTGGTGGTGTGCACTCCCCCACGCTATAGACCCAGGGAGGACATCTGGAACTGGGCTCAGGAAAAAAGCCGTAAAAGTGGAGCCAAAATTATTTACGAGGAAGATCCGAGAAGGGCTTTACAGGCAGCTACTGTAGTCTACACCGACGTTTGGGCGAGTATGGGGAAAGAAGATGAAGCAGAGGAAAGAGCTCGCTTTTTTGCCCCTTACCAGCTCAACGAGGTGCTCCTTAAAGAAGCTTCTCCAGAAGCGATCGTCATGCACTGTATGCCAGCTCATAGAGGTCAGGAGATTACCGATGAGGTCATCGATGGACCTCAATCGGTAGTTCTGGACGAGGCTGAAAATCGGCTCCACGCTCAAAAGGCTCTGCTGGCGCTTTTTTTAGATTTGTAGGAGAATTGAAACTTTGCCCAGGAGTTTTTTCTATTACCTCATCGAATTTCTGGTTATTTATTATTTTGCTTACCACCTGGTTCACCGGACCAGAGAGACATTGCTCTTTTTGCCGTTCAAAATTCTTGTGCTTCTTTTTATTCTGGGAGGATTCAGTAACCTCCTGGGGTTCCGGGAACTCAATCTCTTCTGGAAGCTGGTTTCCTTTGGGTATGTGGGGGCGGTGCTGGTAGCTTTTCAGCCGGAAATCCGCAGGCTCTACTCCGGTCACGGCTATTATCGAAAGGGTTTTTTGGTGAACTATGATCTTTTTTCTGAAGGAGAAAGCCGGACGAAATTTATAGAAGAGGTTGTTCTGGCCTGTCAGGCTCTTTCCCGTAAAAAGGTGGGAGCTTTGCTGGTTCTGGAAAGGAATAACAGTCTGCGGGATTTCATTCAAACGGGTATGCTCGTTGATGCCTTATTTTCTTCCGAGCTTACCTTTTCTTTGTTCTTGCCAGATTCTCCACTTCATGATGGAGCACTCATTGTGAGAAATGGTAGAATAGTAGCGGCCGGTTGCATCTTACCCCTGGCCGAGGCCACTCAGGTGGATAAACTGGTCGGGACCCGTCATCGAGCGGGAATTGGTGTTACCGAACAGACGGATGCGCTGGCGGTAGTGGTTTCGGGAACCACGGGAAAAGTTTCGCTTGCCGTCCATGGTAAAATGGCCTGGGATGTGGAGATGGGTGCTTTGAAGAAGATGCTCAAAATTCTCTATAAGAAATATGAAGCGTGAAACAGGGTCTTTTCTCAAAAGCTGGCGGAGATGGTACGACCGGTTGCGGCATTTCTTGCGACATGATTGGAAAACGAAATTGTGGGCCCTGATTTTTACCTTGAGTCTGTGGTTCTTTCTGTGGAGTGAACGGTATCGATAGTCTTTTCAGCGATATGGATTCGAGATGATAACTGAAGGGAGGAGTTTTTCTTGAAAGATTTGGACAAAGGGAAAATACGCAATATTGGCCTGTTCTCTCATGCGGGAGCAGGAAAAACCACCTTTACCGAAGCTATGCTCTTCAACGCGGGAGTTATCAATCGTCGTGGCAAAGTGGAAGAAGGAAACACCGTCTCTGACTGGCAGCCTGAAGAAGTCAAAAGGGGTATTTCTATCGACCTTTCGGTGCTGCCGCTTTTTTGGAAAGACTGTAAAATGAACCTGGTGGATACCCCTGGTTATGCCGATTTTGTGGGTAATGTCATCGGAGCTTTACGGGCAGTCGATAGTGGGATGATCATGGTCTGCGCAGTTTCCGGAGTAGAGGTCGGGACAGAAAAGGTCTTTCGGTATCTCTCTCAGGAAGGCCTACCGGCTGTTTTTGTGATCAACAAGATGGACCGGGAGGGAGCAAATTTCGAAAAAGCACTGGAAGAACTCAGAGAAAGCATTGCTCCTAAGGCTACGCCGGTTTTCTTTCCTATCGGAAAAGAAGCGAATTTCCGGGGAGTGGTTGACCTTCTTTCTTTAAAGGCCTTCTATTTTGAGGGGGAGGGAAAGGTCAAAGAAGGGCCTGTACCTGATGATCTCAAAGAGACCGTATCGTCCTTCCGGGAAAATCTGATCGAAAATGTAGCCGAGACCAACGATGAACTCCTGAATCTCTACCTGGAGGGACAGGAAATCGAGGAACAGGTTCTGCGTGAGGCTTTAAAGCAGGCGATTCGAGAGCGCAAAATTTTCCCGGTTCTTTGTGCTTCGGGGTTGAGCAACAAAGGGGTGAATCTGGTGAGTGATTTTCTGGCCGACTTCGCCCCGTCACCCATAGAGCGCGGGAAAGTGGTGGGGATGAATCCTGTTACGCAGACCGAAGAAACAAGAAGCTGTGACGAAAATGAGCCCTTTTCGGCCTTTGTTTTCAAAATTATCAGCGACCCCTATGTGGGGAAAATTGCCCTTTTCCGGGTCTTTTCCGGCAAAATTTCTCCCGAAGCCAGGCTCTATAATGCTTCTCGAGGTACAGAAGAGAAGATAGGACAACTGGTGTTCTTGAGGGGGAAAACCCAGGAACAGACCAAGGAAGTGATGGCAGGAGATATCGCAGCGGTGGCCAAAATCAGTGAAATCTATCTGGGGGATACGCTCTCGGACAAAGACCATCCCATTGTCTTCCCCCCTCTGCAATACCCGGAACCCAACTATCTGGCAGCCATCCGGCCGCTCGGTAAGGGAGACGAGGAGAAAATCAGCCAGGCCATCAGCAGAATCCTGGAAGAAGACCCTACCCTTAAGGTCCAGCGGGATCCGGATACCAAAGAGGATATTCTCTATGGGCTGGGTGATATCCACCTGGATGTGGTGGTCGATAAGATGAAACGGAAGTTTGGAGTAGAGGTGGGGTTGTCGGTTCCCCGGGTACCGTATAAAGAGACCATCAAAAAGAGCGCCAAGGCGGAAGGAAAATACAAGAGACAATCAGGTGGTCGGGGCCAGTACGGCCATGCCTGGATCGAGCTGGAACCGCTTCCGCGAGGCCAGGGTTTTGAGTTTGTGGATAAAATTGTGGGGGGAGTAATACCCCGTAATTACATCCCTGCTGTGGAAAAAGGTGTTCAGGAAGCCATGCAGGAAGGGATCCTGGCCGGATATCCGGTGATCGACGTCCGGGTAACGGTTTATGACGGTTCTTACCATCCGGTTGATTCTTCAGACATGGCCTTTAAAATTGCTGGTTCCATGGCCTTTCGCAAGGGGGCAGCCGAAGCGAATCCGGTGCTTCTCGAACCCATCATGAATGTGGAGGTCCTGGTACCTGATGAGAACATGGGGGATGTCATTGGAGACCTCAACGCTCGCAGAGGGAGAATTCTGGGGATGGAGCCGCAAGACGGATATCAGAAGGTCAAGGCTCTGGTGCCTCTGGCAGAGCTTTTCCGCTACTCGGTGGATCTCCGTTCCATTACCCAGGGGCGGGGTTCTTTCTCCATGAAGTTCTCGCATTATGAAGAGGTCCCGGCTCAGATTGCCGAAGGGATTATCGAAAAAGCCAAAAAGGAAAAAGAAGCAGCCGAATGAGGGTACCCTGTATTCTGGTAGGTATTGACCTGGTGGAGATAGAGAAGGTCGGCAGTGCTTTCCTCAAGTTTGGAGATCGGTTCTTGAACCGAATTTTTGAGGAAGAGGAACTCGAGTTTTACAGGGGTAAAGGCAGGAAGCGTTTTCGGGAAGGCATTGCTGCACTCTTCGCCAGCAAAGAAGCAGTCAAAAAACTTTTCCTGCAAAGGGAGAAGCGGATTGGGTGGAAGGATATGCGGATTATCCATACCGGTTCGGGGAAACCGGTGGTCCGGTTGAAGCCTCACCTTGAGCAGTGTTTCCAGCAGATTTCCCTTTCCATTTCACATTCCGCTTCCGCGGTGGTAGCGGTAGCGGTCGCCTGGAGTGAGTCTCGATGATAGAACTCCTCAGCGCTGAGACCATGCAGAAAGTGGAAAAAGAGTGCTGCGAGAGGTGGGGGATCACCACGCGGCTTCTTATGGAAAACGCCGGAGGAAGGGTTGCAGAGGAAGCGGCACGGGTCATAGAGTCTCTGGGGTTACGAACGGTCTTCATCGTCTGTGGTGTGGGGAACAACGGAGGTGACGGCCTGGTCGTTGCCAGGCACCTGCGGGGTAGGTTTCCCTCGCTGAAAATCACGGTGTACCTGGTAGGTGAAAGAGAAAAGATGACTCCGGACACTGCTGCAAATTATGCCCTTCTCCGTTATCTGGATGTGGAAGTGAAAGAAGTCACCTCTCCCGGGGTGGTGGAATTCGAGGCGCATTCTCTCATCATCGATGCACTCTTTGGCACAGGTCTCAAGCGAGGACCAGAGGGGCTCTTTGCTGAAGTGATAGAAAAAATGAATCATTCCCTCTGCTTTGTCCTTTCCGTGGATGTTCCTTCCGGTGTCGATGCTACCAGGGGCATAGTCTGGGGTAGAGCGGTCAGGGCAAATCTTACCGTAACCCTGGGAAAAATGAAACAGGGTCTGGTGCAGTTTCCGGCACGGGAGCATGTGGGGTTGCTCAAGCTTGCGGATATCGGAATTCCCCTAAGTTTGCATGGTAGAGCTGATGCCTATCTTCTCACTCCTCAGGATGTGCAGGCTCTTCTGCCCAGGCGAAACTGGGATACGCATAAAATTTCGGCCGGGGTCCTGGGGGTGGTGGCGGGATCTTCGGCCATGCTGGGAGCAGGAATTCTTCTTTCTCTGGGAGCATATCGCGTGGGGGCAGGAATGGTAGTCTGGCCACTCTCGGAAGAATGTTCTTCCCTGGTAAAAACGGTTTTGCCCGAGCTCGTGAGCATCGTTCTTCCTCGAAGAAAATCCCTCTCGAGTTTTCATTATGCTCTTGGGGATATCAATGCTATTAAACGGGGAATGGAAGCCAGGAAGTGTCGGTGTCTGGCCGTGGGTCCTGGTCTGGGGGGAAATCGCTCGACCATTGCCCTGTTGGAGAGACTCCTGGAGGAGGTTTCTCTGGGTGGTGTTCTGGATGCCGATGCTTTAAATGCCATTGCTCTCGATCGAGAATACTGGAGGGGTCGGTTATCCTCCTGGGTTCTCACCCCTCATGCCGGAGAGATGGGAAGGCTTTTGGGTATTCCGGTAGAAGAGATTAATAAAGACAGGGTTTCTTTTTGCCGGGAGTGTTCTGCCTATTTTGGGAGTGTTACGGTATTAAAGGGAGCCGGAACGGTGATCGCTTCTCCCGCCGGCGAAGTCGTGGTTAACCCCACGGGGGGTCCAAATCTGGCTACTGCAGGGAGCGGCGATGTGCTGGCTGGAATGATCGGCGGGCTCATGGTGCAGGGACTCTCGCCGTGGGAAGCAGCACTCTGTGGTGTATTCCTGCACGGACTGGCGGGGGATCTTCTGGAGCAAGAAGGGAAAAAGAGCATTGTGGCGCGAGAGATTGCCGAAAACGTGAGCAGGGCGAGAAAGGTGATTGAGAGTGGAGAATATACCATTCCATTCCTGGTTGGAGATAGATGCACAGAATCTCAGGCATAACTGGGAAACATTAAAAAGTTTAACCGATTCCCGGAGTCGAATAATGGCAGTGGTAAAGGCTACCTGTTACGGACATGGCTTAGAGGTTGCTGAACTCCTCTTTTCCTTTGGACTCCGGGATTTTGGGGTTTCGTCGGTAGAAGAAGCATATGACCTGAAAAGGAAAGGCATCGCCGGGAATATCTACATCCTGGGAGGATTTCTTCCCTGGGAAGCGGAAGCGATTGTGGAAGAGGAATTTATTCCGGTGGTGTCCTCTTTACGGGATGTTGAAGATCTGGAGAGAGCGAGCCATAGAAGAGGAAAGTGCGCGCCTTTTCATCTTAAGGTCGACACGGGGATGGGAAGGCTTGGTTTTCTCTGCGAAGACCTGAATGCCGAGATTCTGGATAGAGTAGTGCAGAGTCCCTTTTTAAAGATGGAGGGAATAATGACCCATTTTGGGAGTGCCGAGGCAGATGCGGAATATACCCGGTGGCAGTTTGAACTTTTTTCTCAGCTTCTGAATCGTCTGCATTTGTACCGGAAAGATTTGCTCCGTCATTGCTGTAATAGTGCCGGTTTTTTGAAATTTCCTGAAATGCATCTTGACATGTCCCGGATAGGAATCGCCCTCCTCGGGGTGTCACCGAACCTGGAAGCGGAGCTCGTAAGAGGTAGAGGGCTAAAACCGGTTGCTCAGCTGAAGGCTATGGTGAAGCATGTGAAAACCCTTCCTCCTGGTTTTAAAGTCGGTTATGGGGGAACCTTTGTGACTTCCCGGGATACCAGAGTCGCTGTGGTTTCCACTGGATATGCCCAGGGGGTTTTCCGCAACCTTTCCAACCGGATGGAAGTTCTGGTGAGAGGGAAAAGGGCCAGGGTTATCGGGAATATCTCCATGGATCAACTCACGATAGACGTCACCGAAATTCCAGAGGTGAAAGAGGGCGATCTGGTTACCCTGATCGGTCGGGATGGAGAGGAGGAGATCCGTGTGGAAGACCTGGCTCGACTTTCAGGGACGATCCCCCATGAGATACTCTGCAGTCTGAAAAAAGTCAAGGGTCGGGTTCTTGTGGATGCATACCATCCTTCACCGACTCACTAAAAGTGCGGAAGAAACACAAAAAGTTGGGCAAGACTTCGTCCAGCGGCTCTTGCCCCAAAGCCTGGTGCTTCTGCAAGGAGGACTGGGAGCAGGAAAAACGGTTTTTGTGAAAGGGATGGCCCAGGGGTTGGGGATTCGCCCCGAAGAGGTAAGAAGTCCTACCTTTGCTCTGATTCATGAGTACCTTCACGGGAAAATACCCCTGTATCACATGGACTTTTATCGTCTGGATAATTGGGATGAAGTCATCAATTTGGGATTTATGGAATACCTGGAAAAAGAGGGTATCGTGGTGATCGAGTGGGGAGATAAATTTCTCCCCTTTTTCCTTCCTCCTTTCTGGATGGTGGAAATACAGGTGCTTGGGGAAGAAGAGCGCGATATCATGGTGCAGCGATGGGTGGAATGATCCTGGCTTTAGAGAGCAGCACCTGCTGGCTGAGCATGGGTTTGTTTGAAGAAAAGCGGTCTCTTTTCGAGGCGAACCATTACACCCTGGCAGGTCATTCCCGGTTTATTTTCCAGTATCTCAACATCTTGGCCGAAGAATTTCGTTTCCAGGAGCATCTGGAAGCAGTGGTGGTGGGTTTGGGTCCCGGTTTTTTCACCGGTGTCAAGATTGCCAGTATGGTTGGGAAGAGCCTGGCCTACATCCTCAAGAAACCCATCTACGGTTTTTCTACCCTGGAAGCCATTGCCGCTCAGGTGAGGGAATTTGAAATGGGTTCCTTTCCCTATCAGGTTCTGGTTCCGGTGATTTTCCATAAAAAGAATGAGCTATTCTGGACCGAATTCCATCATGATTCCAGAAAAGATGCTGGAAATCTGGACATTCAGGTTGGCCCACCTGATGAACTGGTGAAATCTCTGAAAAACAAAGATGCTCTTGTGGTCACGCCATGGATGGAGCTCAAAGAGTATCTGGAGGGAGAGGGATTAAAATGTTATGACCCTCTTCTTTCAATTCCCGAATCCCGAAATTTAGCCCGCCTTTATTTTCTGCGTCGAAATCATTACCAATCCGACTGGCAAGGGGTATTTAAACTGGTGCCCATTTATGGTTCAAAATTATTCGGTCAATGAAGGGTTTACCCAGGGAGAAAAGAGTTTCCAGATAGTTCAGATGCGGGCCCAGCATATCCCTTTCATCGTGGCTATCGAACGGAGTTCTTTTCCTCAACCCTGGTCTTATTCTCTGTTTCTGAGTGAAATCTCCAACCGTATGGCTTCGTACTTTGTGGCCCTATGGGAGAAAAAGGTAATTGGGTACATCGGTATGTGGCTGTTCTGTGAAGAAGCACATATTACCACTTTTGCCATCCATCCCGCCTATCGGGGTAAGGGCTTTGGGAAAAGGCTTTTTGCTTACGCCTTGCAGCGGGCTCGGTTGCGTGGCTGTAAAGAAGTTCTTCTGGAAGTAAGAGTTTCCAACGTTGTGGCTCAGAACCTGTACCGTGAATTTGGATTTCGCCCGGTAGGGAGGCGTCGAGGGTACTATGCGGATGGGGAAGATGCCATCTTAATGAAAAAAGACCTCGCAGAGGAGCGTGCCTGACTTGCTTGTCCTGGGTATTGAGACGAGCTGTGACGACAGTTGTGTGGCGGTGGTGAACGACGCAAAACAGGTTCTTTCCAGTGTGGTTTCAAGTCAAGTTGCTTTCCATCGTCAGTTTGGAGGTATAGTTCCCGAAGTGGCTTCTCGGAAACACCTGGAGCTTTTGCCCCTGGTACTTGATGAAGCTCTTGGTAAGGCTCAAGTGAATTTACCGGACATAGATCTCGTAGCCGTCACTCAGGGTCCAGGGCTTTTGGGGTCACTCCTTATGGGGATGTGTCTTGCCAAAACCATCGCCATTACCTATCAAAAACCCCTGGTGGGAGTTAACCATCTTGAGGGACACCTCTTTGCCGTGCTCCTTGATTATCCTGAAATGATCCCGCCCTTTCTCTTTCTTCTGGTGTCCGGTGGCCACACAGAACTCATAGCGGTTGAGGAGTGGGGACGGTATCGTGTCCTTGGTCATACCAGAGACGATGCTGCGGGAGAGGCCTATGACAAGGTGGCAAAGTTTCTGGGTCTGGGATACCCGGGGGGTGCAATCATTGACCGGCTTGCCGAGAAAGGAGACCCGGGACGATTTTTTTTCTCTGCAGGCCTGGAATATGATGACACCTTCGATTTTAGTTTTAGTGGCTTGAAAACTGCAGTGGTACGTACCTTTTCCAGATTCTCAACTCCGGAGAAAGAGCACCTGCAGACTCTGGCAGACCTGGTGGCCTCTTTTCAAGAAAGTGTCGCAAGAATTCTCCTGAAAAAAACGGCCAGAGCTCTGGAACACACCGGGTACCGCCGGGTGGTTCTCGGCGGGGGGGTCGCCGCAAATTCTTACCTCCGGGAAAAAATGCAGGAAGAAGGGAAGAAAAGTGGTTTTCAGGTATTCTTTCCCTCACCTTCTTTCTGTACCGATAACGCAGCCATGATTGCTCTGTGTGGTCTATTCCATTTTCTCCGTGGCCGGAGGGATGCACTCGATATCGAGCCAGAGCCTCAATTACCCCTACTTGGATAGACTGGCTCGGTTTGATTTTCGGGGCTTTTTTGTGGTATGATTTTACATTGTGTTTGTCAAAGTCAATAAAAATAAAATGAGGACATAGAAAAGGAAGGTGTCAGTAATGGCTAAGGAACTCCTGTTTGGAGAAGAAGCGCGCAAAGCCATGGAAGAGGGTATTAACCGCCTGGCAAATGCCGTGAAACTTACCTTGGGACCTAAGGGGAGAAACGTGATTCTGGAAAAGAAGTATGGGTCTCCTACGGTGACCAATGACGGCGTAACCATTGCTCGGGAGATAGAAGTGCAGGACTACTTCGAGAACCTGGGGGCAAAGCTGGCGCGCGAGGTAGCCACCAAGACCAACGACATTGCCGGCGATGGCACTACCACTGCAGTGGTACTGGCGCAGAAGATGGTGCAGGAAGGTCTTAAGGCTGTTACCTCGGGATATAATCCGGTTTTTCTGAAGAGTGGAATGGAGAGAGCGAAAGATCTGGCGACGAAGGAAATTGTGAATTATGCCATCAAAGTAGAAGATAGAAAAGCCATTGCTCAGGTTGCTTCCATTTCGGCCAACGATTCCCAGATTGGGGAAATTATTTCCGAAGCCATGGAAAAGGTGGGTCGAGATGGCGTTATTACCGTCGAAGAATCGAAATCCTCGGAGACCACTCTGGAAGTGGTGGAAGGCATGCAATTTGACCGGGGATATCTCTCTCCCTATTTCATAACCGATGCCGAACGAATGGAAGTTATTTTGGAAGACCCGTTCATCCTGATAACCGATTTTAAAATCAGCAATATCCAGAGTCTGATTCCTCTCCTGCAGCAGGTTCTGCAGGTAGGCAGGCCCTTGCTCATCATTGCCGAAGACCTGGAAGGCGAGGCGCTGGCGACGCTCGTGGTGAACAAGTTGAAAGGGGTCCTCAAGGTGGCGGCCGTGAAAGCTCCGGCTTTCGGAGACCGAAGAAAGGAAATTTTGCAGGATATCGCTATTTTGACCGGAGGCCAGGTTATCTCTCGGGAGATAGGCATGAAGTTGGAGAAAGTCACCCTGGATCTTCTGGGTAAGGCCGAGAAGATAAGGGTTACTCGAGACAACACCATTATCGTGGGTGGCAAAGGGAAAAAGGAGGACCTTCGCGCCAGAGAACAGCAAATTCGTGCCCAGATCGCCAAAACCACTTCCGACTACGATCGGGAGAAACTCCAGGAGAGATTGGCAAAGCTGGTCGGTGGCGTGGCGGTGATCCGGGTTGGTGCTCCCACGGAAGTAGAATTGAAGGAGAAAAAACACCGGGTGGAAGACGCCCTCTCGGCAACCAGGGCAGCGGTGGAAGAGGGAATCGTTCCCGGAGGGGGAGCAACCCTGGTCCATATTGCTACTCAACTCCATCTCGAAGGGCTATCCGATGAGGAACAGGTTGGTGCAGGGATTGTCCGGAGGGCCATGGAGGAACCTGCTCGAAGGATTGCAGAGAATGCCGGATACGAAGGGGCGATCGTCGTGGAAAAAATGAAAGGGCAAGATCCCCGGGTGGGCTTTGACGTTTTGCAAGGCCGATTCGTGGACATGATTGCCGAGGGAATCGTAGATCCGGCGAAAGTCACCAAAGCTGCTCTGCAAAACGCGGTGAGCATCGCATCGCTGGTCTTGACCACCCAGGTCCTCATCGCCGAGAAAAAAGAAGAGAACGACACATCGAAGTGACTTTCTGACCCCAGGGTGGCCGTGGTGATGGCCACCCTGTTTTTTTCCTCCTTAAGTATCCGGTATCCTCAGGTCGGCTTGTTTCTTTCGTCCTGGTTTGAGATTGGGAAACAGGAATAGTATAATGCTAAAAAATCTCCGACTGAAAGGTGAGCTGTATGGAAAGCTGGTTCTTAGGAAGAGGTCGTTCGGCAAGGGTGGTCTTTGGATTTGATGATGTTTCCCTGGTACCGGGCACGGTGACCATTGACCCTAAAGATGTGGATGTTTCTACGGCCATCGGGAATGTTTCGTTGTCGATACCCATACTGGGCGCTGCCATGGACGGTGTCATCGACCCTACCATGGCAAAGGAACTTGGGAAGTGGGGGGGGTTGGGTGTGCTCAATCTGGAGGGCCTTTTTACGAGATACATCGACCCCTATGCGCTCATCGAAGAGCTTATCGCTAAACCCAGGGAAGAAGTTGCTTCTTTCCTCCAGAAGTTGTACCGGGAACCAATCAAAGAAGAGCTGGTAGCCAGATGCATCCAGGACATCAAATCCCGGGGGGTTCTTGCTGCCGGGTCGGTAACTCCTGCCAGGGTCGAAACCATTGGGAATATGGCCCTGGAAGCCGGTTTGGACGTGCTGGTCATTCAATCCACAGTAACCACCCTCCGTTATTTCTCGTCGACCATGAGAGAACTGGACCTCCAGGACTTCTGCCGGAGAAGCAGGGTCCCGGTGGTAGTGGGAAATTGTGCTACCTATGAGGTAGCGCTTGAGCTTATGCGGGCAGGGGCAGCGGGAATTCTGGTGGGCATTGGTCCAGGTGCTGCCTGTACCACCCGTGCGGTACTGGGCATTGGTGTTCCCCAGATCACGGCCACCGTGGATGTGGCCTGCGCTCGAGACGACTACTTCAAGGCCACAGGACGCTATGTAGCCGTCATCACCGACGGGGGGATGCGGGTCGGTGGAGACATCGCTAAAGCCATTGCCAGCGGTGCCGATGCGGTTATGATTGGAGCGCCACTGGCCTGTGCTCAGGAAGCTCCAGGGAAAGGGCATCATTGGGGCATGGCTACTCCAGACCCGAATTTGCCGAGGGGTACCCTCGTCAAAGTGGGCATCAAGGGAACTCTCCAAGAGATTCTCTTCGGCCCCAGCTCACTCACCGACGGTACCATGAATCTCGTAGGTGCTCTGAGAACCTCCATGGGTTCTTTGGGAGTGAGAAATATAAAAGAAATGCAAAAGATTGAAATTGCCATTTCCCCCAGCATCTGGAGTGAGGGAAAATTCTGGCAAAAAGTACAGGGAGTAGGGATGGGAAGGTAGCATGGACAAAATCGTGATTCTTGACTATGGTTCGCAGTATACCCAGCTCATTGCCCGCAGAATCCGTGAACTTCAGGTTTATTGCGAGATCTGGCCTTATCATCTGACAGGCCACGACCTTGAGGATTCCGAGATTAAAGGTATCATTATCTCCGGGAGTCCTTACAGTGTCACCGACGAAAAAGCTCCCCGCCTGCGAGAAGAAATCCTGAAAATTGATAAACCGATTCTGGGTATCTGCTACGGAATGCAACTTCTGGTCAGTACCCTGGGCGGCAAGGTGGTCCGCTCCCATAGCCGGGAGTATGGGAAATCGCTCCTTTATACCCTGGAGAAGAAAGGTATTTTTGAAAACCTGGGAAGTGAGATGGTCTGCTGGATGAGCCATGGAGATAGCGTGAAAGAGCTCCCAGAAGGGTTCATCTGCGTTGCTCGGACCGATACCTGTGAGTACGCTGCGGTCAGGGACCAGAAGGGAAGGATATGGGGAATTCAATTCCATCCTGAAGTTTCGCATACCCCTTTCGGTCGGGAAATCCTGGCAAATTTCGTTTTCAACGTCTGTGGTTGTGTTGCTCAGTGGACACCTGAGTCCATCATCAAGCAGCAAATTCAGTGGATTCGTAGCGAAGTCGAGTCGGGTAAAGCCGTGTGCGCCTTGAGTGGCGGGGTTGATTCGGTCACCGCGGCAGTGCTTACCTATAGAGCTATTGGGAGTCGACTGAACTGTATTTTTGTCAACAACGGCCTCTTGCGGAAGGGTGAATCCGAACAGGTGCTCTCCAACATGAGAGCTCTCCTTGGCAAGGAGCGCATTATCTACGTCAATGCCAAAGAGCGTTTTCTGCAGGCTCTCAAAGGGGTTCTGGATCCTGAAGAGAAGAGAAAAATCATCGGAAGAGTGTTTGTGGAAGTTTTCGAGGAAGAGGCCAAAAGATTGGGGGAAGTGCAGTACCTTCTTCAGGGGACCACTTATCCCGACGTTATCGAGAGTGTATCCGTATGGGGTCCTTCGGCAAGGATTAAAACCCATCACAACGTTGGCGGACTGCCGGAACACATGAAACTGACCCTCATCGAACCGCTGAAGTTTCTCTTCAAGGACGAGGTCAGAAAGCTGGCCATGGAACTGGGAATTCCAGAAGAAATCGTCTGGCGGCAACCTTTTCCCGGTCCGGGACTGGCGGTGAGGATTGTCGGAGAAGTGACCGAAGAGAGGTTGGAGATTTTGCGAGACATGGACGCCATTATTGACCAGGAGTTGAGAAAATCTCCGGTTTATAAGAAACTGTGGCAGTCTTTTGGAGTGCTGGTTCCGGTAAGGAGTGTCGGGGTGATGGGGGATGAAAGGACGTATAAATATGTGGGTGTGTTGCGAGCGGTGATGAGTGAGGATGGCATGACTGCCGATTGGGCGCGAATTTCCTACGATACTCTGGACCTTATTGCCCGTCGGGTGGTCAATGAAGTGGCGGGGATCGGGCGGATGGTTTACGATATTACTTCTAAACCTCCGGCTACCATTGAGTGGGAATAGATTTTGGGGAGGTTATCGATGACCACCTGCATCGTCGTTGGCACCCATTGGGGTGACGAAGGGAAAGGAAAGATTGTTGATTATCTGGGCGAGGGTGCGGACATTGTGGCCCGCGCTCAGGGAGGAAGTAATGCCGGTCATACGGTGGTGGTGGATGGTGAAAAGTTCGTCTTTCATTTGATTCCTTCCGGTATCCTTCACCCGGGTAAAATCTGTATTCTGGGAGACGGCATGGTTATTGACCCCCGCTCTTTCCTGCAGGAACTGGAAGTTCTTTCTCGACAGGGTGTAAAGGTGGAGGGGAGACTCTTCATCAGCCCTAAGGCTCACCTGGTTATGCCCTATCACCGTATTCTGGACGAACTCTATGAGAGACTGCGGGGCAAAGGCAAAATTGGTACTACCGGCCGAGGCATTGGCCCGGCATATGAAGATAAAGTGGCCCGATGGGGTATACGGGTAGGGGATCTGTGGGATCAGGAAATCTTTGCCGAGCGATTAAGAACCGTTCTGCATTATAAGAATCTCTTCCTGGAGAGGGTTTTCTCGCATCCCCCTCTTTCCTTCGAAGAAATTTTTTCCGAATACTTAGGATATGCCAGGGATATACTCCCCTACGTGGCAGATACTTCCCTGCTCCTGGCCAAGGGCCTTGAAGAGGACCGGAAAATTCTCCTTGAGGGTGCCCAGGGAACCATGCTTGACCTGGACCACGGGACGTATCCCTTTGTGACTTCTTCGTATCCGGTATCGAGTGGCTCTCTTCTCGGCACAGGAATGGGTCCATTCTCTTCCATTGAGGTCCTGGGAGTGTGTAAGGCGTACACTTCGAGGGTAGGAGAAGGACCTTTCCCTACCGAACTCAAGGATGAAATGGGGGAATACCTGCGCGAAAAGGGGCATGAGTATGGTGCTACTACCGGTCGTCCCAGGCGTTGCGGGTGGTTAGACGGCGTGGTCTTGCGTTACGCGGTGAGGATCAATCACATTACCTCTTTAGCTCTGACCAAGATCGATGTTCTGAGAGGATTGCCCAGGGTAAAAATCTGTTATGCCTATGAAGTGGAAGGTAAGGTGGTAGAGGATTTTCCTTTGCGTCCCCGTTTTGTCAATGAGTGCCGTCCCCTCTATTGGGAACTGGGGGGCTGGGATGAAGACATTGCTCCGGTGAGGGAATATGCCCGGCTTCCACTTGCGGTGCGTCGGTTTGTGGAGAGCATTGAGGACCTTGCCGGAGTCCCGGTGAGTATGATTTCGGTAGGACCAGGAAGAGGTGATACAATAATAAGAAAAGCTCTGTGGTAGGAGGGGCATGAAGTGAGTGAGGAGCATCAAGAAGAAGTTCGCAGGGAAATCGAGAAACTTCGGGAACTGATCCACCATCATGATTACCTCTATTATACTCTGGCAGCTCCTGAAATCAGTGATGCCGAGTACGACGCTCTGTTCAGGAAATTGAAAGAGCTGGAAGAAAAATTTCCCGAGTTTGTGACTCCTGATTCTCCGACCCAGCGGGTAGGGGGCAAACCTCAGGAAGAATTCGCTTCGGTTACCCATTCGCGACCTATGTTAAGTTTGGATAATGCTTTTACCGAGGAAGACATTATCAATTTTGACCGCCGGGTCAAGAGAATGCTGGGCTTAGACCGGGTAAGTTACGTGCTGGAGCTCAAAATTGATGGGTTAGCAGTCAACCTGCGCTATGAAAACGGTGTTCTGATTCATGGGGCCACGAGGGGTGATGGTTTTACCGGTGAAGACGTTACCCAGAATCTGAAAACCATAAAGAGTATTCCCTTGAGGCTTCGGGAAAATAAAAAACCTGCGGTGATAGAAGTGCAGGGTGAAGTGTTCATGAATAAAGCTGATTTCGAAAAATTAAACCAGGAGCGGAAGAAAAAGGGGGAGCCACCCTTTGCCAATACTCGTAACGCCGCCGCTGGGTCACTTCGCCAGCTCGACCCCGGTATCACTGCTCAGAGAAAGCTCGATATTTTTGTGTACGGTGCTTTCCCCGTAGAAAGCAGTTACCGTCCCGCTACCCACTGGGAACTTCTGGAATGGTTGAAGGAATTGGGATTCAAGGTCAATACGCATGTCTACCTTTTGAAAAATATTGAAGAGGCCATCGTGTTACACCGGGAATGGGAGAAGAAAAGGAAGGAACTCCCCTATGAGATCGATGGCCTGGTGGTCAAAGTCAATGAAATTGCTTACCAGGAAGCGTTGGGAGCCACCACACGAAGTCCTCGCTGGGCTATCGCCTACAAATTCGAACCCACCCATGCTTTGACCAGGGTCCTGGATATCGAGGTCAATGTGGGTCGAACCGGGACCTTAACCCCGGTGGCAGTGTTAGAACCGGTGGAAGTGGGAGGGGTAGTGGTAAAAAGGGCCACCCTCCACAATGAAGATGAAGTGAAAAGAAAGGACGTCCGCATTGGGGATTGGGTAGTCGTGGGTAGAGCCGGTGAAGTCATCCCTGAAGTCATACGGGTGATCAAAGAAAATCGAACCGGAGAGGAAAGAGTTTTTGTGATGCCCACCGTGTGTCCGGTCTGTGGTTCTCGAGTGGTACGGGAGGAACAGGAAGTAGCCGTCAAATGCATCAATATCAACTGTCCTGCTCAGATAAAGGAGAAGATCAAACACTGGGCTTCAAGGGATGCCATGGACATCGAAGGATTGGGGGAAAAGCTGGTTGAGCAACTGGTAGACAGGGGCCTGGTGCGCACTATCCCCGACCTCTATCGGTTGAAGCGGGAGGATCTGTTGCGTCTTGAGCGAATGGGGGAGAAATCGACCGATAATCTGCTGCAAGCTATTGAGGCATCCAAAGAGCGGGAATTGGAGCGCTTCATCTACGGTCTGGGAATCCGCTATGTGGGCGAGTTCGTAGCCCGGGTTCTTTCGGAGAAACTGGGTTCCCTGGAAAAACTCCTCAACGTCAGGAAGGAAGAGCTTCTCCGGATAGAGGGCATTGGTCCTAAGGTTGCCGAAGCGGTAGAGCAGTTCTTTGCCAATCCCCAGAATCGGAATATGATTCTGGAATTGCAGGCGCTGGGGGTAAGGCCTAAGGAGAGAAAGCCTGGAGTCAGTCCGGTGACACCAATACAGGGCAAGACCTTCGTATTCAGTGGAACGCTGGAGAGGTTTTCCCGTAAAGAAGCTGAAGAGCTGGTGCGCAAGAAGGGAGGGGAAGTGGCATCGACGGTTTCTTCCCGGGTCGATTATCTGGTGATCGGGGAAAATCCCGGGAGTAAGGTCGACGCTGCCAGAAAGAAAAACGTGCCTATTCTTACCGAAGAGGAGTTCTATCGTCTTCTGGGTATATAGAGAGGTGTTATGGATGGGCAAAAAGATATCTCTGGAGGAAATGAAAAAAGTGGCTCAACTCTCCAAGCTTCAGTTTACAGAGGAGGAATTGCTACGGTTTTTTCAAGATGTGAACGAGATCGTGGCCCATTTTGAAAAACTCGATCAGCTGAATCTAAAAGAAGTTTCGCCAACTTCGCACATCTCCTGGAGCCAACCTCCCATGCATTCGGATGACCCTGCGGAGTGGAGAGGAGAGGAGAAGGTTTTTCGGCAAGCTCCGACGGTAGTCGAGCGGTACTTCATAGTCCCCAAAGTGGTCGAAAAAGAGGAGAGATAAGGCATGACGGTGGACGTATTTCGAGAATTTCGGATACGGGATTACCATGAACGTTTGCGAAAAAAGGAACTCTCGGTGGGAGAGTTACTGGAAGCCTTTTTGGGTAGAATACAGAATGTTGATACGCAAATCAGGGCATTCCTTTCTCTCAACGAAGAAGCCAGAGCTCAGGCCCGGGAATTGCAGGAGAATGTACCTGAGGGAGTTTTTCCTCCTCTCTGGGGGATTCCCATCGCCATCAAGGATAACATCTGTACCGAGAATTTGCCTACCACCTGTGGCTCGAGAATCCTGGAAAATTTCGTTGCTCCATATGATGCTACTGTAATTGAAAAATTGAAAAAAGCAGGAGCCATCATTCTGGGTAAGACCAATATGGACGAATTTGCCATGGGGTCTTCTACCGAGAATAGCGCTTTTGGGCCTACCCGTAACCCCTTTGACCTGCGGCGGGTTCCCGGTGGTTCGAGTGGGGGTTCTGCAGCTGCGCTGGCTGCTTTGGAGGCCCCTCTTGCCCTGGGTTCTGATACCGGGGGTTCGGTAAGACAACCGGCCAGTTTCTGTGGGGTAGTGGGCTTGCGTCCCACCTATGGGAGGGTTTCAAGGTATGGCCTGGTGAGCTTTGCTTCTTCTCTTGACCAGATTGGTCCAATGGCCCGTAATGTAGAGGATTGTATCACTCTATTCGAGGTGATAAGCGGAAGCGACGACAGGGATTCTACCTGTGCTCCTTATCCTCCCTTTTCCCGCCAGGACATTCCTCCGGAAAGAGAAATCCGGAAGATGAAAGTCGGTGTTCCCCGGGAGTATTTTGCCTCGGGGGTGGACGAAGCAATCGTGAAAAAGGTGCAGGAGATTCTGGACTTACTTGAACGAGAAGGCTTAGAGTGTGTGGAGGTTTCTCTGCCGCATACCGATTGCGCTCTGGAAGCCTACTACATTGTGGCACCTGCGGAGGCAAGTTCCAATCTGGCACGCTATGATGGAGTGCTGTATGGTTTGCGAGGTGAGGGGAGTACTCTCCAGGAAATGTACTTCCAGACTCGAACCAGGGGATTTGGAAAGGAAGTGAAAAGGAGAATTATTTTGGGGACATATTCTTTGAGTTCCGGTTACTATGATGACTATTACCTGAAGGGCATGAAAGTGAGAACTCTGGTGCGGAGGGATTTTGAAGAGGCTTTGGAGATGTGCCATTTTCTCATCACCCCGGTTTCTCCGTGTTTTCCCTTCTTTCTGGGGGAACGGACCGCAAGTCCCTACCAGATGTATCTCGCCGATGTTTTTACTATCCCTTCAGCCATGGCCGGGATTCCAGGAATTTCCATGAACTGCGGGTATGTGGACGGTCTTCCTGTGGGTCTACAAATTCTCAGTGGTCCCTTTAAGGAAGGGTGGCTCTTCGGATTAGCGCTCTTTCTGGAAAAAGCCCTTTCACTTGTTTCACCTTTCCCGAGACTACCCGAAAGGAGTTAAGGACATGGCCGAATTCTACGTAACCATAGGACTGGAGGTTCACTGTCAGCTCCTGACTAAATCCAAAATGTTCTGCCGGTGTGGTACCGATTATATCGGTAAAGCGCCCAACACGCTGGTGTGTCCGGTATGCATGGGGTTACCCGGGTCATTGCCGGTTTTGAATACCAGGGCTCTGGAGTTAGCCATCAAGACTGCTCTTGCTCTCCGCTGTGAAATTCTTTCCCAGGTGGTCTTTCATCGTAAGAACTATTTCTATCCTGACCTTCCTAAAGGATACCAGATTTCTCAGTACAATTTTCCCATCGGTATCAACGGGGAAGTGAAATTTTTCAGCCAGGGTGTCCAAAAAAGCGTCAGGATAAAGCGAGTCCATGTCGAAGAAGATGCTGGAAAACTGGTCCATGAAGGACCGGGACTTCCTCCCAACTCTTCAGGGGTCGATTTCAATCGTTGTGGTATCCCTCTGGTAGAGATCGTGACTGAGCCGGATCTCCACTCGCCTGAAGAAGCTCGGGACTATCTGGTGATGCTCCGAAGCATGGTTCGCTACATTGGAGCCAGCGATGGTAACATGGAGGAAGGCTCACTCCGCTGTGACGCCAACATCTCCGTCTCTCCTTCTTTACAGGAGTTGGGAACCAAAGTGGAAGTAAAGAACATGAATTCTTTTCGTTCGGTCTTCAGGGCTCTGTGCTATGAAATTGAACGCCAGAGAACCATACTGGAAAAAGGGGGGACCGTAATCCAGGAAACCAGGCACTGGGATGAACGGGAGGGGGTAACGGTGGCGGCCAGAGGAAAGGAAGAAGCGGAGGACTACCGCTACTTTCCCGATCCGGATCTTCTGCCGATTTCCATAGAGAAGGAGCAGCTTCAGGAAATAGAAAAGACCCTTCCAGAGTTACCTTTAGAGAGGAAGGAGCGGTTTATGATGGAGTATGAACTGACCGAAGGTGAAGCAGGGGTACTGACTCAGGAAAAAGATACTGCTGACTTTTTCGAAGCATGTCTCAAGGAATTTCACAAGCCTCGCCTCATCTGTAACTGGATGCTTACCGAAGTGCTGAAAAATCTTAATGAGCTGAACATTGCTATTTCCGAGAGCAAAGTAACCCCCGAGGCTTTGGTGGAACTCATCAGGATGGTAGACAAAAAAGAGATTAGCGGAACGATTGCCAAAGGTATCCTGGAAGAAATGTTTGCTACTGGAGGAAGGGTGCGGGAAATCATTGCTCGAAAAGGGATTTCTTTTATCACCAGCGAGAGGGAGCTGGAAAAAATCGCCAGGGAAGCGATTGAGAAGAATCCCCAGAGTGTGGCCGATTACCTGAGTGGCAAAGAAAAGGCTCTACACTTTCTGATCGGCCAGGTTATGAAGATGACCAGGGGACAGGCCGATCCAGAAATGGTGAAGAATTTACTCTTGAAGGAATTGAGTAGTGGAGAGTGACATATGAAATTTGTGCATCTCCATGTTCACACTGAGTACAGCCTTCTCGATGGTGCTATACGCATCGATGAACTCCTGAGTAAAGCAAAGTCCTACGGAATGGATGCCGTGGCAATCACCGACCACGGGGTTATGTACGGGGTAATCGACTTTTATAAAAAAGCCAGAGAGATGGGCATTAAACCCATCATCGGTTGCGAAGTATATGTCGCTCCGGGCAGTCGGTTTGAAAAGATTGCGGTGAAGGGAAGCGAACCGGCCTATCATCTGGTACTCCTGGCGCAGGACAAAACCGGGTACCGTAATCTAACGGAGCTCGTCAGTCGGGCTTTCCTGGAGGGATTTTATTACAAGCCTCGAGTGGACAAGGAACTTCTTAAGGAATATTCCCGGGGATTGATTGCCCTGACGGCATGCCTGGCGGGAGAAGTTCCCCGCTACATCGCAAGCGGTGATCGAGACGCAGCAGAACGATTGGCCCTGGAATATCGGGATATTTTCGGACCAGATAACTTCTTTCTGGAGTTACAGGACAATAAGATCCCCGAACAGGAGTTCATCAATCAGGCTTTGATGGAGATAGGCAAGCGGCATCGGATTCCGCTCGTTGCCACCAACGACTGTCACTATTTAGAGAAGACGGATGCCCAGGTTCATGACGTGGTTCTGGCTATTCAGACTGCTACGACACTCGATGACCCCAAGAGGCTGCGCTTCCCAACCCAGGAATTCTACGTCAAATCACCCGAAGAGATGGGACAAGCTTTTGCTGCGGTTCCCGAAGCCCTGGAGAATACTCTCCTCGTTGCCGAACGGTGCAACGTCGATTTAGAATTAGGGCAGGTTCTCCTTCCTGAATTTACCGTTCCGGAGGGTTTTACTCCTTTTACCTATCTCGTGCATCTCTGCGAAGAGGGCTTAAAGAAGCGTTACGGTGATCCCGTACCGGCAAAGATTAAAGAACAGGTGGAATACGAACTGAAGGTCATCAACGATATGGGGTACTCTGCGTATTTTTTAATCGTCTGGGATTTTGTGAACTATGCCCGGCAAAATGGTATCATGGTTGGTCCGGGGAGAGGGTCAGCAGCGGGAAGCCTGGTTTCTTATGCCCTGGGTATTACCAACATTGACCCGCTCAAATATGGTTTACTCTTTGAGCGTTTCCTCAATCCGGAAAGGGTCAGCATGCCCGATATCGACATTGACTTTTGTTTTGAGCGCAGAAACGAAGTGATTGAATATGTATCTTCCAAATATGGAAAAACCCATGTTGCACAGATTATCACCTTTGGGCGGATGATGGCTCGTCAGGCGGTACGAGACGTGGGAAGAGCTTTGGGCTGGAGTTATGGCGATGTGGACAAAATTGCTAAACTCATTCCCTCTACTCCGGGTGTCACACTGGAAAAAGCCCTGAGTGCCAATCCTCAGTTACAAAGCCTGGCAGAACAGAACAAAGATGTGGGTTCACTTTTGAGCTTTGCCCGCCGCATTGAAGGATTATGCCGACATGCTTCGGTGCACGCAGCAGGGGTGGTGATTTCCAACCAGCCGTTGATGAATTACGTTCCACTCCAGAAGATGAATGAAGGTGAGATTGTTACCCAGTTTGATATGGACGCACTCCAGGATCTGGGCCTTTTGAAGATGGACTTTCTGGGACTGCGGACTCTTACCATCATCGAAAGAGCCCTCAAAATCATCAAGAATACCCACCAGACAAATGTGGATCTTGACCGGATTCCCCTGGACGATCCGGAAACGTATCGTCTCTTGAGCAGGGGAGAGACCGTGGGGGTTTTCCAGTTAGAGAGTGGCGGTATGAAGGAACTGTTGAAGCGCTTGAAACCGGAGGGGATCGAAGATCTGATTGCTATTCTTGCCCTATACCGTCCCGGACCATTGGGAAGCGGCATGATTGAAGACTTTATCGAGCGCAAGCACGGGAGAGTCAAGGTAACCTATCCGCACGAGAGCTTAGCATCCATCCTGCGCGAAACCTACGGCGTCATTGTGTACCAGGAGCAGGTCATGAAAATTGCCAGCCAATTTGCCGGATTCACCCTGGGGCAGGCGGATATCTTACGCCGGGCAATGGGCAAGAAGAAACCGGAAGTCATGCGGGAACAGAGAGAAAAATTCATTCAGGGTGCTCTCAAGCAGGGTCACGACCGTAACACCGCCGAAGAGATCTTTAACCTCATCGAATATTTTGCCGGTTATGGATTCAATAAGTCGCACAGTGCTGCATACGCCGTTATCTCATACCAGACCGCCTATCTCAAGGCTCACTATCCGACCGAGTATCTGGCGGCATGCCTGACGAGCAATGTTTCCGATAGCGATAAGGTTGCCAAGTTCATTGCAGAATGCAAGCGTCTGGGAATTCAAATTTTGCCTCCGGATATCAACGAGAGCTTGGCGAACTTCACCGTGGTTGGTGAAGGGAAAATTCGCTTTGGTTTGGCAGCTATCAAAAATGTGGGGGATAGTGCTATCGAAGAAATTCTGGCCCGGCGCCGTGAAAGCCGGTTCAGAAACATCTTTGACTTTGCCGAAAGAGTGGATTTGAGGGTCATCAATAAAAGAGTTCTTGAGAGTCTTATCAAGGCGGGCGCCTTTGACAGTCTCCATTCAAGCCGAGCTCAGCTTCTGGCTTCGGTCGAGGAAATTATTGCTTCTTTTTCCAGGAGAAAAAAGGCCAAGGTTAGCCAGATTTCCCTCTTTGGGGGGCAATCTGCCCCCGAACCGTACCCCGAACTGAAGGAAGTTGAAGAACCGGAAAGGCAGGAACTGCTAAAAATGGAAAAGGAAATGCTGGGCTTCTATGTGAGTGACCACCCTCTTCGGGAAATAGCCCTCCGGTACCCCCATATGGTCACCGTTCCCATAGGAAGGCTGGGAACGATCAAGCAGGCAGTTAAGGTAAAGATTTTGGGAGTGGTAAATGCCTTTCGCAAGATTGTTACCAAAACCGGTGGAGAAATGTATTTTGTGTCTCTGGAAGACGAAACCGGGAGCGTGGAAGTCATCTTTTTCCCGAATTTCAAAGACGAACTGCAACCTTACCTTACTTCTGGAAAGGTCCTTGGGATTCTCGGGCGGTTGGATTTACTGGATAGTGGGGAAAGCAAAGTGATTGCCGAGGCCATTCTTGATCCCGAAAAAGAAAATAAAGAATCATCCCGGGTGGTGAACGTCGACTTAAGGGAAAGCTCTGATATTCTGAGATCGGTGTACTGCTTGAAAGATTGCCTCCGCCGTTTTCCGGGTGATTTGCCTGTGGTAGTTCGCTTTCGAGATGCCAGGGAAGAATGGTGGGTAGAATTGGGAGAAGCCTTTCGCATCCTCTGGAATCCGGAAAGCGAGGTGGCCATAAAAGAAGTTATCCGAGGTGAAGGAGAAGTCTGGCTTTCTTAAAAAGGAGTGGAAACAATGAGGAAGTTTATTGGAGCAATTTTGATTTGGATCTTTTTTGTTTCGCTCGGTTTTGCTCAGAATGCTCAGGAATACTATAAAAACGGATATCTTTACTTCTCTCAGGGCGACTATCGAAAAGCCCTGGAGGCCTACCAGAAAGCTATTCAGGTAGATCCTCAATTCTGGGATGCCTACTACTGGTTGGGAAAGGTGTACGAGCAATTGGGTAATATTCCCGAAGCAGTAACTGCCTGGAAGACGGTTCTCGTCGCTCAGCCTCTCCATAAGGATGCCTTTCAGAAGTGGAGATACTATGTGCGTTCAGTAAGTGTCGGTGAATCAGAAAAAGAGCGGTGGCGGGATGTTTTTCTCTATCAGAATACTGCTCCAGCGGTGGGAAAGGAAGAAGCCTGGTCGAAGATTATTCCCTATGCGCTGAGCTTGATGGGAGCAAAGGATGTTACTTCTCTTCGCCTTGCAGGAGCGATCCTGCGCTGGGCAGGACAAAATGTGAGCGCTCTACTTGTTCCCTATGAAAAAATCAGTTATAAAAGGGCTCTGGAGGTATTGAAAGAAACTTTACCTGCAGAGGATCCATACCAGGTCTACGAATTTTTGCGTGAGTGTCTCTCGCGTTTTGAGGGGGATCAAGAGATAGTGAAGCTGGTGAACGAAGCTCTGGAAAAGGTATTTGTTGAAGCGGCTCAGACTACGCAGGCTTCCGGAATTGAGTTCCGGGTTTACCAGGATCGAGTGGAAAAGGAAGCACTGACATTCTCTGAAGATTCTTCAAGTCCCAGGATGGAGTTTTACCAGAAAGAACATGGTGCCGAAGGCGGGAGTTGAACCCGCACGAGCGCAGGGCTCGCTAGATTTTGAGTCTAGTGCGTCTGCCATTCCGCCACTTCGGCACTCCTTTTGTATTATAGTAAAATGCACTTTTTTGTCAACCGTAGGTGGGTGAACCTGAAAGATGGAGGCAAAACCGGTCATTTTTCTGGACGGAAACTCCCTGGCTTATAGAGCTTTTTATGCTTTACCGAAATTGCAGACTTCTCAGGGGCGACCTACCGGAGCAACCCTGGGTTTCCTGAATATGCTCCTCCGGTTGCTGGATGCCTATCACCCCCAAACCGTGGTAGGAGCCTTTGACCATCCTCAGAAAACCTTCCGTCATAAGATATACGAAGAGTACAAGGCGAAACGCAAGCCCATGCCGGATGAGCTGAAGCCGCAACTTGAGGATATTAAAGAGTTACTCTCGGCGATGGGATTTCCGGTACTGGAAAAAGCCGGCTTTGAGGCAGATGACCTCATCGGGAGTGGAGTTACACAGTTAAAAGGCCAATATCCGTTGATTATTGTCAGTGGAGACCTTGATTTGCTTCAATTCGTCGACGAGGGGGTTACTTTGCTCCAGCCCATTAAGGGTGTGTCCCAGCTCAAAAAAATCGATAGGGAGGTTTTTGCTCAGGAATGGGGAATAAAGCCACATCAGGTAATAGATTTCCTCGCTCTGGCGGGAGATCCTTCAGACAATATCCAGGGAGTGCCGGGAATCGGAGAGAAAACGGCCTTGAAACTCGTTCAGAAATTTGGGAACTGGGAGGATATCCTCCTGCAGAGGACGAATCTCTCGTCTCACCTTGCCGAGGTCCTCTGGCAATATCGTGAGCAGGTTGAAAAAAATAGAGAGCTTCTCCGCATAAAAACCGATGTTCTCATGGAAACCCTCAAAATTGCAGAATGGAGCTGGTACAGTGTTCGCTGGATAGAGTTCCTCGGCAAACTCGAAGACCTGGAGCTCCATAACCTCCGTAAGAGGATTACAGAAAAGACAGGGTTTCTCTCTGGAACCGGAGATCATTCCCGGCAGGGGGTGGAAGGCAAGAGGTGTCCCGCTACGACGGAAAACTCGGAGAAAGCCGGGAAACAGGAAACTTTTCTGTTCTTTGACCTTGATCAGAGAGAAGGGAAATGGGAAGAAAATTCACTGGAACAGGATGGGGTGTGGTGTGCACCAACGCTCCTTTTCCTGATCTATCCCTTTTTACATCTGGATAACCCTACTCTTTTAAAAGAACCGCAATGTCAGCTGGACTATTTGTGGAAAAGTAAGGATCTCATTCTGACACAGCCCGGTCTTCTCTCTATCTACCGGTTGGTAGAAAGGGCACTTCTCAAAGCGTGGCTTCAGGAACGCCATAAAATCAGGGGATTTGCCCTGTATCCCTTTCTGAAAAGCCAGAATTCCTGGTATGGTGACCTCCCGCTTTTTGGAAATAGCGGTGATTTTTTTCTGAGCTTCAATCATCCAGAACTGCAAAAATTTTTGGAAGAGGAGTCTCGCCGGAGGGAGAACCGTTCGGAAGGTTCTCCCTTTTACGTGCGAACCCTATATGGGTGGCGTTTCCTGGCGTTGCAACCGGTGGAGGAAAGGGAACTCAGGAGGCGTTTCCGGTGGGTCCTTCTTGACGAGCTCCTCCGGTTGAGCATTTTTATTCTGAACCGAGCAATGAACCTGGACATCTGTTTGAATAATGGTGTTCTCCGGAGTCATATTCAGGGCCGTGATGCTTTGGTGGTTCTCAAGGACTTCGAGCATCATATTTCTTCTTTTCTACCGGTGAACTGGCAGATTGTCTTTCTCAAAGAGAAGAGTTCGGGATATTCTGTAGTTCTTCTTTCCAATGCAGGGGGTGGTAAGGAAAATGGAAATTATCCTGGTCTCTTCTGAGGCCTACCCATATGTAAAAAGTGGTGGGATGGGGGATGTGGTGGGGGCACTTTTTAAGTACCTTCCCCGGCAGGGCTTCAGGACCAAGCTTTTTCTTCCCGGGTACCCTCAGGTGCTCGCAAACTCTTTTTCTGAGGGTCGGGAGCTGGGTATCTTCTTCGGAGACGATGAGGTAAAGGTCCGATTCCCGGAATGGCGGGAGGAAAAGCAAAATGTTATAGCGATAGCGAACGAGCGCTTCTTCGAACGGGAAAAGCTCTATGATTACCCTGATGACGTTGAACGATTCATCTTTTTTTCGCGAGCAGTGTTTGAATACCTGGTGCGGTGGCAGGAGAGCGATTTTATCTTGCATTGCAATGACTGGCAAAGTGCTCTGCTGTGTGCTTATATCGACCGTTACTGGCCCACTTACCGACCTCGACCCCGGAAAGTGATATTCACCATTCATAACCTGGCCTATCAGGGCATTGCCCACGGGGGGCTCTTTCGTTTGGTGAACCTTCCCGGGCAGTTGTTTACCTATGAGTATCTGGAATTCTATGGAAATATCAATCTCATGAAAGCTGGGCTCCTTTTCTCCCATATCGTCACCACGGTGAGCCCCACCTATGCTCGCGAGATATGTTCTCCTGAATTTGGAGAGGGTCTGGATGGTCTGGTGCGAGCTATGGCGAGAAAAAAGAGATTCGTGGGAATTGTCAACGGAATCGATACCGAGGTCTATGACCCCCAGAGTGACCCTCTTATAGTTCAGAACTACGGAGTTGACGACCTTGAAGGCAAAAAAAGGAACAAAATGGTTTTTCTGCAGCGTTTCTTTCCGGACTATACCGGAGACCTCTCGCGGCCTCTCATTGTTTTCGTGTCCAGGCTGGTAAGACAGAAAGGGGTGGACCTGATAGTGGAGAAGATAGAAGAGCTCCTGGGTTTGCCCGCACTCTTTTTCTTTTTGGGAACCGGCGAGAATCGGTATGAGCAAGCTTTGTGGGAAGCATCGTTGAAGCACCCCAATTTGGCTGTGGAACTGCGTTTTGATGAAGACCTGGCTCACCTGGTTTATGCGGCGGCTGACATGCTGTTACTTCCTTCTCTTTTTGAGCCCTGTGGTATCAGCCAGATGGTGGCCATGCGTTATGGGGCTTTGCCGGTGGTGAGAAAAGTTGGAGGACTGGTGGATACGGTGATCGACTATCCTTTTAATCCTTCTCTGAGCACCGGTTTTCAGTTTGAGAACTTCTCCTCCCAGGAGTTTCTGCAGGCGATCCGGAGAGCCCTGGAAGTTTACTCGGAAAATCAAAATCTGTGGACAACAATGGTTGCCAATGCAATGCGGAGTGACTTTTCCTGGGAGAAAGCGGTTGAAAAGTACCTGCAGGTTTATACGGAGCATTACTGAGGGGTGTATGGCCAGGGTTATCGGCATAGGGGGCGGGGCCGGTTCGGGAAAAACCACGGTCGCTAATTTTTTGAGGGAAAAAGGGGTAAAAGTGCTGGATTTGGACGAGCTTGGTCGGGAGCTTGCCCAGAAGGGTGGACCAATCTGGAAAGCGATAGTATGCACCTGGGATAGATTTTTTCTCGATGTTCGTGGTCACATAGACCGGCGGAAACTGGGAAAGGTGGCTTTCCGAAATTTCAGAATACTTTTTCGCCTCAATCAACTGAGTCATCCCCTGCTTCTTTGGGAAACCAGGAAGTGGTTACGCCGGAATGCCCAAGAGGCGTTTCTTGCGGTAGAAGGTGCGGTCCTTTTTGAGGGAAAATTTCTCCCCCTTCTGGACTGGATTATTTTCGTGGAAGCGGGGGCGGATCTTCGAAAAGAACGGTTGATGGTGAAAGGATGGAGAGAACGGGATGCCTGGGATCTGGTGAAGGCCCAGCGATTCTCCGATTGCCTCCGCAGGAAAGCCCACCTTTGCATCGACAACCAGGATTCTCAGGAAAAGCTCTGGGAAGAAGTGGAGTCTTTCTGGGAACATCTTTTGGTGGAAAGGAAATAGAGGAAGGCATTTCCCGGTTTTTTAAGAATGGCGATGAAGAAGGGTCGTTTTCATCTCACCTCAACCTATAGACCCTGTGGAGATCAACCCCAGGCTATTGAGAAGCTGGTTACAGGAATCAAGAAGGGCTACCGGTATCAGACCCTGGTGGGTGTGACCGGATCGGGGAAGACTTTTACCATGGCCAACGTCATTGCGGCCATCAATTGTCCTACCCTGATCATCTCCCACAATAAAACCCTGGCTGCCCAGCTCTACAGTGAAATGCGAGCCTTTTTTCCGGAGAACGCTGTAGAGTACTTTGTGAGTTACTACGACTACTATCAGCCAGAGGCATATGTTCCTGAATATGATCTGTATATCGAGAAGGATGCTTCCATCAACGAGTACATCGACCGTTTGCGATTGAGGGCTACGAGTGCTCTGATGGAAAGGAACGATGTGGTTATTGTCGCTTCGGTCTCCTGTATTTACGGTATTGGTTCTCCCAGAGAATACGAGAAGAGGGTGCTCAGGGTGACGGTGGGCAGTCGTTTTAAGAGGAATGATTTTGCCCAGAGACTGGTTAATCTTCTCTACGAGAGGAATGAGATCGAGTTTACTCCCGGGGTATTTCGGATGAAGGGAGATACGGTAGAAGTGTATCCTGCGTACAGCGAAGAAGCTTTACGATTTGAATTTTTTGGGGATGAGGTGGAGACCATACGCATGGTGGACCCGGTGAGTGGGAGAACTATAGAGCGACTGCAGGAGGTTTTTATTTACCCTGCCAAGCATTATTTGGCCAGTGAGGAAATCTTTGAACAGGCACTCCTCGGTATTGCCGAGGAAATGGAGGAACGCGTGGCTTATTTCCTCTCCCAGGGGAGAGTGGTGGAAGCGGAGCGCCTGCAGAGGCGAACCCGTTACGATCTGGAGCTCCTGCGAGAGACCGGTTACTGTCCGGGCATTGAGAATTATTCCCGTTATCTCGACGGCCGGAACCCCGGAGAGCCTCCCTATACGTTGATTGACTACTTTCCACCCGAGTTCCTGGTAATCATCGATGAATCGCACGTCACCATTCCTCAATTGCGAGGAATGCACGAAGGAGACCGTTCCCGAAAAGAATCCCTGATTGAATTCGGCTTCCGGCTTCCTTCCTGTCTGGATAATCGTCCCCTCACATTTGAAGAATTTGAAAGGAAGGTAAAACAATGCCTTTTTGTCTCGGCTACGCCCAGTGACTTTGAGTTCAGGGTGAGTGAACAGGTGGTTGAACAACTGGTAAGACCGACAGGTCTTCTTGATCCCGAAGTGGAAGTGAGACCTGCCACAGGACAGGTGGAAGACCTGCTCGGAGAAATCAGAAAAGTGGTCCAGAAGAACGAGAGAGTTCTTGTAACCACCCTAACTAAGAAGAGTGCCGAAGATCTCTGTGAGTTTCTCCATGGTCTTGGCATCAGGGTCCAGTACCTGCACTCCGAAGTCGACACCCTGGATCGGGCCCGGATTATTAGGGACCTTCGAGCGGGAGAATTTGATGTCCTGGTAGGGGTGAATCTCCTCCGGGAGGGTCTGGACCTGCCAGAAGTGGCTCTGGTGGCCATTTTGGATGCTGATAAGGAAGGCTTTCTCCGTTCTGAGGTCGCGCTCATTCAAACCATCGGAAGAGCGGCCCGGAACGTGGATGGACGGGCTATTCTTTATGCCGATCGGTTAACCGATTCCCTGGAACGGGCCGTTTTTGAAACCAGAAGACGAAGAGCGATACAGGAGGAGTACAATGCGAAGCATGGCATTGTCCCCCGGAGTGTGACCAAAGAGGTCAGGGTGTTAATCCCGGAAGAGGGAGGCCTTTCGAAGGCAACCGAGGAAACCCTGGACCTTCTCAGTACGGTTTCTTCTGAGAAAGATGTTGATGTAATGATTAAAAAACTTACCGAAGAGATGCAAAAAGCCGCTCGTCGGCTTGAATTTGAAAAAGCCGCTCTCCTGCGAGACCGGATCTTTGCCCTGAAGGCCAGCCTTTTTAAGGAAAAAACTTCAACCTAACCCGGGAAAGTCATCCCCTTGAGGTGAAAGAACGTGGAAGAGAGAGATCGAATTGTTGTCAAAGGAGCTCGAGAACATAACCTGAAAAATATCGATGTGGAAATGCCCCGGAATCGTCTGGTAGTCATCACCGGAATCAGTGGTTCAGGAAAATCTTCTCTGGCTTTTGATACCATTTATGCTGAAGGGCAGAGGAGATACCTTGAGTCCCTCTCCTCTTATGCCCGGCAATTCCTGGAAAAAATGGAAAAACCCGATGTGGACCGTATCGACGGCTTGTCACCGGCCATTGCCATCAATCAGAAGGCTTCTTCTCATAATCCCCGTTCCACGGTGGGAACGGTAACCGAAATATACGATTATATGCGGGTACTTTTTGCCCGTTGCGGCCAGGTTTTCTGTCCTCAGTGTGGGAAACCTATTGCTTCGCAGACTGTCCAGCAGATTACCGATGAGGTTTTATCGCTTCCCGATGGAACCCGGGTTCTGATCATGGCCCCTGTGGTGCGGGGGAGAAAGGGAGAGTACCGGAAATTGCTGGGCGAGTTTCTCAAAAATGGTTTTGCTCGGGTACGTATTAACGGTGAAATGATCGAACTTGAAGATTGGGAAAATGTGGAGCTGGATCGCAACAAAAAGCACGAAATCGACCTGGTAGTTGATAGAGTGGTGGTAGAAAGAGATGCAGAAAGAAGAATCGGCGATTCTATTGAAATCGGTTTACGGTATGGGAAAGGTATCGTCAAGATAGGGATCATGAGGGAGAATTCCTGGGAGGAGCGCTTTTTTAGCGAGCGTTTTGCCTGTGTGGATTGTGGTATCAGTTTCCCGGAAATTACCCCCCGGATGTTTTCCTTCAATAATCCCTATGGGGCCTGTCCAAAGTGTAGTGGTCTGGGTTTCTTGAGCTTTGTGGATCCCATGCTGGTAGTTCCCGATTGGTCAAAAAGTATCCATGAGGGAGCCGTGGAACCCTGGCGTGAGATTGACTCTGATAGCTTTCTGGGGATGAAAATCCAGAGAGCTCTCCAGGAACGGGGTATTCGGCTCAATAAAGCCTTCCGTGATCTGAGCGAAGAAGAGAGGAACTTTGTGCTTTATGGTGACGATCACTTTGAAGGGGCGGTAACCTACTTGGAACGGAAACTCCACTCTGCTTCCGACTGGTGGGAGCAGGAAGAAATTTCCCGTTACCTCTCAAGCCAGCCCTGCCCTGAATGTCATGGGGATAGGCTTCGTCGAGAGAGTCTCTCGGTAAAAATTCAGGGATTCTCCATTGGGGAACTTTCCCGTTTCACCGTAGAAGAACTGGTGGCTTTCTTCGAGAATATTCATTTTGAGGGAAACCAGCTTTTCATCGCCGAACCAATTCTTCGAGAAATACGTTCCCGCCTGGGATTCCTCAAGGAGGTGGGATTAGACTACCTCACTCTGAACCGCTCTGCAGCAACGTTATCGGGAGGTGAAGCACAGAGAATCCGCCTGGCCACCCAGATTGGTTCTGGTCTCATGGGGGTGCTCTATGTGCTCGATGAGCCGACCATTGGTCTTCATCCCCGGGACAATCAGAAACTCATTGCCATCCTGAAAAAGCTTCGAGACCTGGGCAACACCATCATCGTGGTGGAACATGATGCAGAGACGATGAAAAGTGCCGACTTCATCATTGATATGGGTCCGGGGGCAGGCGAAAAGGGTGGAGAAGTGGTGGCCCTGGGTTCTCCTGGAGAGATTATGGATCATCCCCGCAGTTTAACCGGACTCTACCTGAGCGGGAGAAAAAGTATTCCCGTTCCTTCCAGTCGTAAAGAGCCGGGGGAAGAGTGGCTCCTGGTACGGGGAGCACGGGCTAACAACTTAAAAAATCTCACCGTCAGCATTCCTCTGGGATTACTGGTGGGCATTACCGGGGTCTCCGGTTCGGGGAAAAGCACGCTCCTTTATGATGTGATCTATGCTTCCCTCTCTCAGCTTTTGCACCAGAGGACGAAAAGTCCGAGTGATTGTGAGGCCCTTGAAGGCGTGGAATATTTAGACAAGGTCATTATCATTGACCAGTCTCCCATCGGGAGAACACCCCGCTCCAATCCTGCTACCTATACCGGGGTTTTTACCGAAATCAGGAATCTCTTCGCCAAGCTTCCGGAATCGAAAGCTCGAGGATATGCGCCGGGAAGGTTCAGTTTTAACGTGAAGGGGGGGCGATGCGAAGCCTGTCAGGGGAACGGGGTCATTAAGATCGAAATGCACTTCTTGCCGGATGTGTTTGTCACCTGTGAGCAGTGTAAGGGGAAAAGATACGCTCGAGAAACTTTGGATATCAGGTACAAGGGAAAAAACATTGCCGAGGTCCTGGACATGAGCGTGGATGAAGCTCTTCATTTCTTCGAGAACATTCCGGTCATTCGACGGAAACTGGAAGTATTGGCTCGGGTAGGTGTGGGGTATCTCAAGCTCGGTCAATCGGCAACTACCCTCTCCGGTGGAGAAGCCCAGAGGATTAAACTCGCCCGGGAACTGAGCAAAGTTGCCACCGGAAGAACCCTTTACCTCCTTGACGAACCGACTACCGGTCTTCATTTTGCCGATGTGGAGAAACTTCTCTCGGTACTTCTCGAGCTCAGAAACAAAGGGAATACCGTTCTCATCATCGAGCACAATCTGGACGTCATCAAGAGCTGTGACTATCTCATCGATCTTGGCCCTGAAGGAGGGGAGCGGGGTGGGTATCTGGTGGCCTGCGGTACCCCCGAAGAGGTTGCTCAGGTTTCAACTTCTTATACCGGTCAGTTCTTGAAAGAGGTGTTACGGGCTGAAAAGAGTAGAGAGCTATGCTCGGTTTGAAATCTCTTTGGAAGATGTGAAAGATTTGCCTCAGGAGTGCGGGGTATATCTTTTCAAGAATAGCCGGGGCGAAATTGTCTATATAGGAAAAGCGATCAACATTCAAAAACGGGTGAAATCCCATCTCGCTCGGCAGGATGTTTCTCCTTTTCGTGGGGACATGATTGCCGAAGCAAAAAGCGTTGATTATCTTTTGACTGCCAATGAACACGAGGCTCTGCTTCTTGAGGAAGAGCTCATCAAAACGTATAAGCCTCACTACAACTTACGCTTGAAAGATGACAAGAGTTATCCCTATATCAGGATAGGTGTTCGGGAAACTTTTCCGCCCATCGGTTTTGCCAGACGAAAAACGGGCAAAGAAGGGCTCTATTTTGGGCCTTTTACCAATGCCAAAAAAGTCAGAGAAGGTTTGAAGTTATTGCGGACTCTCTTTCTCCTGCGAGGTTGCGAAATACCGGAAAGTCGTTTTCCCCTCAAAAGGCCCTGTATTGATTACGATTTGCATCTTTGCAGTGCACCGTGTGTGGGGCGGATATCTGCTGAAGCATATCGAGAAAATCTGGAGAGGGCGATCCATTTCCTCAACGGGAATTACGAATCGGTGATGGAGTGGCTGGAGCAGGAGATGTGGAAAGCCGCGGATGTCCTGGACTTTGAATCGGCGACTCGTTACCGGGATCATTTAGAGGCGACGAGGAGAATTGCTACCCGGTACCGTCTGGTCCTTCCCCAACTGGAAGACGTGGATTTCATCGAAGGGGTTCTGGGAGACTCTATTGGCGTGGTGGTGGTTCTCCGGGTTCGAAAGGGAAGGCTTGTGGGGAGCGAGAGTTTCGTGGTGGACAGCGGTCCTCAGGAGAGAATGGCCCTGTTGAAAGGATTTATCGAGGATTTTTACCTTTCCCACTTTTCTCTTCCTCCGCGGGTATGTGTGTCTCTGGATGAGGTAGCTTTTTTCGACCGTCTCAAAACTGACCTGGGTGTAGAGATGGTCCTCGCTCCACCTGCCAGTCCTTTTGAAGCAGAGATCCTGGCGGTGGCCCTGGAGAACGCTCAGAAGAATCTCATCATCGAGGAGGAGAAGGCCAGGAAGAAGGCGATGTGGTCGGAAAAAGTCCTGGAGGAATTGCAGGCCGTAGTAGGTCTTGATAGGCTTCCTCATCTCATTGATGGCATGGACGTCTCCACCTTTCAGGGCGATGAGGCAGTGGGAGTGGTGGTTTCCTTCCACCAGGGGAAGCCTTATAAAAAAAGGTATCGTAAATTCATCATTCGCAAGACCCATTATCCCAACGACTATGAGATGCTTAGAGAAGTCGTGCAACGATACGTAAGGGATCTCAAAAAGTCTTCTTTACCTTTACCCGATCTCTTACTGGTTGACGGGGGTATTGGCCAGCTGAATACCGTCTTTTCAGCCCTGGAAGAACTGGGAGTTTCTGTGCCGGTGATTTCCCTTGCCAAAGAGTGGGAAGAAATTTACACCAGAGACAGGAATGCTCCCTTGCGCTTACCCGCTCGTTCCGAGGTTCTGCAACTCTTACAAAGAATCCGAAACGAGGCGCATCGCTTTGCCATCACTTTCCATCGACTCCGGAGAAACAAAAAACTTTTTTCTTCCATGCTTAGCGAAGTCGCAGGTATAGGTCCAGAACGACGTCGTAAGCTCTTATCCAGCTATGACAGCCTTCTCGAGATCCTCAAGGTTGCACCCGAAGAAATCAGCAAAAACCTCCGCATTCCACTTCCGGTTATACTCAACTTGCAAGGACGTCTGAGAGAGGTCTTTCAAGATGGAGTTTCGGGAAATTCTCAAAAGTGAACTTTACGCCCTCTCTCCGGCTCCTGAGCATGCCCTGTGGGCCGAATTTGTGGGTATTCTCAGGGGAGGAGGGGTTATCGAAAAGAGGGGAAAGGAGATTGCACTTTCCTTTCGCCACAGGGATCTGGCTTTGATCAAAAAATGTGCCACGCTCACCAAGAAATTCTATCCGGAAACCCCCTATACCATTACCGAACAGAAGAAAAGAGGTATTAACCCTGGGTCTATCTATGTCCTGGACCTTGAAATTGGAGAGAGGACCTTGAAAGAATTGGGGTTTAAGGATGCACTGGCTCTTTCCGGTTTGCTGGAAAATGACGGTTCTTATTTCGTGAAGGGAATCTGTGAGGCTCGGGGTTACATTTTGGAACCTACCAGAGGATACCATCTGGAAATCTCGCTCGCCTCGGAAGAGATTGCTCAACTTCTCCTACGGCATCTTGAAAGGAAAGGCATACGCATGCGAATTCGTTACTTTCGGGAGGAGTTCCGTCTTTATACCAAAAATGCACAGCATATGGGAACCTTTCTGGGCTATATCGGAGCTTCTCAGAGTTACTTACTTTTAGAAAAAATCCGGGTTGAGAAACTCACCCTGGATGAGCTCACCGGATGGGTTAATTGCGCTACTTCAAATCTGGAAAGAGTCGTGGCCTCTTCCTTGCGCCAGCGACAAAAAATCGCGCAAATAGACCTGGATTCTCTTCCTCCCAAGTTGCGCCAGATAGCATACCTCCGGCTCCGATACCCTTATGCCTCTTTGCGGGAAATCGGAGAACTCTGTACTCCCCCACTTTCAAAAATGGAGGTGTTCCGGCGTCTACAGAGAATAGAGGGGCTGGGAGAACCGTAATTCCTCGTCCTGGTTTTCCTGTCTCCTGGATTTTCCAGCGATTTTGGTGGAAACTGAGTTGCACTGGTTGACAGGAACAAAAAACTTGACATATACTATGTTTACGTTAACGTCTACGGTAAAGGAGGGATAGGAATGAAAAAGGTTCTGCGTGGTGTTGTCCTGTGTTTCATCGTCTCTTTGGTGTTTGGGTCGACTCTGGTTTTTGCTGCCGAACCTGATTTTAGCAAAATTCCCACCGCACCAAAGCCAGAAAAACTCACCGTGGTGCTCTATGAACCAGTAGAACAGAAGGCCGCGCAAGAAGTAAGCAAGTTATTTGAGCAACAGTTTGGTATCAAAGTAGAAGTGAACGCCATTCCCTGGGCAAACCTCCATGAAAAAATTATCGTTGATCTCACCGCTCGTGCCGGTACTTACGACATCATCTTTATTCCAGGACTCTGGTCTCTGGAGTTCATCTATGCAGGTTATATCGAGCCACTCAACAAATACTGGAACGATCCCAATTTGCCACGTTTCGACATCGAAGATTATCCTCCAAGCATCGTGAACCTTCTGACTTATGAAGGAAATACTTACTGGATTCCCCATCATGGCAGTACCCAGGTGCTTTTCTATCGCAAAGATCTTTTTGAGCAGGCGGGGGTGGTACCTCCGGAAACCTATGATGACCTCTTCAATCTGGCTGGCAAATTTACGAATAACCCCAATTTCCCAGATTTGTGGGGATTTGGCACTACTCCCAAGCAGGGGGAATGGGCTTCAAGCACCTGGAGTACCTGGCTTTGGTCCTGGGGTGGAGAGTACTTTGATGCCCAGTGGAATCCAATTTTCAACGATGAGATTGGTGTGGATTCTCTCAAAGCTTATGCTGAAGCGGTAAATAAGTTTTCTCCTCCTGATGCCCCAAATTGGGGGAACGAAGAATCGGGAGCCGCTTTTCAGCAGGGACGTTTAGCTATGTTGCAGATGTGGCCGTATCTTGGAGCAGCTATGGAAGATCCCACCCAGTCCAAGGTGGTCGGGAACGTAGGTTATGCACCGATGCCTAAGAAGGTAAAAAGAGTCCCCCGACTGGGTTCCTGGGGAGGTACCATCTCTGCATTCTCCAAAAATAAGGAATGGGCCTACATGTGGTTGGCTTTCTTTAATTCCAGGGAGATGGTGGAGAAAATCCATGTTCCTGCAGGGGTTCCGGTATGTCGTCTTTCCATCATCAAGAGCCTGGAATCACAGATCCCCTGGCAACGAGCAGTCAACATCAGTTTTGAAGACACCAAGGAAAGGCCCGGTATACCAGAAATCAGCTCCATTATCGATGTGTGGGGCTTGGCCGTTTCGAAGGTAGTCACCGGGCAGGCGGATGCGAAGACGGCTCTCGATGAAGCAGCGGCAAAGGTGCGAGAAATCCTGGAGGACGCCGGTTACTACTGAGAATGAAAACGCAGGGATGGAGTACTCCATCCCTGCGCTCTGGGAATGGATGAGCATATGTCTAAAAGAAAGTGGCTCACCCCCTACTTGATGCTTTTACCCATGCTTCTGGGTCTTTTGATCCTGGTTTATTTTCCTCTTTTGAGTACCCTTTTTCTCTCCTTCGTCCGGTACTTCCTCAATAGGCCGAATGTGGCGATGCAGTTTGTGGGATTCAGAAATTATGCCAGTGTTTTTGCGAATACCGACTTCTGGCAAGCTTTCAAGAATACGTTGATTTTCATGGTTTTCTCGACCTCTTTTTCTATCCTTCTCGGTCTTGGGACCGCCATCCTTTTTAATCGAGATTTTCCAGGAAAGAACGTCTTGCTTTCTCTGGTTTTACTTCCCATGATGGTTGCTCCCGTAGCATCGGCTCTGTGCTGGAAATTCCTTTTCGATGGTCAGTGGGGAGCAGTCAACTATTTTGTCCAGCTCCTGGGTGGTTCCAAACAGGCCTGGTTGGCTGATCCGCGTTTTGCTCTTTTTGCGGTGGCGGTAGCCGATGTCTGGCTCTACGTCCCGTTTGTTTTTCTGGTACTCTATACCAGCCTCCAGGTTATCCCCAGCGAACCGCTGGAAGCAGCCCTCATCGACGGGGCGACCGGCTGGCAAATTTTTATCAGAGTCATTTTTCCCCTCCTCGTTCCCAGTTTTGTACTCATCTTGATTATACGGTTGGTTGATACTCTGCGTGTCTTTGATTTGGTATACGTTATGACCAATGGAGGACCAGGGGGGAGAACGGTTACCCTGGGATTTCTCAGCTATGAATGGATTTTTCGGCACTTTAACATGGGGAAAGGTTCGGTAGTGGCCATTTTTATTCTCGGTTCGGTGATTCTCATTTCCTGGTACTTCATCCGGGTTTTGCAGTCCCAGTTCCTCGAACAGGCAAAATAGGAGATGGAAGTCAATGAAACGGATAACCACGAGAAGCTGGCTCTGGTGGGTCGGTTTTTACGTAATCATAGCGGGCATCGTGGCCTTTTCCCTCTTTCCCATCTTCTGGATTGTTACCACTTCTCTCAAACAGCGGGTTGATGTCTACACCGAGAAACCGGTGCTCCTTTTCCGGGCCACCTTAGAAAGCTATCAGCGGGTTTTTGAGTTGCAGGATTTTTCCAGGTACCTTTTCAATAGTTTCCTGGTGGCTGCAAGTACCACCTTCATTATCATGTACTTTGGTGCTCTGGGAGCCTATGCACTGACAAGGTGGAGGTTTTCTGGATATAACTGGGTGTCCCTGGCAATTATTGCTGCTCGGATGTTCCCTCCCATTGCGCTTCTCCCTTCCTTTTTCCTCTTTGCTTCCCGCATGGGTTTAGTGGATACCCGTCAGGTGCTCATTTTTGCCCATTCCACTTACGGTTTACCTTTTATCGTGTTCATGCTAGCCGGTTTTTTTCGGCAGATACCTCGAGATCTCGACGAAGCGGCGCTCATTGATGGTTGTTCGTACCTCTCGCTCTTTAACCGTATTATGCTCCCCAGCATTGCGCCCGGTCTTGCTGCCACTGCCATTCTCTCTTTTATCTGGTCCTGGAACGAATTTCTCTTTGCTCTGGTTTTGACCAGAGCATCTTCAAAAACCCTGCCGGTGGTCATCTCCGAATTTATCGGTTTTGTCCAGGTGGACTGGCAGGGACTTACTGCCATGGCTACTCTTTTGATGGTTCCATCTATTGTGATTACCTTTTTCACCCAGAGGTATCTGGTGAAGGGCCTTACCGCCGGGGCCATAAAGGGTTAGAGGGGAGGAACAAAAATGAATCAGGAAGTCTGGGAAATAATGAAAAAGTATTACCTGGCCTGGTGGAACAATGCTTTTCTGGATCGTATCCCTCTTTGGGTTACCGCGCCACGAGATGGTCCCGAGTTTCGAGAAATTCTCTCCGGAAAGCAGCTCTGGATTCGCAAAGAAGAACGCTTCAACTGTGAAAAAGTGGTGCAGTATGCCAGCAAGATCCTTAAAGCTACCTTTTACGGAGGGTTAGCGTTCCCCTGCTACTTTCCCAACTTTGGAACTGATGTCTTTTCTGCGTACCTGGGTGCTGAAATTGAGTTCTCGGAATTATTTCCACCCGTGGCTACCGGGCCTTCCTTTACGCAAGAAGGAGTTATTCCTGTTTCCTGGGCAAAGTGGGGCCATCCGGTGCTCAAAGACTACGAAGACCTCTCGCAACTCCGCATCCACGAAGAGAATATCTACTGGCAAAAGACCAAGGAATTTGTACGTTACGCTCTGGAATTTGCTCAAGGGGAATTCCTGGTGGGAGCCACGGATATCCATCCCAGCATGGATTCCCTGGCTGTACTCCGGGGAAGTCCCCAAAATCTCTGTTTCGACCTGGTGGAAAACCCCCAGGGAGTGAAGAAAGCCATGGTTTTACTCTGGGAGGCCTGGCTTCGAGTATATGAAGAGACCTACTACAGCCTGGTCAAGGACAAGCAGGATGGGACTACGGCCTGGATTAACCTCTGGGCTCCAGGGAAATTTTATCCGGTGGAAAACGATCTTTCCTTGATGATTTCTACCGAAATGTACCGGGAGTTCTTCTTAGAGGAGCTGGAGAATGAAATCCATTACTTGGATTACTCCATTTATCATCTCGACGGGAAGGGAGCTCTCCATCATCTGGATATGATTCTCGATATTCCCAAGTTGAACGCTATCCAGTGGGTAGCTGGTGCTGGTGAAGGTGTCGAAGGGGTGGCGAAGTGGATTCCTCTCTACCAGAAAATTCAATCCAGGAAAAAGGCTATCATCGTCTACTGTAACCCGGAAGAGGTGGAATTGGTAGTGCGTTCTCTGCGTCCTGAAGGGCTCCTCATTTCGGTGAACTGTGAGAGTGAAAGAGAAGCACGAGAGTTGCTTGGGCTCTATGGATGGGATGGAATTTACTGGTGGGGAACTTGAACCTGACTGGAAGTACGTCCTGCTCGGTAACGCGAGTGGTTTACAGAAATCCTAAAATGTTTTAAAATAGATTTAATTTTTAAGGGTTTCACTATATTGATACAAAGGAGGAACATAGATGGCTGGTGTTAGTCTGAAGAGTGTTGTGAAGCGTTTCGGAGAAGTGGTGGCAGTCAACAAGTTTACCCTGGATATCCCGGATAAAGAGTTTGTGGTGCTGGTCGGACCTTCTGGATGCGGTAAGACGACGACGCTGCGGATGATTGCAGGTCTCGAGGAAATCGATGAGGGGGAAATTTATATCGGTGATACCCTGGTCAATGACGTCCCTCCCAAGGACCGTGACATTGCCATGGTATTCCAGAACTATGCTCTCTATCCTCATATGGATGTCTACAACAACATGGCCTTTGGGCTGAAGTTGAGAAAATTCCCCAAGGATGAGATCGACCGACGGGTAAAAGAAGCGGCCGAAATTCTGGGTATCCAGGAGCTCCTGAACCGTAAACCCAAGCAGCTTTCCGGTGGACAGAGACAGAGAGTGGCAGTGGGGAGAGCCATTGTTCGTCATCCCAAGGTGTTTCTCTTTGATGAGCCGCTTTCCAACTTGGATGCCAAGTTGAGGGTACAGATGAGAGCTGAGCTGGCTAAACTCCACAACCGTCTGCAGACCACCATGATTTACGTGACTCACGACCAGGTGGAAGCGATGACCATGGGGGACCGCATCGTGGTCATGAAGGATGGAATCGTCCAGCAGGTTGGAACACCGCTTGAACTTTATAACCGGCCGGTCAATAAATTTGTGGCTGGCTTCATCGGAACCCCTTCTATGAACTTCCTGGACGTGGTTCTCAAGAAGGAAGGAGATACCCTAGTGCTGGATGGAACCTCTTTCAAGATCAAGGTTCCTGCTGAATACCGTTCGGCTCTCGAACCGTATGTGGGTAAAGATGTTACCTTTGGTATCCGCCCTCAGGATATCTACGATATGGCTGTTTCCAGGGATATGCTCAGAGATGATGGTAATATTATCGATGCGGTGGTTGACGTGGTAGAACCTCTGGGTTCAGAGCAGATCCTCTATCTCACCTCTGGTCCCCATACCATCGTAGCGGTTCTGGATATGCAAACTCATACCGAAGTCGGTGAAACAATCAAGACCGTGGTTGATACTTCGAAGATGCATGTCTTTGATGTCAACACCGAAAAGGCAATCATTTAAGAGCTCACCGGGCACCTTGTAAGGTGCCCCTTTCTTGCCTTTTCTGGTATGTTGCGGTAAAATACTCCAGTTTAGCATACAGTATAAGGGAGGTATGGACATGAAGGTTGGTATTAACGGATTTGGAAGGATTGGAAGACTGGTTTTCCGCAGAATCCTTGAAGTGGGCGATGTCGATGTCGTCGCCGTGAACGATCTGACCAGTGCCGAAGTGCTGGCGCACTTACTGAAGTACGACTCGGTTCATGGAACCATTCCCAACGAAGTGAAAGCGACCGGAGATGCCATCATCGTGGACGGAAAAGAGATTAAAGTCCTGGCGCAGAAAGACCCAGCTCAGCTTCCATGGAAGGATCTGGGAGTTGACCTGGTCATTGAATCCACCGGGAAATTCCGCGATCGAGAAAAGGCTTCGTTACATCTGCAGGCGGGAGCCAAGAAGGTGATCATCACCGCTCCGGCCAAGGGTCAGGATATTACCGTGGTGATGGGTGTCAACGAAAAGATGTACGATAAAAATAATCACCACATTATCTCCAATGCTTCCTGCACCACGAACTGCCTCGCTCCCATCGTCAAGGTTCTCCATGATAATTTCAACATCCAGAAGGGTTTCATGACCACTATCCACGCCTATACCAATGACCAGGTTATTCTGGATTTCCCTCACAAAGATCTGCGTCGGGCCAGAGCGGCAGCAATGTCCATGATTCCTACGAGTACCGGTGCTGCTTCGGCTATCGGTGAAGTCATTCCGGAACTCAAGGGGAAACTGGATGGCATAGCCATTCGTGTTCCGACCCCTGATGTTTCCATCGTTGATTTCGCCGCTTTAGTGGAAAAGGAGACCACCAAAGAGGAAGTCAACGCCGCACTCAAGGCAGCAGCCGAGGGACCCATGAAGGGTATTCTGGCTTACTGTGAGGCCCCTCTGGTATCCATGGACTTTCTCCATGATGCCCATTCTTCCATTGTCGATGCTCAGCTCACCAATGTGAAGGGGAACCTGGTCAAGGTATTCTCCTGGTATGATAACGAGTGGGGCTATTCCTGCCGGGTGGTCGATCTTGCCAAGTACGTTATGGCGTAGGGAAGGACGAAGAGGATGGCTCGAACCCTTATTGCTGCCGGCAACTGGAAAATGCACAAAACTTCTCAGGAAGCCTCGGCATATGCCGAGGCTTTCCTCGGTCGTGTGGGTGATTTTCGGCAGGTAGAAATAATTATCTGTCCACCTTTTACTGCCTTGCCTTTCCTTTCTGAAAAACTGGCGGCTTCTCCGGTGAAGTTAGGTGCTCAGAACATGCACTGGGAAGCCAAGGGCGCCTTTACCGGAGAAATTGCCCCGGCCATGCTCAAAGAGTTCCGTTGCGAATATGTTATCCTGGGGCATTCCGAGAGACGGCATATCTTTCGTGAGACCTCTCAAGAGGTGGGCAAAAAGGTCCAGGCGGCTCTCGACTGGGATATCCGTCCGATCCTTTGTGTGGGAGAAACTCTGGAAGAAAGAGAAAACGGAAGAACCGAAGCAGTGGTTGAAGAGCAGCTTCTACGGGGGATAGAGACGGTAGCACTGGATAAGGCTACGCACCTGGTGATTGCCTATGAGCCGGTGTGGGCTATCGGTACCGGGAAAGCAGCTACACCTCAAGATGCCGAGGAAGTCATCGATTTCATCCGTGAAAAACTGGGTCAACAATTCAACCAGGAAATCGCCCAGAGCATTCGTGTCCTTTATGGGGGCAGCGTCACTCCCGAAAACGTCTTCGAGTTTGTGGTGCGACCCCAAATCGATGGGACACTGGTGGGAGGAGCAAGCCTTGACCCGGTCAAATTCTGGAATATTGTAGAGGCAACTTATAAGGCTTCGCAGAGTAAGTAAAGGAGCGTTTCGATTATGGAAGTCTGGATGATTGTGCAAATGGTAGTCTCTGTGGGACTCATTCTGGTGGTGATTTTACAACCTCGTAAATCGGGAATGGGAGGGGGGATTTTTGGCGGGATGACTCTGGCCAATCGAAGCAGCAAGTTCAAAAATTTGCCTCTTCTCAGTAAATTAACGGTTGTTCTGGGAACCGCACTGATGGTTTTATCGCTGCTCTTTGCTTTTTTGGTTACTCGACTGTAGCCGGATGAGGCGGTAAAACGTGAACAAAAACTGGATATCTTCGTTGCAGGAAGTTGACGCTATCGAAGTTGGTCCACAACGAAAGTTTTTCTCTGCTACCCATGAGGAGATAGCTCAAGGATATACTACCGATATTTATTTTATCAGTGCTCAGGAGGTTTTGCGTCACCTCAACCTGGAGGATACGACGGTAGTTGCAGAAGTATTTCCTCGACGATCGGGCATCCTTTGCGGGGTGGAGGAAGTATTGCATCTCCTTTCCGATAGCGCAGTAGAAGTGTGGAGTTTGGAAGAGGGGGAAAAATTCGAGCCGAAGGAGGTGGTGATGAGGATTAAGGGGCCTTATTCCCAGTTTGGGATTTTTGAAACACCTCTTCTGGGAATTCTGGCTCACAGCTCGGGTTGGGCTACCGCTGCCTGGGAGTGTAAGCAAGCTGCTCAGGAGAAAACGGTGATTTCCTTTGGAGCCCGGCATGTTCACCCGGCAGTGGCGCCGGTGATGGAGCGAGCTGCTCTGGTGGGAGGGGTGGACGGAGCAGCCTGTATCCTGGGAGCCAAGCTTGCCGGCAAGCAACCGGGAGGAACCATGCCTCACGCGGTGATTCTCATTGTGGGAGATACAGTAGTGACTGCCAGGGCCTTTGTAGAAGTGATACCAGAGAAGTTTCCCCGCATCGTGTTGGTCGATACTTTTAAAGACGAGGCAGAGGAGTCGCTTCGGGTGGCACAGTTCCTGAGGGATGAACTCGATGGAGTAAGGCTTGATACTCCAGATGAGCGGGGTGGTGTGACCGTAGCCCTGGTAGAAGAAGTGCGGGAACGTTTAAGGCAGGCCGGTTTTGGGAGAGTACAGATTGTGGTTTCGGGTGGATTGAATCCGGAAAGAATTGTTCTCTTGCGTGATAAGGTTGACATTTTTGGGGTAGGGAGTTACATCAGTGGTCATCCTCCTATCGATATGACCATGGATATCAAGGAGGTAGCCGGTCAGAAGGTGGCCAAGAGGGGGAGAATACCGGGCATCATTCCTAACCCCAAACTCAAGAAGGTGAAATAGGGAGGAGGCGGAAGCGATGAAAAGAATTCTCTGGTGGTCTATAGTGGTTTTGCTCTGTCTGGGGTGGAGTGGACTGGTCTTTGCGGAAGTGAAAAATCCAGATACCTATATCTACCTGAGTATCAGCGAGCCGGATACGCTTGATCCACATTTTGCTTATGATACTGCCAGCGGAGAGATCATCAACTTTGTTTATGAAAACCTTATTGCCTACAAGGGTGAGAGCGTCTCGGAGTTTGTGCCCCGTTTAGCAACCGAAGTGCCTTCGATGGAAAACGGTTTGATTAAAGACGATGGAAAGACCTACGTTTTTCCCATCCGCAAAGGGGTGAAGTTTCACAATGGCAACGACCTGACCCCTGAAGATGTGGAGTACAGTTTCGAGCGAGGGCTTCTTTTTGACCCCTATGCAGGCCCCATGTGGATGCTCATTGAAGCACTCTTTGATTATGAAACCCTGGAGGATTTTGTGGCCGATAAATTAGGGATGAGTTGGGCGGATATGTTTAACGAGGATGGGAGTCTCAAGGATGAGGGATATGCCCAGAAACTCATCGAATTTTATAACCAGTACATAGATCCGGCAGTGGAAGTGGAAGGAGATAATGTGGTATTTCATCTGGTGAGGCCCTTTGCGCCTTTCTTGAGTATCCTGGCTCAGAATTCCAGTTGGAGCGCTGTTCTTGACAAGGAAACCTCTGTTGCTATGGGTCTCTGGGATGGGAAAGCAGAAAACTGGTGGAAGTACCACAATCTGAAAAAGGAAGAAAGCCCACTTTATCAACAGGCTATCGGTACCGGTCCTTTTAAACTCCTGGAGTGGGATCGGACCCAGCAGAAAGTTACCCTGGTGCGGAATGAAGACTACTGGGGAGAGAAGCCCAAGTTAGCTAAGGTTATCATCTGGGGGATCGACGAGTGGAGTACCCGCCGGGCAATGCTCGAGGCTGGTGACGCCGACCAGATTTACACCCCTACCCAGTACTACGACCAGGTCAAGGGAATGCCGGGTGTCAAGGTTGAAGAGGGTGCCCGGATTACCATCACCGCCATGCACTTTAACTGGACGGTGAGCAAAGAGAGCAAATACCTAGGGAGTGGACAGCTGGACGGAGAAGGAATTCCTCCGGATTTCTTCAGTGATGTCCATGTGAGAAAAGCTTTCTGTTACGCCTTTGATTACGATACCTTTATCCAGGAAGTCCTGAAAGGGTTTGGGCACCGGATTCCCTCGGTGCTTCCTAAAGGCCTTCTGGGGTATGATGAGAGCCTGCCCATGTATCCCTTTGACCTTGAAAAAGCCAAGGAGGAATTCCAGCAAGCCTGGGGAGGGCAGGTTTGGGAAAAGGGCTTCAAGTTGACTCTTCTCTACAATACCGGTAATGAAGCTCGACAAACTGCCTGCGAAATGCTCAAGGAAAACATCGAGTCGTTGAATCCGAAATTCAAAATCGAGGTCCAGGGCGTACAGTGGCCTACCTACCTTGACGCCTATAAACAGGGACAGCTCCCTGCTTTTGTCATCGGTTGGTTGGCCGATTACCCCGATCCCCATAATTTCATCTTTACTTACTACCACAGTAACGGGGTGTACGGCAGTTCTCAGGGGCAAGCCTTTAAAGATTTCGCCAAGGCCAACCTCAATCCTCTCATCGAAGAAGCCATTGCCGAAACAGACCCTGCGGCGAGGGCTGAGAAGTATACAGAAATCCAGAAAATTGCCTATGAGAATGCTCTCGGTATTCCCTTCTATCAACCGGAAGAGATCTATGCCATGCGTACCTGGGTTAAAGGGTGGTTTTTGAACCCCATGAGACCAGGGGAAGTCAACTACGACAGTATCTGGAAAGAGGAGTAAGGACAAGATGGGGGAGAGGAGCAATTCCTCTCCCCTGAACTGAGGAGGTTTTTTGAACTGTGATTTTTTACGTTTTGCGGCGCCTTCTCTTTTTACCCATTGCTCTATTCGGGGTGTCGCTTCTCATTTTTGCCATGATAGGGTTGCTCAGCCCTTACCAGAGGCTGGCAACTTTTATCAATAGTCCGGAGAGACTCAAGAGCGAAAATGTCGATAAGCTCATCAGCCAGTACGGTCTGGATGATCCCATTTTTGTACAGTATCTCCGGTGGTTAAAGAACGTCTTTCAGGGGAATCTGGGATGGTCCTACGTGGGCAAAGGACCGGTGTTTGAAGTTATCCTGGAGCGGTTTCCCTATACACTGGAACTCACCATTTTCTCGGTCATTCCCATCATCTTTCTGGGAGTTTCGCTGGGGGTCATTTCTGCCCTCCACCACAATAAACTCCTCGACCATGTTTTGCGGATTTTTGCGGTGGTAGGATGGTCCTTTCCTGATTTTGTCTTCGGATTGATTATCCTCATGGTTTTCTACAGTACCCTGGGGCTTTTTCCACCTGGAAATTTGAGTGTTTGGGCAGAGACTATCGTGAAGTCTCAGGCCTTCCGGCATATTACCGGTATGCTGACTTTTGACTCCTTACTCAATGGGCGGCTGGACATTTTCTGGGATGCCCTCCGGCATCTTCTGGGACCGGTTCTTACCCTTACCTATGTCGAATTTGCTTTCATCCTCCGGATTACCCGTTCCTCGATGCTTGAAGTGCTCCAGAAAGACTATGTCCGCACCGCCAGGGCCAAGGGGCTGGAGGAGAAAGTGGTTATCAATAAACATGCCCGGAGAAACGCGCTCATTCCTGTAGCTACGGTGAGCGGTCAAACGGTGGTGGGCCTTTTAGCCGGAACGGTTATCGTGGAAACCATTTTTAACCGGACAGGTCTGGGAAGCTTTATGGCTCTGGCAGCGCAACAGCTGGATTATGCTTCCATAATGGGGGGAACGCTATTTTTCGGCTTCATTTTAATTTTAGGTAACCTCTGCGTCGATCTCTCGTATGCTTTTATCGATCCCCGGGTGAGGCTGGAATAAGTGAAGCGAGAAACGAGGCGCCTGATCAGGAAATTTTTCTCCAACTTCTCTGCAGTGTTGGGCTTTGTCCTGTTACTTTTTTTCCTTGCCATTGCTCTGGGTGCTCCCTACATTGCTCCACCAAAGTCGGCCAGAGATCCTTATATGATGCCTATCGTAACCTGGAGTGCCAACCCTCTTCCTCCTTCTCCGGAACATCCTTTTGGTGTAGCAGGGAAAAGAGATATCTTCTATGGGGTGATCTGGGGAACCAGGACCGCTTTCCGCATCGGCATCGTCGTCACGGTAGCCTCTACTCTGATAGGTCTTGCAGTGGGTTCGGTGGCGGGATATTTTGGCAAGTTGGTGGATGAAATCCTGATGCGTATCACTGATATTTTTATGGCTATTCCTTTTCTGGTTGCTGCCATGGTGTTGACCACCATTCTGGGGGCAGGTCTTGATAAGGTTATCATTGCTCTTATCGTTTTTAGCTGGATGTACTCGGCTCGCCTGGTCCGGGGGAACATTCTCCAGGTCAAAGAAGAACAATTCGTGATGGCGGCCAAAGCCCTGGGAGTTAATGACTTTATGATCATCCTTCGTCACGTTTTGCCCAACAGTATTTTCCCGGTGCTCATTCAGGCATCGATGCGGATGGGTTCTCTGGTGATTACTGCTGCTGCTTTAAGTTTTCTGGGTATTGGGGCACCCCAGGGATACGCCGATTGGGGAGCACTTCTTAACTATGCTCGAAACTGGATGCTGGGTGGTCAGGGAGAAGCACTGCGTTACTGGTACATGACCGTTTTCCCTGGATTGGCCATGGTCTTGTTTGTTTTAGCCTGGAACCTGGTTGGAGATGCTCTGCGAGATATCTTTGATCCCAGGCTCCGGATGTAGCGGGAGAGAAAACAATGACTCCAAACTTACTGGAAGTAAAAAATCTGAAGGTTTACTTCTACGATGATGAAGGAAGAGAATTGAAGGCTGTAGATGGTGTCAGTTTCAGCCTCAAAAGAGGTGAAACCATTGCCCTGGTAGGTGAGTCTGGCTGTGGAAAGAGCGTTACCTCCATGGCACTTTTACGATTGGTCGACTCCAGGGGGAAGATTGCCGGGGGAGAAGTTGTTTTTAACGGCCAGAATCTTTTACTCCTGCCTGAATCGAAGATGAGGGAAATCCGAGGCAAAGACATTGCCATGATTTTTCAGGAACCTTCGTCTGCGTTGAATCCGGTGTATACCATAGGAGACCAGATTGTGGAAGCGATTATGTTGCACCAGAAACTTCACTTGCGGAGGGCAAGAGAAGTGGCCATCGAGATGCTCCGCCTGGTCGGCATTCCTGCACCGGAAAAAAGGCTGGATGAATACCCACACGAACTCTCCGGGGGTATGAAACAGAGAGCCATGATTGCCATGGCTCTCTCCTGTCGGCCTCAACTGCTCATTGCCGATGAGCCTACCACTTCTCTGGATGTCACCATTCAGGCTCAGATCTTGGAGCTCATCAGAGAATTGCAAGAAAAACTTGATATGGCATTGATTCTCATTACCCATGACCTTGGTATCGTAGCTGATATGGCCGAGCGAGTCATCGTCATGTATGCAGGCAAAGTGGTTGAAGAGGGGAACCGTTTCGAGATCTTTAAAAACCCCCTCCATCCTTATACCATGGGTCTTTTGAATTCCATTCCTCGTGTGGATGTAGAAAAGAAGAGGCTGGACACCATTCCGGGAGTGGTTCCGGAACCATCTTCTTTCCCGGTGGGTTGTCGTTTCCGGGGAAGATGCGGTTTCGAAACGCAGGAGTGTACCCAGGATCCACCCCGACAATCCGTTAGTAGCACCCATAGTGTCTTTTGTCACCACTGGGAAAAGGTCAAAAGTATAAACCCCGAGGTTCTGAAAAATGCCGGAATCAGTAATTCTTAAGGTCGAAGATCTCAAAAAATATTTTCCTATCAAAGCAGGGGTCCTCAGGAAAATTGTTGCCTGGGTTAAAGCGGTTGACGGTGTGAGCTTTGAGGTCTTTACCGGTGAGAGTCTGGGAATTGTGGGAGAATCAGGATGTGGCAAAAGCACCCTGGGTATGACTATTCTACGTCTCTATGAACCGACCGCGGGGAAGATTTTCTTTGACGGGAGGGACATCTCCCGTCTTCCGTCTTCACGCCTGAGACCGATCCGAAAAGAAATGCAAATGATTTTTCAGGATCCTTTCAGCTCTCTTGATCCTCGCATGAGTATTGGTGCGATCATCGAAGAGGGTATGGCGGTCCATGGTATGTATTTACCCCGGGAACGAGTGGAAAAAGTTCAGGAACTTTTAGAAAAGGTGGGTCTGTCAAGAGATTATGCGAGGAGATATCCGCACGAGTTTTCCGGAGGACAGAGACAGCGAATCGGCATTGCTCGAGCAATTGCTCTTCATCCCCGTTTCATTATCGCCGATGAAGCCGTTTCTTCCCTTGATGTTTCCATCCGCTCTCAAATTCTCAACTTGATCCTGGAGCTGAAAGAAGAATATGGTCTAACCTATCTCTTTATTTCCCATGATTTGGCGGTCGTAAAGCAGATCTGTGATCGCATACTGGTGATGTACCTGGGCAAAGCGGTAGAAATTGCCGGGAAGAGAGATATTTTCTCCCATCCCTTACATCCCTATGCCGTGGCCCTTATTTCTGCGGTTCCGGTTCCCGATCCGGACTACAGGGTGGACCGTATCATCCTTAGGGGAGACGTTCCCAGTCCCATCAACCCTCCCTCAGGTTGCCGTTTTCATCCCCGTTGTCCGGTAGCTCAAAAGCAGTGTGGGGAGATCGAACCATTACTCCGGGAGGTGGAAAGGGAACACTGGGTGGCCTGTCATTTTCCTGGAAGTTTAGAGTTAAAAAGAAAGCGGTAAGTTGGCGAGAGAGTGTTGACGAAAGACAAGAGAATATGGTATTTTTTTCTACCGTCTACGGTAGAAAAAGGGGGCGATACAGATCGAGGTAAAATACCGCGTCAACCATCAAATTGGAGCGCGGGAAGTACGGTTAATTTCTCCTGAGGGGAATCAGATAGGGATTGTTCCCCTGAAAAAGGCCTTGCAAACGGCTGAGGAGCTGGGGCTTGATTTGGTCGAAGTTGGCCCGGATGCCAATCCTCCGGTTTGTAAGATCATGGATTATGGGAAGTTCCGCTACGAAAAGGAGAAAAAGGCAAAGCTTTCCCGCAAGAAACAGAAAATTTCGGAGTTAAAGGAACTCAACATCAGGCCAAAGATTGATGAGCACGATTACCAGGTCAAAATTAAGAATGCTTTGCGTTTCTTAAACGATGGTGATAGAGTCAAAGTCATCGTGAGATTCCGGGGGCGTGAGGAAGCTTTTAAAGATAGAGGAAGAGACCTTCTGAATCGCATTATAGAAGACCTTAAGGAAGTGAGCAAGGTAGAACAGGATATCAAGAGCGAGGGATCCAGCCTAACGATCACTCTGGCACCCAAGAAGTGAGGAGGAATTGCAAATGCCAAAGATGAAAACTCATCGAGCAGCTGCAAAGCGTTTTCGAGTTACCGGTTCCGGAAAAGTCAAAAGAGCTCAAGCAGGTAAGAGCCATCTCCTTTCTTCGAAAAGGAGAGATAGAAAAAGAAGATTGCGCCGTACTGTAATTCTCCACTCTGCGGAAGAAAAGAGAGTTTTGGCGCTTCTTCCTTACGCATAGAGGAAGGTGAACGATTATGGCCAGGGTAAAAACGAACGTGGCGTCGAGAGAAAAGAAGAAGAAAATCATGAAAATGGCCAAGGGATATCGAGGTGCTCGCTCTCGTTCGTACAAGAGAGCTAAGGAGCAGGTGATGAAATCCCTGGCATATGCTTATAGGGACCGAAGAAATCGCAAGAGAGACTTTCGCCGTTTATGGATTGCCAGAATCAATGCTTTTGTGCGGAGTCAGGGAATGACCTACAGTCAGTTCATGGGTGCACTGAAGAAGGCGGGTATTCAATTGAACCGGAAGGTTCTGGCGAATCTGTCCATCGAAAGTCCGGAAACGCTTTCTGAACTTCTCAAGTTAGCCAAAGAGCAGCTTTAGGGTTTTTCATCCTGAAAAAGCGATGCCTTCGGGGCGTCGCTTTTTTTATTGAGGAAGGTGATCTGAGTCTTGCCAGAAATCAGGATTGACGTACTAGAAAAGTATTTTTCTGATTTCCGAGAAAGTTTGGACAAGGTGAAAACCGTCGATGAGTTAAACCGGATAAAAGGACAGTATCTGGGGCGTAAGAGTCTATTGGGAGACTTTTTAGCACAGCTCCGGCAGTTGTCGCCGGAAGAGAAAAAGGTATGGGGACAAAAGATTAACGAAATGAAAAACCGCATGGAGGCGGATTTTAAAGAAAAATACGAACAATTGTTATTTACCAAGAGAAAGGAAATGCTCATCGATGTTACCCTACCCGGAAAGAAGCAATGGGTAGGTTCTTTTCATCCTGTTCTCATTGTGAGAGACCAGGTTTTATCCATTTTTCAGAGCTTGGGTTTCCGAGTTGAAAGCGGACCTGAGATTGAAAGCGATTTTTATAACTTTGAAGCCCTTAATATCCCCCCTGATCATCCTGCTCGTGATGATCAGGATTCTTTCTATCTCTCTCCAAATTGGCTTTTGAGAACCCATACCTCTCCTGGCCAGATACGAGCGATGCAGAAACTGACGCCTCCTTTTAAGGTGGTTGTCCCCGGGCGATGTTACCGCCGCGATGCTTTCGATGCGACTCATAGCCCCATGTTCCACCAGATCGAGGGACTGGTGGTGGCCACTTCCATAAGTATGGGGGATCTCAAGGGGACTGTAGAGATCTTTGTGCGGCGGTTCTTTGGTCCACAGCGGAAAATTCGCTTTCGGCCCAGTTATTTCCCTTTTACAGAGCCGAGTGCTGAAGTAGATGTTTCCTGTGGAGTATGCCAGGGAGAAGGGTGTCGCTCCTGTGGATACACCGGATGGTTGGAAATTATGGGGGCTGGTCTGGTACATCCTCAGGTCTTTGAAAAAGTGGGTTATGATCCGAAAAAAGTGAGAGGTTTTGCCTTTGGCATGGGAATCGAACGAATCACCATGTTAAAATTTGGGATAGCCGATATCCGGTGGTTTCTGGAAAATGATGTGAATTTTCTGGAACAATTTAGAACCTGGCGATAGGAGAAGACCATGCGAGTTGCGTATTCCATTTTGAGGCGATTTTTTAAGAACTTCGATATATCTCCGCAGGAACTTGCTATCCTACTCATCGAGCAGGGATTGGTCGTTGAAAAAATGGTGCATGTCGAGGACGTTTTTGCCTTTCCCTTCGTAGTGGGAATTTTAGAGGAAGTTCGAGAAGGTTTTCCACATTCAGAGTGTCTCATCAGGTTGAAAGATAAAGTTTTCTCCACCAGGGTGAAAAGCTGGGGAGTGCCTCCAGAAGGCGCAAAAGTTCTTGTGTCCTTGCATGAGGAGGTGCCCTCCTTTTCTCCGGTAGCCGGAGAAGGGAAGGAGACATCTGAGTTTCTCATTGTTCTTCCTGATGCTTTCCCCGAAGGGGAAGATGTTTCTCGCCACCTTTTTGGGGATGATACTCTGCTGGACCTGGAGGTTACCTCCAACCGGGGTGACTGTCTCTCCATCGTAGGTGTGGTTCGTGACCTTTCGGCAAAGTTGGATTTAGACTGGGAATGGCCCCAGGTTTCGTATCAAGAAGTTGAGATGGCTTCCCCTATTACCCTGCAAAATGAGGACCTGGATCTATGTCCCTACTATACCGGGAAGTTTATCGCCAATGTAGAAGTCAAACCTTCCCCCTGGGAAATTATCAAGGATCTGTACCTTTTGGGGTTAAGACCCATCAATAACGTCGTTGATGCCACGAATCTGGTAATGATGGAAACCGGTCAGCCCCTGCATGCTTTTGATGCTTCTCGAATTCAAGGCAATCGGGTCGTAGTTCGCCGAGCGAGGAGAGGAGAAAAAATTATCACCATTGACGGTCTGGAAAGAGAGCTCTCTCCAGATATGCTGGTCATTGCCGATGGCTTCTTGCCGATTGGCATAGCGGGAGTCATGGGGGGGCAGAATACCGAGGTGTCTCCTACCACTCGGGAAGTCTTTTTGGAGTCGGCGTTTTTTAACCGGGTTTCAATACGAAGAACCTCCAAGGCTCTTGGTCTGAGGACCGAGGCCTCAGCACGGTTTGAGCGGGGAGTAGATCCTCTGGGCGTTCGATATGCTTCTGAAAGGGTCCTTTCACTTTTGTGGCGAGAAGGTAAAGTCCAAATTGCAAAGGAATGGTCTGTTTCCGGAGAAGCGCTTCATTTCGATCAGACCATACAGGTCTACCCGGAGAAGATTGGTGAAATTCTGAACTGTCAGATAGCTACCGAGAAGATGATGCAGATTCTCAAGAGGCTGGGCTTTACCATCGTCTCTGTGGAGGCCGACAATTTCGTGGTGAAAGTTCCCAGTTTCAGGGCCGATGTCTCGACCCTGGTTGACGTTGCTGAGGAAATAGGAAGAATCAATGGATATGACCAGATTTTTCCCTGCCTGCCCAGCTTTCCCTTTGATCCGGGTAACGAAGACAAAAACTATGTTCTCGAGAAACGATTGAGGACCTTTCTGGTTGCCCGGGGTTTGAAGGAAGCCGTAACGCTTTCTTTTGTTGATTCCAAAACGGTCCAGGAGTTGGGAGTGCAACCCGATAGCCTGATCGCCGTCAGAAATCCTCTTTCTCAGGATCAGTCTTTTCTCCGTTCCCAGCTTTTATTTCCTTTTCTGGGAATCTTACGTCTGAACCTCGGCAGGGGTCGCAACCATTTTGGTCTTTTCGAAGTCGGCAAAGTCTTTTACCCTGTTCAAAAAGCAGGAAATCCCTGGCAGGAAGAGCTGAGATTAGGAGTGGCGCTTTGTGGTAATCTCCTGCCATCGCTCTGGCAAAAGGGCGCTCCGGTGGACTTTTTCACTCTGAAGGGCTTTACCGAGGAAATCCTTGAGGTGATGGGCTTCGTCCCAGAAATGGTACAGTTTCTCCCCTGGGATGACCGAACGCCTGGTTTTGAAAGAGATGCGGCCTTCATAATCCAGTCTCCGCAAAAGATGGTTCTCGGTTGGGGAGGGAAGTTATCCGAAAAAATCCTCTGGAAATTGGACATCAGGGGAGAAATATATTACCTGGAATTAAAATTGGAGGAAATTTTTACCCTGGTTGGGGAATTGGCTCTTCCCATCAGGGGAGCAAACCTCTTCCCTGCCATCACGAGAGATATCTCTATCGTAGTGGATAGGGACCTGCTGTGGGCTACGATTGCTGAGAAGGTTAACGAAATTGTCAACCGTGAAAGGATGGCAGTGGAAAAGATAGAGGTTTTTGATGTCTTCGAAGGACAGCCCCTTCCCCAGGACAAAAAGGGATTGTCTTTCCGTTGTGTCTTTCGTTCCTCCGAACGAACTTTAAACGATGAAGAGGTAGAGGTCTGGATTCATAAAATTAAGTCAGAAATCAAGCACATAAGGGGTGTTCATCTCCGGGAGGAATTTGTGAGCTCTTGATTACTGATTGGTATACCGTTTTCTGTGTATTTCTGGTCCTGCTGAACATTGTCCGGAGTGCTATCCGTGGTTTCAGTAAAGAGTTTTTGAGCTTTGCTGGACTGGTAATAGGATTTGTCTTAGGATTAAGTTATTATTCTTTTTTAGGCAATGTTTTGAATCAACTGGTAGGGTGGCATAATTCCTGGATTTTCAATTTGGTCGGTTTTCTGGCTATTTTTATCCCTGTTATTATGTTCTTCTCCTGGATAGGGATTTTGTTCCGCAAGGTCTTCGAAAGACTCGATATTGTATGGGTTGATGCTGTCTTGGGTTTTTTGATGGGTATCGTGAAAGGGATGTTCTGGATTCTGGTAATTACCCTCTTGGTCCTGAACTTCTCCTATCTTCAGTTTCTCACCAGTTACGTCTATCAATCCCGGTTCTATCAGGATCTGACGCTTCCGGTGATTACTTACCTCCATGATTGGATGGTTAAGCTTCCACAGGCTCATTTTCTGTCCCAAATTCTCGAAAGGGGCATTCTTAAAGAAGATGCTAACCTGGGAAACTTTAAAGAGTTTTGAGTTTGATAAAGTTATAGAGCGTTTGATGTCGTTTATCTTTTGTCCGGCGACAAAAGAAAAAGCCCACCTTCGACCCTCTTTTGTTGCTTCCGAGATTACCGTTCTGTTGCGTCACACCAGGGAGTTTCAGGAAATGGCCAGATTTGATGGGGAGCCGGGCCTCGAAGGATTACCGGATCTTCGCCCCATTCTTGAGGTTTTGCGTGTCCCGGGTTCTACCCTCCGTATCGAGGGACTCATTCAATTATGGAAATTTTTTGTGCTCTGCGAAGAAGCCGAACGTTTTGTTAAGGAACGAAAGATTGCTGAAAAGTACCCTGCCTTATGGAGCGATTACTTTTGCAAAATAAAGAATTTTACCGCGCTGCGTAAAAAAATTGAGAAAATTGTTTCTCCTGAAGGATATATTCTGGATACCGCCAGTGACCGTCTCTATCAGTTGCGGCGTAGGATAAAAATTACCAGTGAACGCATTGAAGAGGCGCTGAGTAAATTCCTGCAGAGCCCCAAAATGAGCGCTCTCCTCCAGGAGAAGATTTACACTATCCGGAAAGAACGCTACGTGGTTCCAATCAAGATTCAACACCACCATTCGGTGGATGGAGTGATCGTCGATTACTCTTCAAGTGGTTCCACGGTTTTTATGGAGCCAAGGATCATTTCTCGTTTCAACAATGAACTGGAACTACTCAAACACCTTGAACAGGAAGAAGTGGAGAAAATTCTTTGTCAAATGACTTCCGATCTACGGCCATCCGCTCAGGATATTGCTCTGGCATTCTCAAGTTGTACCCAACTCGACCTTTTACGAGCAAAAGTGAAGTTAGGAGAGAGCTGGGAAGGACTTATCCCCCAGGTAGGCGGGGAAGAGCTCGTTATCCGGGAGGGGAGACATCCTCTCCTTTTCAAAAAAGCGGTTCCCTTTGATCTGGCTCTTTCCGCTTCAAAGAGAGTCCTGGTTGTCAGTGGCCCTAATGCTGGTGGTAAAACGGTGCTTCTTAAGAGTCTCGCATTGATTGTCTCGCTCGCCTTCTGTGGTATTCCTGTCCCAATTCGACCTGGTTCGGTCATTCCTTTTTATGAAGATCTCTTTGTGGACATCGGTGATCACCAGGATCTCGAAAACGAGCTCAGTACGTTTACTTCTCGTACCAGAAATCTTGCTGAGGCCCTGAAAGCAGAATGTTCTCGGGTTCTTTTTCTGATCGATGAACTTGGTGCAGGAACCGATCCCAACGAGGGCACGGCCCTGGCTATTGCCACCTTGAGGCATCTGAAGAAAAAAGGCGCCATGTGCGTTGTCACTACCCATTTACCGCTTTTAAAATATCATGCTTCCCAGGAAGAGGGAATGTCTGTTGCTTCCCTGGCCATCAACCCTGATACTTTTGAGCCGACCTACCGGCTGGTGTTAGGAGAAACAGGAGCGAGCTACGGTATCCGGATTGCAGCGCGAGTGGGCCTTCCCCAGGAAGTGGTGGATGAGGCGATGCATCTTTTGAGCACCGAAGAAGTTCAGCTCAACGATCTTCTCATTACCCTCACCAGAGAGAAAAATTCTCTGGATAAGATTCTAGAAGACAACACTCGGAAAGCGAGGGAGCTTCAGGAGAAAGAAAAAGAAATAGAGGAAAAATTACAAAGTTTAAGGCAAAAGGAAAGAGCTCTCCTTCGTGATTTCAAAAGGGAACTTGAGGATTATATTGCTCGCACAAAGAATGAAATATCTCAAATAGTGGGTCAGTTGAGAAAGGAAAAGGCGCTCGATCAGGAAGAATATGACCACCTGAAACGCAGGCTCAAAGAAGGAGAAGCAAAGGTGCGTGAAATCGGGGAACTGGTTACTGAAGTTTCGCCGCCTCAAGAAGTGCACTTTCAGGAGGGCGATGAAGTCCTGGTGGATTTCCTGAATCAAGCCGGGACCATTGTTTCCCTGAATGAGAAAAAAAAGAACGCTCTGGTCAGTATCGGAAGTCGAAAGATCGAGGTTCCGCTCTCATCGCTCCATAAACTGGCCCATAGAACCGAAGCGCCTCTATCGTCGAGCTTTCCCCGTTTTACGACACCTGGGATGAAGAATGAAATAGAAATACGCGCCCTTACCAAGGATGAAGCCCTGGAGAAGCTCGACCGGTATTTTGATCGAGTCTTGCTGGCCGGATTTACCACCGTTTATGTTATCCACGGCAAGGGTGAGGGAATATTGCGGGAACTGACCCATGAGTTCTTGAGAAACCACCCCCATGTGGCCAGCTTCCGCCTGGGTTCTCCAGAAGAAGGTGGCATTGGCGTTACGGTGGTAACCCTCAAGTCTTAGGCAGAGGCTACTGACAGAGTTGACAGGTTTCCTGAGGAGTGGTTCCCCGCTTAAAGGGAAGTTTGACGGTTTTGCAGGCACCTCCGGGGAGTAACCCACTCTTGAGACAGACTTCCAATTCGATGATGCCATCGGGTCTTGAGAAATCGTGCACCGGGATATCTCGATGAGCCTCTTTCATTATTTTGGCAAACAGGGGAGCAGCAATAATACCCCCGGTCTTTTGGGGTCCCAGAGGGGTACGGTCGTCGTTTCCGAGATAGATACCGCACACGAGATCCGGGGTAAATCCTATAAACCAGGCGTCGATAAAATCTTCAGTGGTTCCGGTTTTCCCACCGGCTGGCCTTCCGATGTCGGCCCGTCGAGCGGTACCGCGCTCAATAACTCCTTGGAGAAGCCTGGCCATAATATAAGCTGTGTCTGGTGAGAGCGCCCTCTGAAGAGAAGGTCGATTTTCATAAAGAACCCGGCCTCTGGTGTCCTCCACTCTTAAAATAGCAATGGGTTCCGGCACCATTCCCTTATTTGCAAAAGCGCAGTAAGCAGTGGTGAGTTCCAGCAAGGTTACTTCAGACGTTCCCAGGGCCAGAGAAAGGTCTCTCCGCAGTGGACTCCTGATGCCCATTTTGCGGGCATAACTGATCACCTTGTCGATTCCGGTTTCCTGAAGTAACTTAATGCCTATGATATTTACGGATCCTTCCAGAGCTTCACGGAGGGTGATCGCTCCTCGGAATTTTTTTTCATAATTTTGGGGTTTCCACCCATTGGGGAAGGCCAGTGGCTCATCCACCAGGACACTGCTGGGAGTGAATCCGCTATCCATGCTCGCCGCATAAATAAAGGGTTTAAAGGTGGAACCAGGCTGACGATAGGCTTGCACTGCCCGATTAAATTTGCTTGCCTGATAATTACGCCCCCCGACCATGGCTTTTATATATCCGTTTTGCGGATCTATACAGAGTATGGCGCCCTCATACTCACTTTCCTGCAAGCACTGATTCGCAAACTTTTGCAAATCAGCATCCAGGGTGGTATAGACTTTTAAGCCCCCGCTAAAGATGGTCCTCTCGTCGAAATTTTTTCCCAGTTCTTTCAGAACATAATCGATAAAGTGGGGAGCAAAGGAAGGATTGGATTCCAGACCCGAAAGGACGATGGGGGTAGAAATGGCTTTCTGATATTCTTCTTCAGTGATAAATCGGAGGGCGCGCATCCTTTGCAGTACTCTTCTCTGCTGTCTCTGGGCGGCCTGAAAATTCACATAGGGAGAAAAGTTACCTGGTGAACGCGCTACGCCCACCAGCATGGCGACTTCTGCCAGGTTTAAATCTTGTAACTCCTTACCGAAGTAAGTTTTTGCCGCTGCCTTTATTCCGTACACCCCATGTCCAAGATAAATTTGATTCAGGTACGCCTCAAAGATTTGGTCCTTGGTGTACTTTTTTTCCAGCATCAAGGCAAGAAATATCTCCTTGATCTTGCGGTCCAGAACCTGCTTCGGAGTTAGGAACCGACTACGGGAAAGCTGCTGCGTAATGGTACTTGCTCCTTCTACAATGTCGAGACTGATGATATCCTGCCAGAGTGCTCGAGCAATACCCCTGATATCTATTCCCGGGTGGGAATAGAAACGCTCATCCTCGCTGGCCAGGAAAGCTTTTTTGATAATTTCGGGAACCCCAGAGAGTTCCACGTAATCCCGTCTCTCGGTAAATAACTCTCCGATGAGTTTGCCCTTTACATCATAGATTCGAGTGGTCAAAGAAGGAGTGAGGTCTTCTAACTGGTTTGAAGCCTCCTTGAGATCCTGCAGGAAAAGGGTAAAAAGGAGAGTAAAAACGAGAGCTCCTGCCAACAGCCCTCCTGCGAAGGCGTAGAAATAAAAAATTTTTTTGGTATGCTCTCTTTTTTGTCGGTACATTCTTTTCATCTTTCCAGGATTCTTTATAATGATTTTGATATGGTATATTATCACAAAATATCGAGAAACAAAACTCATCGACTCACTCGCGCGGCGCTGGTAGGAGGATGTTACTTTCTGCTTACCGTTCTTCCTCCATTTTCTTCCATTGCTTATGGTCCTGTCCAGGTGCGGGTTTCAGAAGCTCTGACCGTGCTTCCCTTTTTGTTTCCGGAGACCATGTGGGGGTTAACCATAGGATGTTTCCTGGCCAATGTCCTGGGTGGATTAGGTGTGGTAGATTTCCTTCTGGGGCCGCTTTTCACGCTTCTTGCCGGTTATCTTACTTCAAAGGTTTCGCGTGCCCTCTGGGCTCCTCTTCCGCCGGTTCTGGTGAATGGTTTCGGGGTCTCGGTTTATCTTGCGGTTCTCTTCCGGATCCCTTACCTACTCTCGGCATTTTATGTTATTGTAGGTGAAGCTATAGCCTGTTATGGTCTGGGCTTACTGCTTTTAGTCTTACTTGAGAGAAGAGGTTACCAGAAAGGAGTGAAGAAGATTTGAGTTGGGAAATAGAGAAGGACATGGAAATAATTCAACGAGGTGCTGAGGAAGTCATCAGCCCCGAAGACTTGCGAAAAAAACTGGAACGCTTCTACCGCGAGGGAAAGAAGCTGGTGGTCAAAGAAGGTTTTGACCCCAGTGCTCCTGATATCCACCTGGGACACACGGTAACCTTGAGAAAGTTGCGTCAGTTCCAAGAGCTGGGGCATGAGGTGGTTTTTTTGATCGGGGATTTTACCGGTCGGATCGGTGACCCGACGGGGAAAAAAGAAACCCGTCCCCAGCTCACCGAAGAGGAAGTCAAAAGGAACGCCGAAACCTACACTGAGCAGGCTTTTAAAATTTTGGATCCTCAAAAAACCAGAGTAGAATTTAACAGCAAGTGGTTGAGCCGGTTAACTTTTAGCGACCTTATTGTCATCACCGCTCGCCTTACGGTAGCCCGTATGTTGGAAAGAGAAGACTTTGCTAAGCGCCTGAAGTCGGGTAAACCGGTTGGTCTCCATGAGTTCCTCTACCCGGTCATGCAAGGGTACGATTCGGTGGCCTTAAAGGCAGATGTAGAGCTGGGTGGGAATGATCAGCTCTTTAATCTCCTGGTAGGCCGAGACTTGCAGCGTGAATTCGGTCAAGAGCCACAGGTGGTGCTTACCATGCCACTCCTGGAGGGTCTGGATGGGGTTGAAAAGATGAGCAAGAGCCTGGGGAACTATATCAGTATCCAGGAGCCGGCATTCTCTATGTTCGGAAAAATTATGTCTATTCCTGATTTTTTAATTGAAAAATATTTTGTGCTCCTCACCGACGTGCCTCTCAAAGAAATCGAAAAGATGAAAGAAGAATATCAGCGTGGGGAGCTTCATCCCAAAGCTTGGAAAGAGCGGCTCGCCTGCGAAATCGTCAGTATTTATCATGGTAAGGTCAAGGCAGAGGAAGCTCGGTTAGACTTCGAGCGGGCTTTTGCTCAAAAAAGCATTCCTGAAAACGTCCAAGAAGTCCTCATTGCAGCTACGGAGCTTCGGGAAGGAAAAATCTGGATAATGAAGCTCCTGCAGAAAACCGGGGTACCAAAATCCAACAGTGAGGCGAGGAGACTCATCGAACAGGGAAGTGTATACCTCGATGGCGAACGAATCAACGAGATCAATTTCGATGTTCCACTCCGGGAGGGGAGTTTTTTAAAAGTAGGCAAAAAAGCCTTTTTCAAAATCAAATTCGTATAGGTTTGGCACTACTCTGTTTGCAATCGTTTCACATTTCGGTTAAAATACTTAATTGTCGAGGTTTATTGCCAACAAAGAGTGGGGTTTACCCACTCTTTGTTGTTTATGGGTTTTTCTCAGGGGGTAATTATGAGTAGAGAGATTTTTGCTGCCATTGAGCAGATAGAAAAAGCCAAAGGAATTCCCAAGGAAGCCTTACAGAAAGCCATTGAGGTGGCCTTGCTTTCGGCGTACCGTAAAAATTTTAAAAGTTCCCACAAAGGAATTTCGGTAGTGCTGGACGCCGAGAGCGGAGCTATCAAAGTTCTGGCCAGAAAGATGGTCGTTGACAAGCTCAGAGACTCTACGGTGGAAATTTTACAGGAGGAAGCCCAGAGATTGGGGTTTGATGCCGGAGTCGGTGAATACATTGATATAGAAGTTACCCCCAAGGATTTTGGTCGAATTGCGGCTCAGACTGCTAAACAGGTTATTCTGCAACGAATTCGGGAAGCAGAGCGAGACAAAGTTTATGAGGAGTTCACGGAGAGAGTCGGAGAAATTACCACCGGTATTGTGAACCGTAGAGAGGGACGGGCCATTATGATTGACCTTGGGAAAACCGAAGGGGTGCTTCCTCCTGCAGAGCAGGTATCCAGTGAAGAGTACAAAACTGGCGATCGAATGAAGTTTTTTATTGTGGAAGTGAAAAAGACACCCAAGGGCCCCAAAATCACGCTTTCACGGACCCATCCGGGTCTTGTAAAGAGATTGTTTGAGCTGGAGGTTCCGGAGGTGCATGAAGGTTGGGTCGACGTGGTTACCATAGCTCGAGAACCAGGGGTACGGAGTAAGGTAGCGGTGGAAAGTAGAAACGAAAGGATCGATCCGGTGGGCTCATGTATAGGGAATCGTGGTGCAAGGGTAAAGAACATTATCGATGAGTTAAGGGGAGAAAAAATAGATATAATAAGGTGGAGCAACGACCCCAAAGTTTTAATTGCCGAAGCGCTCAAGCCGGCAGAGGTAGTAAGTGTCGATTTGAATGAGGAAACGAAAACGGCCCAGGTTCTTGTGCCTGTAGATCAGCTTTCCTTGGCGATCGGTAAAGATGGCCAAAATGCTCGTTTGACCGCACGGATAAGTGGATGGCGGATCGACATTAAGGGCGCGAATCGTGAGGTATAGCTATGAAGGCCAGAAAAGTTCCCATCCGTATGTGTGTAGGATGCCGGGAAAGAAAAGAAAAAAAAGAGCTTGTTCGCATTGTGAAAACGGTGCAGGGCAACATAGAGATAGACCCGACGGGTAAAAAGTCAGGGAGAGGTGCGTATGTGTGTCTTCGGGTGGAATGTGTGGAGTTGCTCAGTCGGAAAGACCTTTCTTCGGCTTTCCGAGTAGAGATTGAAGAGGAGGAATTTGTGGCTCTGAAAGACACGCTGTACGGTTATCTGAAAAATCGCGGGAAGGAGGCTCATAATGACCAAGGTAAGAATATATAAAATTGCCGAAACGCTGGGGATACCTGCTTACGAAGTTATAGAGATGCTCCGAGAATTGGGAGTAGAAGTGAAAAACCACATGAGCAGTATCGACGAGGATATCGTGGAATTACTGCAGGAAGAAATTGCCTATCGCCGGGAGAGAGAGGAAGAGGCACGGAAGAAGCGAGAAAAAACGCTTCTTTTCGAGAATTTGCCCACCTTAAAAGAGATTGCGAAACTCTTGAACGAAGAACCTGAGGATATTATCCTCCGGCTGGCCGACTGGAATATTGTTCCCGATTTCCGAAGACCGTTACCACCTCTTGTGGTGGAAAGGTTAGCTCGGGAGAAAGGTTGGGAAGTAGAATGGAGGGAGGGGTTGAGAAAAGAAACCGTGGAGGCTTTGGAAGGAGAAAAGCTTCCCAGGCCCCCGGTGGTAACCATTCTGGGACACGTAGACCATGGCAAGACCACTCTTCTTGATGCCATCAGACACTCCCGGGTAGCAGAATCAGAATTTGGAGGAATTACTCAGCGCATAGGTGCGTACCAGGTGGAGGTGAACGGGAAGAAAATTACCTTCATCGACACCCCGGGGCATGAAGCGTTCACAGCCATGCGAGCTCGAGGGGCTCAGGCAACCGATATTGCAGTGCTCGTCGTGGCAGCGGATGACGGGGTAATGCCCCAAACCGTGGAGGCTATTCAGCATGCCAAAGCTGCCGATGTCCCGATCATTGTAGCCGTAAACAAAGTGGATAAACCGGCGGCAAATCCCGAACGGGTGAAACAGCAACTTTCAGATTACGGGTTGATTGCCGAAGAATGGGGAGGGGAGACCATTTTTGTGAATGTTTCAGCTCTGCAACGGAAAGGAATCAGCGAGCTTCTGGAGATGATTCTTCTGCAGGCTGAGCTTCTGGAACTCAAAGCAAGATACAGCGGTTATGCTATGGGGCTAGTCATCGAATCTCGCCTGGATCGAGGAAAGGGTCCTGTTGCCACCGTGATCGTGAGAGAGGGAGTTTTACGAGTGGGAGATTACTTTGTGGCAGGAGCCAGCTGGGGAAAAGTCCGAACTCTTTCAGACGATCTGGGTAAGCTGGTGAAGGAGGCTTATCCCTCCATGCCGGTTGAGGTGGTGGGCTTTTCTGAACTCCCGTCTGCAGGAACAAAATTCATGGTGGTGGGCGAAGAAAGGATTGCCTATCTCATTGCCGAGAGAAGAAAGGAGCGAGAAAAAGAAGCTGCTCTCCGGGGAACTTCAAGGCGCACGCTCTCCTTGGAGGAGCTCCTATCACCTGAGTCTGGAAAAACCAGGGAGCTGAATTTGTTACTCAAGGCAGATTTTCAGGGATCTCTGGAGGCCATTGAGAAGGCGATTGCTCAGTTAGAAAATGAGAATGTTAAAATCAATTTTATCTTCAAGGGTGTAGGTAATATTACCGAGGCTGATATTATGCTGGCTTCGGCTTCTCTGGGGGTCGTGGTGGGATTCAACGTGAAATTGCCCAACGAGGTGGCAAAAATTGCCAAGAGAGAAGGGGTAGATGTCCGGCTGTACCGCATCATTTATGAACTGGTTGATGATATGGACAAAGCCATCAAGGGCATGTTAGAGCCGAAGAAAGTGGAGGAAATCCTGGGTAAACTCGAGGTGAGGGCTCTCTTTCGAGTTGCTCGCGCCGGAACTATAGCGGGGTGTTATGTAACTCAGGGCAAAATCGAAAGAGGTGCACTGGTGAGAATATGGAGGGGTTCGGATCTCATTCAGGAAGGCGTTAGAATCTCTTCGCTGAAACATTTTAAAGAGGATGTCAGAGAAGTCACCCAGGGTTACGAGTGTGGGGTAGGATTAGAAGGCTTTGACGACTTCCGGGAAGGAGACATTCTGGAAGTTTATACCATCAGAGAGGAAAAATGAGGGTAGGAGTCTGTAAGATTGAGCTCTTTATCAGTGAGAGCTTTTCTCTTAAGGATAAAAGGAGGGTCATGAATTCTATCAAGCAGAAGCTGCGGAATCGTTTTAATGTTTCCATCATAGAAATTCCGGTTAACTCTCAATGGAAAAGGGGCGATTTGGGTATTTCGTGCGTAGGGTTAGACGAAGGTGGTGTGCGATCCACGATGGATCAAATTATACGGTTCATCGAAGAGGATGACCGTTTTGAAGTGAGCGACATCACTGTGGATATATTGTAGAAGCGTGGTGGAGCAGATGAAAGAACAGAGACCCAAAAGGGTAGCTGAACTGATCAAGCGAGAAGTTTCTCAGATATTAATTTCGCGAGTTGAGGACCCTCGAATTAAGAGGTTCACCATTACTCGGGTAGAAGTGTCGCCGGATATCAGGCAGGCCAAGATTTTCATCAGTTTTGAAGAGCAAGAAGAGCGAGAAGAGAGAATGAAAATTCTCCAAAAAGCAACGGGTTTTGTGAAGGCAGAATTGGCGCAGAGGATCAGGATAAAATTCATGCCTGAGATCATTTTTGTGTCTGACAGTACTTTTGACAAGGCTTTCCAGGTTGTAGCACTCCTCAACAGAATGGAGCAAGAAGAGAAAAAATGAATAATGGCGTCACTCAAGTCATCGAAGCAATCCGATCGCATGGTCGTTTTGTGGCCGTCTCTCATCAAAATATTGATGGTGATGGAATAGGGGCGCTCCTGGCTTTCCATTCCCTACTGCGTTCTCTGGGTAAGCACGCTGTAATGGTCAACCACGGGAACGTGCCGTATTTTTGCGAATTTCTCCCTGAAGCCAAGAGAATTCTTTCTTACGACGATTTTCAGAAAATCTATTCCGAGCAAAGCCATTCCTTTGAGGTTCTGGTGGTGGTTGATTGTTCTAATTTGTCGCGCCTGGGTAGGATGAGCGAGATGGTCGGAAATTTTTCTCTGGTTATCAATGTTGATCATCATCCTGATAATTCTTTCTTTGGCCATGTCAACTGGGTAGTTCCGGAGGCTTCTTCGACGGTCCTGGTATATACCCTGTTCAAGGAGATGGGGCTTTCTCTTGATAGAACCATAGCTTCGAGTATCCTGAACGGCATTATTTCTGATACCGGGGGCTTTAGTTTTGTGGAAATTGATGTTAGGATGCTTGCCATCCTTGAGGATCTCATTAGCCAGGGGGCTTCGGTATCTGAAATCATGCGTCATAACTTTCGTTTTCGACGATTAGAAGCCCTGAAGCTTTTGGGGAGGGCGTTGGAGCGTCTGGTCTACAACGGCGACTCGGGTCTTTCGTATACCTATCTTGTTCGAGAAGACTTTGAAGAACTGCATGCCAGAGAAGAAGACACGGAAGGGATTGTCGATTACGGTTTGTACGTTCCTGGATCTGGAATGTCGATTCTTTTTCGAGAGACCGACCCCCAGGTTTTCAAGGTAAGTTTGCGGGCTCAGGGCGAGCACGAGGTTCTCTCCATCGCGCATCACTTTGGAGGAGGGGGACACCTGAAAGCAGCAGGCTTTAAAATTACCGGGCCACTGGAAAACATCATGCCAAAAGTACTGGAATTTGTGCAGAGTATCCTCTATGGAGCAAAAACTACCCTGCGATGAGTTGGATTTTTCGAAGAGGAAAATACCCGGAGGGGTCCTGAATATTTATAAACCGGTAGGGATCACTTCCAGACAGGTGGTGGAAAGGGTCAGTGCCATTCTTGGTAGTAAAGCCGGTCACGCGGGGACCCTGGACCCTTTTGCGCGGGGAGTGCTTCTGGTATGCTGGGGAAAAGCCACGCGTTTCTCCTCCTTTTTTCAAAGTCTTCCTAAGGTTTACCGGGCATGGATTCGCTTCGGGATCAGTACCGACACCTACGATGTTTATGGTACCGTCAAAGGGTACAGTCTGGATGAATTGCGGAAGGAGCAACTGTTTCAGATTGTTCAGGAATATCAGGGTCCTATCGTTCAGAGAATTCCGGCATTTTCTGCCTGTAAATATAAAGGTAAAGCCCGCTATTACTATGCTCGGAAGGGTGTTGAGGTGCCTGAGCTGACCAGAAGGGTTGAGATACATTCTCTCCAGCTCTTGGATTGTCAGGAAGGGAAATTCGGCGAAGTAGAATTGCTCCTTGAGTGTTCGAGCGGAACATATATCCGCAGTCTGGCTTTTGAACTCGGCGATCGGTTAGGATTGGGGGCATACCTTTTTGCTTTACGCCGGGAACAGATCGGAAAATTTACGTTTCAGGAGAGTATCGATGTGTTTGATGACCGGATTACGAAAACTTTCCTGGAGAGAAGGTCGCTTTCTGTTGATGAAGGTTTGTACTGGATGCCCTCTCTTGCGGTGACCGAAGAAGAGGCGAAACAGTTTCAACATGGCAATATCCTGAAAAATGCTCCTGTGGCAAGCGAAGGATGGTACAGGGTGTACTGTAAGCATCGCTTCCTGGGATTGGGCGAGGCGAGGGAGCCGTTTCGGTTGCAACCCAAGGTAGTCCTTCCGGAGTGAACATGCTGCTTACCCGGGGATGGAAGAGCGATTCCAGATCACGTCTTACTGTTTTGGGCTTCTTCGATGGCCTCCATCGGGGACACCGGGAAGTTCTGCAAAGGGCATATCATCTCGGGTGTCTTGAGAAAAGGGATGTGGAGCTGGTAACTTTTTATCCTCATCCCCAGAATTTTCTGGCCGGGAAGAGAAATCATCCCCTGCAGTACCTCACCCTGTATGGGGAAAAATACTGTCTCCTGCAGGGATTTTTCCCGGGAATTCTGGTTCGTTTTGTCCGTTTTGATAAAAAATTGCGCGGTACTCCTCCCTGGGAATTTCTGGATTTATTCTTTTCCCGGCTTTCTCCAGAGAAGGTATTCGTGGGGGAGAATTTTCGATTTGGTTATCAAGCTGCCGGAGACGTGCATTTTCTCCGGCGGTACCTGGAGGGCAGGGGAGCCGAAGTGGTGATTATCCCCTCGTTTGAGGATAACGGATTATGTATATCGAGTTCCGGTATCAGGAGTCTTCTTTTGGCGGGAAATCTGGACCATGCCAACCACCTTCTGGGATATAACTTTACAGTGATGGGAAGGGTGCGCAGAGGAAGAAGACTGGGGAGTCGATTGGGCTTTCCGACTGCCAATCTCTATCCTTCGTCGGCCAAGATTTTACCGCCTCACGGAGTATACATATCCTATGTAACCTGGAAAGGTCTGAACGAATGGGTACCGGCTCTTACTCACCTGGGTTACAGGCCTACCTTGCAGGATTATCGTCGCAGGGTGATTGAAACCTTCGTTCCTTCTTTCAATTCCCTGGAACTTTACGGGAAAAGAATTGCGGTACAGTTTGTTTCGTTTGTTCGGGAGGAGAGGGCCTTTCCATCCGTAGACGACCTGAAGAAACAGATACACCTTGATTTGGAAGCTTTTTACCGATATTTACAGGGGGGAAACAGTATGATAAACTACCCTTTGAATGCTATATTGGAGGTGTAGAAGAAGTTGACACTCACAAAGGAAAAGAAAAAGGAAATCATAGAACAGTTTAAGATCCACGGTGAAGATACCGGTTCTCCGGAAGTCCAGATTGCTCTGTTGACAGCTCGAATCAAAGAACTTACAGACCACTTGAAGCGGCATCCCAAAGACTTCCACTCTCGAAGGGGTCTTTTTGTGATGGTCGGCCAGAGAAGGAGGCTTTTGAACTACCTGAAGAATTATCATTTGGACCGGTATTACACGATTTTGGAGAAATTGGGTTTAAGAAAGTAAGAGGAGGTCGTTGACCATAGAAAAAAGATGGGAAATTAGTTTTGGAGAAGAGTCGCTCATTATTGAAGCAGGTAAGTTAGCTCGACAGGCAGGGGGGGCGGTCACCGTCCGGTACGGTGATACGGTAGTTCTGGTCACGGCTACTACCAGTGAAGAAACCAGGGAAGAAGTGGATTTTACTCCTCTTTCGGTGGAATTTGAAGAACGCTTTTACGCTGCAGGGAAAATACCGGGAGGATTTATCAAGAGAGAGGGCAAACCCAGGGTAGCGGCTATTTTGAGTGCTCGACTTATTGACCGCTCCATAAGACCTCTGTTTTCTGAATTCTACCGCAACGAGACCCAGGTAGTTGTGACCGTCCTTTCTGTGGATGAGATCCATCCTCCCGATGTGATTTCCATCATCGGAGCTTCTCTCGCTCTGGGCATTTCTGAAATTCCCTTTGAAGGACCGGTGGGAGCTTGTCGGATGGGGTTAATTGATGGGAATGTGTTTATTAACCCTACTCTCGACAAGTTAGTGGTGAGTAAAATGGACATGGTGGTTGCCGGAACTGAAGAGGGAATAACCATGATCGAAGCAGGTGCAAAAGAGGTTGATGAAGACCTGGTCAGGGAAACCATGAGGGTTGGGTATCAGGAAATCCGGAGAAACATTGAGCAGCAGAAAGAAATCATTCGGCAGATAGGGAAACCGAAATGGGAACTGAAAGTGCCGGAGTTTTGGGAAAACCTGTGGAGCTTTTTGCTTGAGAACTATCAGGACGAGGTCAGTAAACGAATTACCATTCCGGACAAGACCATCCGAGAGCAAGAAATGAAGGCGCTCTTCCAGAAATTTCTCGAGGAGGGGGAAGCCAGATTCGGAACGCCAAACTTCCTCGGGGTGGCCTGGGAAAAGATGATAAAGGAAGAAGTCCAGAAGCTTATCCTGAATACCGGATACCGGCAAGATGGGAGGACTCCACAGGAGATCAGGCCCATAAGTTGTGAAGTAGGCTTTTTGCCCCGTACCCATGGTTCTTCACTCTTTACCAGGGGTCAAACGCAGGCTCTGGTGATTACCACTCTGGGAGCTAAGAGTGAAGAGCAAAAAGTAGACGGATTACAGGAAGAGGAAGCGAAGCGGTTTATGCTTCACTATAATTTCCCCCCTTATAGTACCGGAGAAGTTCGTCCCATGAGGGGACCTGGGCGGCGGGAAATCGGTCATGGAGCACTGGCAGAGAGAGCTCTGGAGTGTTTCATACCTTCAGAAGAAGAATTTCCTTATACTATCCGAGTGGTTTCTGAAATTCTGGAATCCAACGGCTCCTCTTCTATGGCCACAGTTTGTGGGGGTAGTCTCTCGCTCATGGACGCCGGGGTTCCCATAAAGGCTTCTTGTGCCGGCCTGTCAATTGGACTGGTTCGTTCCCAGGACCGGTGGGTGTTGTTGCGAGACATATTGGGTTCTGAAGATCATTACGGGGAAATGGACTTTAAGGTAGCCGGAAGTCGCAACGGCATTACCGCCATCCAGCTCGATGTGAAGAATAAAGGCTTGAGCTACGAACTTTTAGGGCAGGCTCTCCTGGAGGCCAGAGAGGGGAGGTCTCGGATTCTCGATATTATGGATGCGGTATTGGCTCGTCCCCGAGAGAGCATTTCTCCATACGCCCCGAGAATCGGTATCGTGGAGGTTAATCCAGATCGGATTGGTGCCTTGATTGGTCCGGGAGGGAAAATCATCAAACGGATCGTCGAAGAGACCGGCGTTACCATCGATATCAAGGACGATGGAAAAGTAATGATTTTCTCCCGCAGTGAAGAAGGGAAAAACAAGGCTATCGAGATGATTCGTAACGTGACCCAGGATGTGGAAGTAGGAAAGGTCTATCTCGGCAAGGTTACCCGTATAGCTGATTTTGGGGCTTTTGTGGAGATATTCCCAGGTCGAGAGGGACTTTGTCATATCTCGCAACTCGCCAACGAAAGGGTGCGCCGGGTAGAAGATGTCACCAAAGTGGGAGAGGATCTCCTGGTTAAAGTTACGGGAATTGATTCTTTGGGAAGAATCACTCTGAGTCACAAAGAAGCCGTATCGACCATATCTCCTGCCAAAGAGACCAGGACTTATCCCCGCAAAAAGTAGATTGTTGGGGAATAAGGAAAGCGATTGGCAAGCGATGTCAAACAGTGGAAAGAAAATTGTAGTTGTTTCTTTTCTGGCTGTCTTAGCTTTCTACAGCTTTCTGTCTTTTCTCTCTACCGACGTTGGTGTGATAGGAGACAGGATAAAGGTGGGGCTTGTTTTTACCTTTGGAATAGGGGCGTACGCCTTTCCTTTTCTTGTGGCCTATCTCGCTTATGAAATTGCCGTATTTAATCAATCTCGGCGCTACAGGTTTATCAGTCGAATCATCGGGATTTCCCTGTGGTTACTTGTCTTTCTGGCGCTGGTGGAGAGAAGAGCCGTCAAAAGTCCGGCCTCTTTTTTAGGTCATGGTCTGAGTGGTCAGGTAGGGCGTTCCTTTTATTTGCTTTTTTCCCGCTATCTGGGCAATGAAGGAACCCTCCTTTTTCTCCTGGTTTTCGCTTTTCTGGGAACGTATCTTCTGGGTGAGGGAAAGTTAGTAAGGCAAATCGTCCATGTTGTAAAATCGGTGGGTAGAAAATTAAGACCCCAGAAGGAGTCAAAATCCCGGAAGGAGGTACGCCTGCCCGATCGGGTTGATCAGATTCCCAAAACACGTGTTCCCTCAAAAGGTGTTCCTGCTCCTACCATCGAAGAGGTATTCGAAGTCACCACACTCGGTTCCAAGATAACAGACACACCAAAGAAGAGTAGAAAAACTTCACCGTTAGAAACTACAGAAACATGGACCCTGCCTCCCTCTAAAATTCTTTCCTCTCCTCCTTCAAAAGGCGAGGAGAAATCTCGTAAAGAAATCGCCGAAGAGATTGCTAAACTTGAGAAAACCCTGTCCGAATTCAACGTGACCGGGCGGGTCATTAATTTTCAGGTTGGTCCTACGGTTACCAGGTATGAGTTCCAGCCTGCTCCGGGAATCAAGGTGAATAAAATCGTTAATCTCTCTAACGATATCGCTCTGGCTTTTGCGGTTGCAGCGGTACGAATCGAGGCACCTATTCCGGGACGTTCCGCAGTCGGTATCGAAATTCCTAACCGTCGAAAAGAAATCGTTTCTTTAAAAGAGCTGATAGAGGATCAGGAATTTTATAGAGATCCGTCACCCCTTAAAATAGCTCTGGGCAAAGACGTGGGTGGCAAACCAATCATATGGGACCTGCGTGAAGCCCCACATCTGCTCATTGCCGGAGCGACAGGTTCCGGAAAGAGCGTTTGTATCAATGCCATTTTGGCCAGTTTGCTTTTTCGTTCCGACCCTAACACCTTGCGCATTGCCCTCATCGACCCTAAAAAGGTGGAGCTGTCTCTCTATGCCGGACTTCCACATCTTTGTGGACCGGTGATTTCCGAAGTTCGTCTGGTGATCAGGTTTTTGAAATGGCTGTGCCGGGAAATGGAATCGCGGTACGAACTCCTCTCTGAACTTTCCTGCCGCAATATCGAAGAGTACAACCGTCTGGTAGAAAAGAAGGAAAGATTACCATATGTGGTGGTCGTCATCGATGAGCTTGCCGATCTCATGATGACTGCGGCTTCCGATGTGGAAGGATATATCTGTCGCCTGGCTCAGATGGCCAGAGCCGTCGGTATGCATCTTATTGTGGCAACGCAGAGGCCTTCGGTCGATGTCATCACCGGACTCATTAAGGCCAATTTCCCTTCTCGACTTGCCTTTGCCGTCTATTCACAGGTTGATTCCCGTACCATCCTTGATGGTCCGGGGGCCGAAAAACTTTTGGGAAACGGTGATCTTCTCTTTGCACCTATGGGGGTCGGTAAGCCCATTCGGGGTCAGGGAGCCTTTATCGATACCGAGGAAACAAAGAAAATTGTGGAACACTGGTCGAAGCAGAAGGGGGTCATTTATTATTCTCTGGAATTTGTTTTTCGAGAAGAAGAGGTAGAGATTCCGGAGGATGAGGATGAAGTTTACAGCGAGGCGGTAAAGATCGTGATGGAAAGCGGAAGAGCTTCCACTTCCTTATTGCAGCGGAGACTGCGCATCGGTTTTAACCGTGCCGCTCGGCTCATCGAACGAATGGAAAGAGAAGGGATTGTTGGTCCCTATGAAGGGAGCAAGCCGAGAAAGGTCATTATGAGGAAAGGAGAACAGTAATGGCCGACTTTAATCTGGAAATGGCGGTCCAGCTGGGGGAGTTTCTCAAAAAGAAGCGGGAGGAACGCAAAGTTGATCTCCATAAAGTAGGGGAGGCCACTTTCATTTCTCCGGTTTACCTGGAAGCCCTGGAGAAGGGAGAGTGGGATAAGCTTCCAGGAAGAACCTACGCTTCGGGATACCTCAAAATCTATAGCCGTTTCCTGGGTCTTGATCCACAGGAAATTGTCACTCTGTTCAATCAGGCATACGGAGAGAGTCGAGAAAAAGAGAAAGTGGCTCTTCTACCGGAGAAAGCATCCGGAAGACAGAAAAGGAACCTTCTGCGTATGCTCTTAGTGACCTTTGCCATTCTACTGGCTTTATTTATCGTGGTTCTGGTCTTTTACCGCTTACCCATCTTACCGAAGTTAACCCAGGAGGAAACCACCGGACTCACCGCGGAAGGGGGTCCTGTAGAGGAAGAAGCTGTTCCCACTCCTGAAGCTACCCCTGAGTTTTCCATGGTGCTGGTACTGCAGCCAGAGAGTCTTTCCTGGGGAGAGGTTCGTTCCGGAGGTAATCTGGTTTTTTCAGGAATACTGGTGCCCGGAAAGAGTTACGTCTTCAAAAGTAATGCTCCCCTTGAAATCTCGGGTAAAGATGGCGACAGGGTTAAAGTGAATTTCAACGGCAACGACCTGGGTTACCTATCTTCAGAAAATGGTAATTTTGAGCGCATCTTTGGACCATGAAATGTATTGCTCTGGTCAGTTTGGGTTGTGATAAAAATCTGGTTGATTCAGAGATCGTTTTGGGGAAACTGGTTACTGCCGGGTATAATGCCTTTGCCTCTCCGGAAGAGGCCCAGATTCTCTTCCTCAACACCTGTGCTTTTATCGATGATGCCTGCCGGGAAACGGAGGAGTGGATTAAAAAATTTGCTCTCTTCAAAAAGAAAGACCCCTGTAAAACTCTGGTCGTTATGGGTTGCTATGTGGAGCGATTCAAAGAAAAGCTGCTCCCTCTCCACCCTGAAATCGATTACTGGATCGGGGTCAACGACTTTCCGGATATTGTAGAAATTCTGGAAAAGAATTGCAGGGACGGTTCTCCCAGAATATCGGTGAGCAATACTCCTTTCCTCTATGATCACACCACCGAGAGGTTACTCTCTACTCCTCCCCATTATGCCTATGTCAAAATTGCCGAAGGGTGTAATAACCGCTGCAGCTTTTGCGTTATCCCCCATATCCGGGGTCCATTGCGCAGTCGACCCTGGGAATCCATCGTTACCGAGGCTCTGAACCTGGTGGCTATGGGTGTTCGGGAAATCATTCTGGTGGCGCAGGATTCATCCTCTTACGGATTGGATCTCTATCACCGGAGGGCTTTACCTCTCCTTTTGAAAAAACTCGGTGAAAATTTACCACAGTCCACATGGTTACGAATTCTCTACTTATCACCTTACGGACTCAACGATGAGCTTTTAGAGGTCATCGCTTCAACGCCACAGGTGGTGAAATATCTGGACATCCCTCTGCAGCACATTAATCCTGGTATTCTCAAGGCCATGCACCGTCCCCTCGATAGAGCACAGATTGAAGAGAGAATTGCTGCCATAAGGCGATTCATCCCTGGCATTTTCCTGAGAACTACCTTTATGGTTGGTTTTCCTGGAGAAGATGAACGATCTTTTCAGGAACTCCTGGACTTTGCAGCTCTGGTTCGTTTTGAAAGGATGGGAGCCTTTACGTATTCGGAGCAGGAAGGCACCGTGGCGTCTTCTCTTGATGCGAAGGTACAGGAAGAAACCAAGAAGGAACGATATGGGAGGCTCATGGATCTCCAGAGAAGAATTATGGAAGAACGGCACCGGGATTTTCTGGGCCGGGAGATAGAAGTTATTCTGGACGAAGGTCCCCGAGGGAGGAAAGAGCATAGCTATTTCTGGGGACGAACTCATGGAGATGCTCCTCAGGTTGACGGTCGAGTAAAGGTCTGGATGAGGAAAAAGAAGCCGGTTTACCCAGGTGCGGTGGTACAGGTGAGAATTCAACGGACTTCTGCGTACGAGTTAGAGGGGGAGATGGTTTGAAAGCCGGTATTCTCTGTGTAGGGACAGAACTGGTCACCGGTCTTATCCGGGATACGAATGCGTATTTCTTTTCCCAGAAGCTTGTTGAAAAGGGGATATTCCCAAAGTTTGTTTTGTTTGCTCCAGACGATAGGCAGGATATCAGAAACGGCTTCAGCCTTTTGCTCAATGATTCCGAAGTGCAATTGATTATCGTATCAGGAGGGCTGGGACCGACGGACGACGATTTTACCAAAGAAGTGATCGCCGAACTCCTGGGGCGGGAACTGGTTTTTGACCAGGCGACCTGGGGAAAGATCCGTCAGTTCTACTGGAACCTGAGAAAAACTGAACCTCCAGAAAACAACAAAAAACAAGCCCTGGTGCCGAGGGGAGCTACGGTCCTTACAAACGACTTAGGAACTGCTCCCGGGTTGAAGATAGACGCCCTTGGAAAAACCATTTTTGTGGTGCCTGGAGTTCCCAGAGAAGCGGAATTTTTCTGGAGTGTCATGGCACGAGAAATGAATATTTCTGTTTCTTCGTTCTACCGCACGAAAATCGTGAAATTCTGTGGGATTGGAGAATCCCAACTGGCTACTTTGATGAAACCTTTCTTATCCCATCTTCCTGTTGAGGTCCGTTTTGCTTTTCTCCCTAATTACGGAGAGGTCTGGTTTTATTTCTATACCTACGAGGCCGATAAAGAAAGGAGGGAAGAATTGGATAGACTGATTGAAGAAGTAAGCACTCTCTATGGAGACTTCCTTTTTTCTTCCTATGGCGATACGTTAGAGGAAGCGATCGGAAACATTTTGAGGGAAAGGAAATTGAGGCTGGCGATCGCGGAATCCTGTACCGGAGGACTCCTGGGAGACAGGATTACGAATGTTCCCGGTAGCTCGGAATACTTTGAAAGAGGATATATTGTGTACAGTAACCGGGCCAAGATGGAAGAGCTCGGAGTGCCGCAAGAGGTACTGGAAGATAAAGGAGCAGTGAGCGCAGAAGTGGCCGCTCTTTTGGCGCAGGGGGCAAGGGAAAAAGCTGCGGCAGATATCGGTCTGGGGATAACCGGTATTGCGGGGCCGACCGGAGCCACAGAAGAGAAACCGGTCGGATTGGTTTATATCGCGCTGGCCGACGAGAAAAGGGCAGAGGTCAAAAGATATCAGTTTGGTGGCGACCGCTTGATGAATAAGAGATTTGCCGCACAGTTTGCTCTGAGTATGCTTTTTCTGTTCCTGCGTGGGAAAGGAATATGATGAACGAAGAGAAAATCAGAAGTTTCATCGCCCTTGATTTTGATTTCCAAGGTAAGAGTTTCCTGGAAGGGCTTATAACCAAGTGGAAGAGAAATTTTCCCCAGGCAAAATGGGTCCAGAAGGACCAGCTTCATGTTACGCTGGCCTTTTTTTCGGCTCTTCCGGTAAAGCATATTGAAGACATTGCGCTTCTTCTGGAGAGGGTGGAAAAAGGTTTCCCTTCCTTTCAGGTTGAGCTAAGGAAAATAGGGGTTTTCCCTTCCTGGAATAGAGTTCGAGTGCTCTGGGTTGGTTTTGACCAACAAGGAGAGGAGCGCATCAAACAAATCAATGAAGTGCTTATCCAGGGGCTGAAGAGAGCACAAATCAGGTTAGAAGAAGAACGGGATTTCGTACCACATGTCACTCTGGCACGATTACGTACCCCCATGAGCCTTACTGCCTCAGACTGGAAACTGGAAAGTGCTCCTGTTTCGATGGTCGAGAGGATAGTTTTATTCCAGAGTATCCTGACACCACAGGGACCGATCTACAAAGAACTTCTGGTGTCTCACTTAAAGGGGTGAATGCGGTGAGCGAAGAAAAAAATGTTCACACCGATCGAGAGGCCACGCTGAAGCAGGCTATTGGTCTTATAGAGAGAAAGTATGGACGGGGGGCCATCATGTTTCTTTCCCAGAATGCCCTGGTCGCCGACGTGGAGGTCATCAAAACCGGGTCTATACTTCTCAACATTGCTCTGGGAGTTGGAGGACTTCCCCGGGGAAGAATCGTAGAGATCTTTGGACCAGAGGCCTCGGGAAAAACCACCATTGCTTTGCACGTCATTGCAGAGGCGCAGAAAAGAGGGGGAATTGCGGTTTTCGTCGATGCCGAACATGCACTTGACCCGGTTTACGCCAGTAAAATCGGGGTTCAGGTTGATAAGCTCTTGATCTCTCAGCCAAGTACTGCTGAAGAAGCTCTGGACATCATCGATGCGCTGGTGCGTAGCGGTGGTATCGACGTGGTGGTGCTTGACTCTGTGGCAGCGCTGGTGCCCAATGCCGAGCTTGAAGGGGGCGTTGGTGAGCCGACAGTTGGTCTGCAGGCTCGCTTGATGTCTCAGGCCTTGAGACGATTGACCGGCTACATCAGTAAAACCAAGACCGTGGCTATCTTTGTGAACCAGTTACGGGAAAAAATTGGTAACATGTATGGTTCTTCGGAGACCACCCCTGGAGGAAGGGCGCTCAAGTTTTATGCTACAGTCAGGCTGGATGTGAGGAAGAAGGACTTCATCAGAATAGGCGCTGAAGAAATTATCGGTGCAAAGACCAAAGTAAGGGTGGTGAAAAATAAGCTGGCTTCGCCTTTCAAGGATGCGGAATTGGAGATCATTTACGGTGAAGGAGTATCACGGGAGTCAGAGATATTGACCCTTGGTGAGATGGCCGGAGTGCTCAAAAAATCTGGAAGCTGGTTTTCCTTTGGAGAATATCGTCTTGGTCAGGGAAGGGATAACATCAGGCAGTTTTTGAAGGAAAATCCTGAGATTGGCGAAAAAATGTTATTTGCCGCTCTGGAAAAACTCAACATAGACCCTAAAATCGCTCTGGATTAAGATGGAAGAAGCGTTAAAAAAGTGCTGGCGTTACCTGAATAGAAAGATGTACACCGTGCGAGAGCTTGAAGACAGGTTACGCCGGGACGGTTTTGATGACCGGGTCATAGGAGAGGTTGTTTCTTTTCTCCAGGAAAAGGGATATCTTGATGATGCTGAATATATAAAGGTTTACCTGGAAAGTCATAGAAATCGACCCAAAGGGTATTTCGCTATTGTTGACGATCTGCGAAGAAAAGGAGTGCCAGCTTCTTATCTTGCTTCTCTACGGGATGATTTTTATCCCCTTGAGGCGGAAGTCGAGGATGCTGTGCGATTGCTGCGACTCGAGCAAGAACGTGGTGGGGACCAGGAAAAAATCAAAAGGAAGCTCTCCCGGAGAGGTTTTACCTGGGAGGCGATCGAAGAAGCTTTAGCGAAGCTATCCGACTCCTCGCTTCCTTGACTTGGTTCAGGGGTACGATTAGAATATTCCTTAGTCTTCAAGCAATAGTGAACATTGAAAAGTGAATAAGGGGTGAATCCAGGCATGGAGTTCATATATACGTTATTGGGAGTTGCGGTAGGATTTGGAGCAGGGGTAGTTTTGGTAACCCTGCAAAACCGGCGCAAAAAGGAAGACGCCCAGGGAAGGGTTCAGGAAATCTTAGAAGAAGCATGTCGGCAAGCAGAGAATCTGAAAAAAGAAGCGCTCCTGGCGGCGAAAGAAGAAGTTCTGCGGGAGAAGCAGGCTCTGGAAGAGGAGATTCAGCACAAGAGAAAAGAATTACAAAATCTTGAGTCTCGGTTGTTACGGCGAGAGGAAATGTTAGAGCGAAGATTAGATCAGCTGGAGCGCTCTGAGAATGCTCTGCGTCGTTCTCAAGAAGAAATAGAAAAAGTCCGAAAAGAAGTTGAGGCTATGAAGGCGAGGGAGGTACAGGAATTATCGAGAATTGCCAGCCTTTCTTTAGAAGAAGCTCGAGAAGAACTTTTACGGCGAGTCGAAAAGACTCTGGAGTACGAAGTAGGGTTAAAAATTAAAGAAGCCGAAGAACGCGCCAGAAAAGAGTCGGAAAAAGTTGCCCGGGAAATTGTGGTGCAGAGCATTCAACGTTATGCTGCCGATTTCACCGTGGAAAATACCGTGTCGGTAGTCGGTTTACCAAACGATGAGATGAAAGGAAGAATTATCGGTAGAGAAGGACGCAACATCAGGACCTTTGAAATGATCACCGGGGTGGATCTCATTATTGATGATACACCTGAAGCAGTTATCATCTCTTGCTTTGATCCCATCCGAAGAGAGATAGCGCGAATTGCCCTGGAAAAGCTTATTGTTGATGGTCGTATCCATCCGGCTCGCATCGAGGAGCTCATCGAAAAAGCCAAGGCTCAGGTGGAGGAAAAAATCTTGCAGGAAGGAGAGCAAGCTCTTTTTGATACCGGCATCAAGGGTATCAATCCTGAGCTGGTGAAGCTTTTGGGAAAGCTGTACTTCCGTACCAGTTACGGTCAGAATGTCTTGCAGCACTCCAAGGAAGTCGCGCACTTTGCAGGATTAATGGCCTGGGAATTGGGTCTTAATGCCAACATTGCCAAAAGGGCAGGTTTACTTCATGATATTGGTAAGGCCGTAGACCATGAAGTGGAAGGACCCCATGCCGAAATTGGTGCCAAACTGGTAGGCAAGTATGGCGAAAGGTGGGAGATTGTCCACGCTATTGAGGCTCATCATGGCGATGTGGAACCGGCTACCATTGAGGCCGTTCTGGTGCAGGCTGCAGATGCCATTTCTGCTTCTCGACCCGGAGCTCGAAGGGAAAGCCTTGAGGCTTATATCAAAAGACTCGAGAAACTCGAAAAGATTGCTGATTCTTTTGATGGGGTGGAAAAGTCATATGCCATACAGGCCGGAAGAGAAGTTCGAATAATCGTAAAACCCGATAAGATCGACGATGTGGGTGCAGCAAGATTAGCCAGGGAGATTTCCAAACGAATCGAAGAAGAACTGGAATATCCCGGCCAGATCAAAGTAACGGTGGTGCGGGAAACCAGAGCTGTAGGGTATGCCAAGTAAGAGCAGGAGGAAAGTCTTTTGAAGTTTTTAATCGTTGGTGACGTTATCGGCAAACCCGGAAGAAGGGTACTGAGCGCTCAGCTTGAAAAAATCAGAGAGATTTTTAGCGTGGACGCTGTGGTGGTAAATGGAGAAAATGCTGCAGGAGGTCTTGGCATCACCAAAGAGGTATGTGAGGAAATCCTCGCCCTGGGTGTCGACGTGATTACCACCGGAAACCACGTCTGGGACAAGAAAGAGATCCTGGGGTATATCGGTGAGCAACCGAGGTTGCTTCGACCGCTCAATTATCCTGAGGGAGTTCCCGGAAGGGGATCTGGAATCTTTGAATCGAGAAATAAGAAGTGGGCGGTGATTAACCTCAGCGGCAGAGTATTCATGTCACCCTTGGATTGTCCCTTCCAGACGGTGCGCAAGGAGATCAAATACCTGAAACAATTTACCAGCATAATTATTGTTGATTTTCATGCCGAGGCTTCTTCAGAGAAGGTAGCCATGGGATGGTTCCTGGATGGACATGTTTCTTGCGTCTTTGGGACCCATACCCATGTAGCCACTGCTGACGAAAGAATTCTTCCCCAGGGGACGGCTTACATTACCGATATTGGGATGACCGGAGCACAGGATTCAGTGATTGGCATAGAAATCAACGAAATCATAGAACGATTTCTCAAACAGATGCCCTTTCGATACAAAGTGGCGAAGCATAATTTGAAGCTCAACGGTGTGGTAGTGGAAATCGATGATGATACAGGCAGAGCTTTGGATATATTCCGTATTTCCATTCCATTCGAAGACGAAACTTGAGTACAAGGAGGCATAGAGCATGGATATCTTGAAAGTATCTTCGAAGTCGAATCCGAATGCTGTAGCCGGTGCTCTGGCAGGAGCGATTAGAGAAAAGGGTGTGGCGGAAATCCAGGCGGTAGGAGCGGGAGCAGTAAACCAGGCCATCAAGGCCATAGCCATTGCTCGGGGATATGTAGCCCCGAGTGGGATTGACCTGGTATGTATACCTGCTTTCACCGATATTACCATTGATGGAGAGGAAAGAACGGCCATAAAATTGATCGTCAAACCTCGCAACGATTAATAAGGAACTCGCTTGTAAAGCCTGCTTTTTTGAAAAAGCAGGCTTTTTGTTTCTATGGCCTTCTCGAAATAGATGGCCAGGAAATATCGTTTTGAAAGGAAAATGAGCAAGAGAACGTCCTTTCGAGTGATCACCTTTGGCTGTCAGATGAATAAGAGCCGCTCCGAGCATTTGTCTTACCTTTTGTCCCAGAGTGGTTTTGCTTGCGCTTCCTGCCCTGAAGAAGCAGACATTCTGGTCTTCAATACCTGCGCTGTTCGAGAGCATGCCGTGGAGAGGGCCACCAATGCTATGAATCAGATGATTCGAGATATTATTTCTCGACGGGGAAACACTCCTATCGTGGTGGTCTGCGGCTGCATGAGTGAGCTCCTGCAAGAAAAACTGGCCCAAAAAATACCTTTGGCAAAAATTGTGGTTGGTACGCGCGGGTGGGAATTCATACCTGCACTGCTCCAAGAGGTGTCTACCAGAGAGGAGAAAGCTTTTCTGTTCCCAAAGGAAGAAAACACCCTTTTTTTAGAGACCGGATACCTCCGGGAACAAAGAACCTTTGCCTACTTACCCATTACCTACGGTTGTGACAACTTTTGCAGTTATTGTGTGGTGCCCTATGTCACAGGAAAGCAGAGAAGTAAACCTGAGACACTAATAATTCAGGAATTCCAGGATATTCTCGAAAATGGTTTCCGAGAGGTCATTTTACTGGGACAGAATGTCAACAGTTACGGTAAAGATCTGGAAGGAAGACCTACCTTTGAACAACTTTTGGAACGTATCGAAAGGCTTTTTGGCAAAGAAAAGATCTGGGTTCGTTTTATCACCTCCCATCCCAGGGACATGAGAAAGAGTATTGTGGAGAGAGTAAAAGAAAGCAACATTCTCTGTCCCTACTTTCATTTTCCTTTACAAGCCGGCTCGGACCGGATTCTCACCTTGATGAATCGAGGTTATACCCAGCGGGATTATCTCGAGATGGCTGATTTTATCCGGAATACCTTTCCCGATGTGGGGATCGGCACCGACATCATCGTAGGTTTCCCCGGTGAGACCGAAGAAGACTTTCGAGAAACCCTGAAAGTGGTCGAAAGAGTGCAGTTTGACATTGCCTATACCTATGTCTATTCACCGAGGCCATTTACTGCTGCGTCTTCCCTCAGGGATGAGGTTCCCCGGAAGGTAAAAAAAGAACGTCTCCAGATTTTGAACAGCGTGCTCAGTGATCTTCACGCCCAGAGGATGCGTAAGAGACTTGGCACCACGGTGGAGGCTTTACTCGAGGAAGAGGAGGGGCCCTATTTTCTGGCTCGGACCAAAAGCAATCTACGCATCTACGTCAGAAAAGGCGAAGAAATGCAGCCAGGAGAGCGAGTAAAGGTAAAGCTCCAGTATCTGCAGGGGACAAAGATAATAGGGGAGGTTGCAGGGAACGGTATATGATTACCAGCAGATTAATTTGCCTGGTTGGTCCGACTCGAAGTGGGAAAACCGATCTCTCTTTGCTTCTGGCAGAGCAATTACAGAACGTGGAGTTCATCTATGCCGATTCTCTGGCAGTATACAAATATCTCGATATCGGTACCGACAAGCCTCTTCTGTCATGGCGTCAGAAAATTCCCCATCATCTGGTTGACTTTCTGGATCCCAGAAAACGGTGGAGCGCCTTTGATTTCAAAAAGGCGGTGGCTCATCTTGTGCCGGAGATCCTGGAACGTGGAAACTTACCCATCGTCACCGGAGGGAGTGCCTTTTACCTACGAACCCTCTGGCAATCCTTTACCGAAGGAACATCTGCAGATTGGCGATTCCGAATCTGGTGTTCGCGCTTCTCCAATGAGCAGCTCTTCGCTCTGCTCCGGGATGTTGATCCCCCCCGGGCGCAAAAGATTGGAAAAAACGACCGACAGCGTCTTATCCGGGCCTTCGAGATCTTTTCGAAAACTGGCCATCCTCCTTCGGAGAAAAAAAAGAGAAGTTTTTTTCCTTTTGTCCCCGTGTTCTTTGGAATTCGCTGGGAGAAAGAGACGCTCAAAAAAAGAATTGTTGAGCGAGTGGAGTCTATGTTTCAAAGGGGGATCGTAGAGGAGGTGCAGGCTCTGTTTCGCATGGGTTATAATTTTCCCATTCCGGCTCTGGACAATTTTACCTATCTTCCGGTGGTACAATTTCTTCAGGGGAACATGACCCTTGAAGAAGCCAAAGAAAAAATTATGCAGGGGACGTTTCTTTTTGCGAAAAGGCAGATGAACTGGTTTAAGAAATGGCCCATTACCTGGTTTTCTGGAGAAAATACGTCACCGGAAACTATGGTGAAGGAAATTTGTCTTTTCTTAGCAAAAGAAGGAATGGTGAGGTGAGGAAGGAACATGGAAGAAGAACGGAAAGGCCAAAAACCGGGAAAAATCAAAGATCTGGGTTTTTATTTTTTAAACCTTCTTTCCGCTAAAGCCTGGCAGTACCTGGGACTTCTCGTGCATCCCGAAAATGGGGAAATACTGGTGGACCTTGAAGAAGCACGCAAGGCCATTGACCTTTACTCGGTGATCCTTGAAAGTATCAAAAAGGACCTGGAAAAAGACGAACTTCGAGAGCTGGAAGTCCACCTCTCCAACCTGCAGCTCAATTTCGTCAATAAAATGAATGAAATTGCTCGAGGATAGATATGGCTTCTTTTCGTGTGGGTATTATCGGCATAGGTAGTATGGGTCTTCTCCATCATCAGGCCCTGGGCAGGCTTGGTGTGGAGGTGGTCTCGGTAATGAGTCGCCAAAAGGAGAAAGGTCTTACCATCGCACAACAAATTGGGGCTTCGTATTGCCGGACCATTGACGAGCTTGCGAAAACCGGTATCGATGTAGCCATCGTGGCCACTCCTACCGCAAGCCACGCCGAAATTCTACAGGAACTTATCGAAAGGGGCATCCGATACATTTTCTGTGAGAAACCCCTGACCAGAACCCTTCAAGAAGCGCAACAGGTGGCGGAACTCTGTAGGAAGAAGAAAGTAACGATGGGAATAGGATATAAGATGCGCTTTGAGGGTGCTTTTCGAATGGCTCGAGAAATGATCACCCAAGAACGCATAGGGGGACTGCAGTTTCTGACTTTTAACTATTTTCAGACCACTCCTCCCCAGCCCTGGTATCTGGAGAGTGGTATTATTCACGAGATTCTTTCTCACGTCATCGACCTCTGTAACTGGCTGGCCGGAGTTCCCCAGGAGGTGACCTGTCAGGCTCAGAATTTCCAGGGGGGAAGGGCTGAAGATCGGGCTCAGCTAACCATCCATTACCGGAGCGGCGTGGTAGCGAGTATCAACGGAGGCTGGATCAGAGATTACCCGGAGCTTCCTGGTAAACAAAGACGCAATATCTGCTTCCAGTTCATCGGAGAAAAGGGGTATCTGGCGGGAATAAGAGGACTAAAGCTCTTTTTGTGTTCCGAAAATCGTGAAGAGACCATAGCCGTTGAGTCCGGCGATGCTGTGTGTGAAGAACTTCAGGCGTTTTTGGAAGCCATCTCTGAAAACCGAACCCCTCCGGTGGGTCTTGAAGAAGCACTGGCCGTTCAGGCTGTGATAGAAAGTGCCCTCAGGGCAGCATCAAGCGGCAAAAAGGAGAACGTCCCGCTTTTTTAAGGAAAACCCGGCCGTTGTCCTTCGGAGAGTGCGTGTTATTCTTCAAGCAGTTGCCACTCTGCGTAACCCTCTTTGGGAGTTGCAAGTCGCCGTCCCACGAGTACCACTTTTGTGGCCAGAGGATGCGTTTTCACGGTGGTGTAAGCTCGGACCAAGTTTGCAACGGTGGCTTCCTGAAAAGTGAGCTCGGTTCCGTCATGCAGGACGATGGTAGTGCGAATATGCTTGTGATTTTCGGGTATTTCCACGACAACTTTCTGCACGTCTTCATTTCTAATGATGTGACCAGGCATATTTTTCTCCTTTCTTTTGTTATCACTTGCAGTATTGTAATGTAATCGAGAGGTTCGCAAAAATGCACGCACAGATTCTGGAATGGTTTACCCGAGAAGGGCGTTCACTTCCCTGGCGGGAGCACTATTCCCCCTATAGTGTATGGGTCTCGGAGACCATGCTCTGTCAGACGCAGGTAGAAAGGGTTATCCCCCGTTATCTTCTTTGGATGCAGCGTTTTCCCGATGTTTTTGTGCTGGCACGGGCGTCCTTGACGGAACTTTTGCAGATTTGGGAGGGTCTGGGATATTATTCTCGGCCCCGCTATATGTGGGAAACCGCAAAGGCAGTGGTTACTACCTTTCAGGGGGAATTCCCCAGAGACTACCAAACCCTTCGCCGGTTTCCTGGAATTGGTGATTATACTGCCTGTGCCATCTTAAGTATTGCGTACAACCTTCCTTACCCGGCCATCGACGGGAATGCCAAGAGGGTATTCGCTCGTCTTCTGGATCTTCGTATTCCTATCCAGACGAAGGAAGCTTACCGGTACATTTTTGATGCCGCTTTGTCATCCATACACCAGGGAGAAGCTCGCTTCTTTAATCAAGCCATTATGGATTTGGGTGCCCTGATATGTACACCCCGTCGACCCCGCTGTCACGCCTGTCCGGTGCGGGATTTCTGTCTAGCTTTCCAGCGTAATACTCAGGAGTTCAGGCCGGTTCGCGAAAAGCGTCTTCTGCAAGATGTTGAGGCTACTATAATTCTCTTTTACCACCAGGGGAGAGTTTTGATACGGAAACGTTCGGAAAAAGGTTTTCTTGCCGGGCTCTGGGAATTCCCCTGGAAGGAAGGCAACTTTCTCGGTGACATTGTTGCCGATAATTCGGGTGTTGCGCCGATCCTCGTGGGAACGTTTCGCCACACTTACTGTAACCGGCGCGTCAAAGCCAGTGTCTTTTTGGTTCCCACAGACGAACCGGCGGATGCTTTTTCCGAAGAGTATCGCTGGGAAGAGCTCGGGCGCCTTGGAGAGTATCCCCTTTCTTCCTTCCACCGTAAGGCCGTCACGCTTTTTCTCCGATTCTTGCAGAATCATCCGGGAGGGATGCGCGATGAAAAACAAACGTTGGGTGTTGCAACTTTCTGTGATGATGGGGTTTCTATTCTTTGCGACGTCGATGGGTCTGGCTCAGGAATCTCCCTTTGAGAACGGGGCATTCTGGAAAAGAGAAGATTTGTTTCTCCACTACCGGATATGGTATCCTCCCATTCCCCAGGGGAAGGTGCTTTTTATCCATGGGTTGGGAGGTTCCACGTTTTCCTGGCGCCACGCCCCTGATTTTTTCTTGCAAGCTGGGTATCTCGTGGTAACGGTAGATTTACCCGGGTTCGGATACAGCCAGAGGGTGGTAGGAACCGTCCATAAACCGGAAAATCGAGCCCGGTTGCTTCTAGAATTTTTGCGTTATCTGGATGAAGAGGTCCTTCCAGAGGCAGTAGCTGAAAAGAAGTGGTGCCTGGTCGGTCATTCTCTGGGAGGTAGTACCGCCTTTCTCGTGGCCATGGAAGAACCGGAACGATTCCAGGGTGTGGCACTTATTGCCCCTGCCTTGCGGAATCCTGCGGGTCGTTTCTTCAAGATTTTGACCTCTTTTCCTCCTACCAGGAAATGCTGGATTGCCCTAATTCGCAACTTTTTTCTTGCGCCATCGCGCCTTAAAAAATCACTTCAGGTAGCCTACGGTCGAAAGGTAACCACCGAAGAATTTGAGGGATACCGTAAACCCCTTGAGCTTTCCGGTACCGCCCGCAGCCTCCTGAGCCTGGTCAACAATGCTGCCTCCCTTAAACTTTCTTCCTTCCGGGGAAAATTCCATCCTCCTTTTCTCCTCATCTGGGGAGAAAAAGACCGTGTAGTACCCCGCAGGCAAGGAAAAAGATTTCGGGAAATTTTCCCCGATACCCCGCTTCGGATTATTCAAGGAGCTTTCCACTGCCCGATGGAAACGCATCCAAAGGACGTCTATCCCGTAATTCTTGAGTTTTTTGCTACTTCAACGGAGAAAGGTTCCCTACCAGAAACTCGCGAATCCTGGTCAGATTTTCAGGAAGCCCATCGGCGATGATAAAAGTGAGTACCCGGCGGCCACGATTCCGAAGCGCTTCCCGGTCTCCCAGTGCCTGAGCTTTTTTCAGGGAACCGAAATCGAGGCGCTCACCTGGAATGGGGAGGGAGAGCGTACTTTCGCTGAGGAATTGCATGAAAACACCCTTTCCGGCGTCACCTTTGTGGAGTTGGCCGGTAGAATGCAGGAAACGGGGACCAAATCCCACCGTCACCGCCCGGTGGAGTTTCCGGCCAAGGAGCAAGGCAATCTCTTTCATTTCCGTTTCGATGGTCTTATCATAAGGGAGGAAGGCCTGAAGGGCAACGTACCCATCCGGAGGCAGGAAAGAAAAGAAATCCTGCAGCGCTTCCCGAGGGGTTGAAACTTTGCTTACCGGAAGCATTTGAATAGTTTCACTCACCGGGAGTGCTTCCTCATCGGAAAGTATCTTGAGGCTTTCAATTCTTTTTTTGGTGAGCACTTTGGTTTCTTCCACATTAGGCTGGTCAAAGGGGTTTATGTGCAGAAAATAACCGGCTAACGCAGTAGCAAACTCCCAGAGAAACATCTGCTCTCCCAGAGCATAAACATCAGGAAGGGTAACCGAAAGAAAAGGATAATTTTTCTGGCGAGCTTGCTGCGCGAAGGCTTCCATGGTGTGATCACGTTCGAGACCTATCCAGACGAAACATCGGTCCTTGCCGTACGCATTCCAGTCTTGAGGCGAACCTTCGATGACCGGTAGAATCCCTTTACCCTCTTTACCGGTGCTTTCGGCCACCAGCTGCTCAATCCAGTCACCCAGGCTTTTGAGGAGTAGCGGAGAGAAGAAGAGGGTCAGTTTGTCCCTACCTTTCCGCGCTAACACCCCCATCATGGTTCCCAGGAGAGCCCCGTAATTTTCTCTCACAGGAAGTTCCGGTGAGCACCCTTGCCTTCCTTCTTCGACGGAAGCAAGAAGACGTTCCAGGTTAACCCCCGCCAGGGCTGCCGGAACTAAACCGAAGAACGAAAAAGCAGAGTAGCGTCCACCGATATTGGGGTTATTAAGGAAAACTCTGCGGAAGTGGTGCTCTTCCGCCAGCTTCACCAGGGGACTGCCCGGGTCGGTTATGGCTACAAAGTGCTGTCCTGGATTCTGGTTGGATTCCTCGCTAACCAGAGCAAAAAAGTGACGAAAAAGCATGAGCGTTTCCAGGGTATTTCCCGATTTTGTAGAAACAATATAGATGGTTTTCTTCTGGCGAGCGTAATCGGTATAGCGGGATATGACTTCTGGGTCGGTGGTGTCAAGAACCCAGAGTTGAAGAGCGGCCTCTTGAGGCGGAAATACCCGAGAAAAGAGCTCTGGTGCTAAACTTGAACCACCCATACCCAGAAGAATTGCCTGCTGGAAACCTTCCTGGCAGAGTGAACGGACAAATTCCTTCAGATCCTTCAGTTGAGGTTTCATCTCTTCCGTGATCGAAAGCCAGTCCAGACGATTGCTGATCTCCTGGGGATGCTCTTTCCACACCGTATAATCCTTTTGCCAGATACGCTCCACTATTCTTTTCTCAGCAAGTTCTTCCATGGCCATATTCACACTTTGCTCGGCGTCGCCCCAAAAGAAAACCATATTGCTCTTCATAGTCGTATCCTCCACCCTGACAAAAACTTTAAGAAAATATTACCATACTGTGGGAAGGATAATGAACGTTTTGGTTCTACACTAAAAATGTAGGAATTACTCTGGAAGTGGGGGAGGATGAACCCAATTCCACACTACCTAAGGGAAGCTTGAATTTTTGCCATTTTTGATGAAGCCAGAAGGAACATATAATTTACTGAGGCGACAGAGGATAAAAATAAAAAGGAATCCTTAGAAAAGATTTGTGAAAGAGAGTTCCCGATATTTTCTTTAAGATAAACCCCTTTTGTCAAGACACGATTTTTAAAATCTGGAGCGTGGAAAAATATGCCCAACAGGGTAGGATGGCATCACATGTCCTAACCCTTTCCATAGTACACTTCTGCCGGTGTTCTGTACTTTAAAGAC
>Ga0272448_1000157_pt1 | contig 101299 bp, 108 predicted proteins | sample YNPCB0191_FD_202220 | JGI IMG/M metagenome (GOLD analysis project Ga0272448, IMG submission 202220) | Hot spring sediment microbial communities from Yellowstone National Park, WY, United States - YNP-CB-019-1 | ecosystem: Environmental > Aquatic > Thermal springs > Hot (42-90C) > Sediment... | reverse complement strand
AAAAAACACAAACGACGCTAATCAACCGATCTATCGATAGAACCAAAGCCCCGTCAGCAGAGACGATGAGCAAAAAACAGTAAGAAAAACTAGCAGAAAACTTAATTATGCATTATCCTAATTCATAATATAAAGTAGTTCACTAGTGCTGAACATAGTAAGAAGCCAAATGAAAATTAAATATTTTTAACACCCTATTTATATACAAGCTTTAGCCACCCTGCGTTTGAAAAAGTCTTTGAGATTGAACGGTGAGGAAAGATCCACTCTCTGAAGCTGTTTAGTTATTTCCTGTTTCTGTATTCTTAATATTTTTAGCAATCTAGATGTGCTAAGAATAATGGTAACTGCCAAAATTGAGAACCCGAGGATAACATGGTTAAAAAGAACGGAGGCAAATGCAAGCACCATTATAATACTTACCACTGTGCCCAAGTAATACGTTTTTTCCATCTTTCGACGGGCTTGCATGGCGTTCGCTATTACCATAAAACAGAAAAAGGCAATATAGAAAAGAATGAACTCACAAGAAACGTTTAATGGTGCACTCCCCATCTTTTTCTAACTATGTAATATTAAAAAATGCTTTCTAATTAATCTTGCAACATAAAACAAATAGATTCAATAAGTCGGTGAACATTTGGATACTCGGTTTCTGAACTTGTTTGAGGTTGTGCAACTTGGTTGGATCAGGTGAGTGGAAGACTTTTCAAGGCAATCATTGCCGGACGGGGCGTGCCGAGACTCCTGGAAATATTAGGAGCCCAAGGGTTGTTTGGGATCTGGACACATCAGCTATGGAAGTTTATTTTCACGTAAAGTCGAAAAAAGATGGTTGGCAAAGTCGAGGCTTCAATTTGGTTGATGTGCCAGAATGGAATGCTGAGATGCAGGAACAGTGGGGTTTGCGGACAAAAAAGGTGGATTTGTGTGGTGACGGAAAAATGTGCGACATCCACGACACATCTACCTTGGACGTTTGGGGGAAATTCCTGCCAGATGTTCCAGGGTTCCAGAAAATACGTTTCACAAACACCTGGACTGGTCCAGGCCAAGCTAACTTGCAGCTTATTTCATATGAAAATGGCGTTGAAAATCCTAGGATAGTGTGGGAGGTCAAGTTTGAGCCTAAGGCGGAGGCGCCGATGCTTATTGTCACAGATGTAGACGCAGACAATTGTTTGGAGGTTGCTGTGTCGCACTGGTATGGCGTAACCGTTTATGACCTTTACACTGGTGCAATGAAGTATCAGAAGATTTACAGGGACAGTGACCACGGTCGCCAGTACGGCCATTTTAGTGCAGTGAAACTTCCAGACGGCAAGGTGGTTCTTCTAGTGGTGGGTGACTTTTCACCTCATATTGGCGTGTTGATGGTAAGAGACGGCAATCTTGATTTACTTTGGTACTTAACCTTCGAGAATGATAGACAGCAGGGAATCGATAGACGGGTAACCATCAACCGTGTAGGTCCAGACCCTGCGGGTGACTATGATGGTGACGGCCAAGTTGAGGTTATGATGAACTTTTTCAATGGTAATGGCGATGGTCGATGGCACCTCATCGGATACGAAGCGTTGACAGGTCGGGTAAAGTATGATATTGGGGACTATTATCTGGATGGAGCAGTTGACGTTGACTGCGATGGAAGAAAAGAGTGGGTGGGGCGACGCTGCAGCGGCCGAGCTCTTAATACGTATTCTCATTTGCTTATTCTAAAACCTGTTGGCGAAGGCCAAGTCCGTGAAATTTGGAGTTGCCCCAAAGGACGCTGGTCTCTCCATCCGATTCTGCCACGGCTGACTGTGCGGACTTTCCAGTCCGTAGGTGCAAGAGTACTTGAGCTAGTGTCGCATGTTAACATGCAAAAAACAGAAGCAACCCTATTTTATAACGAACCAATGTGCGAAACGTGCGGCCAGACTCTTTCAGCTTTAAAATTCGTTAATGGCAAGCCAACTGTTTTTTGGGTTTTGAAAAGCCCGTTAGATAGCACGCTGCAAGCGCTTTCTGCTCTTGATGAGGATGTTCTTATCAAGCTTGTTCAGCCATCTGGGCATTCTACTGTGATGTGCTTTAGAGATTCTGATATCAAGGTTGTTGGCCAGAAAAGGTGTGTCTGGTTTGCACCTCAACCACTTGTTTTGAAGAAAGATGGAAAAGCCCACATTGTCGTTGCCACATCCGCTTGGCAAATACAGTGTTTACAATCTCAAAGAAAAAAGGAGCCAAAAATTATTTGGAGTTTTCCTGGAAGACCAATGTCAACCGACCGATCCTCACGTGACTCATGGTTTGGCCTAGAAGCTGACGACATTAATGGCGACGGAGTTTCTGAAATTATTTACGTATCAGAAAATCTAGATGGAGGTGCCCGAGTACTGGCAAGAGGTATAGATGGCACGGTAAGCTGGTTTTATGATTTTCCGGAATTTTGTGGCTACGTTGCTGAATGGGGCGACTGCATGACAACCTTTTGGGCGCTTGGCCATTTCATTAACGCTGACCGACTGGATATTTTTGTCAGCAACCGCCGTTCAATAATGCACAGCGACGAATCCGTCGTGATTGATACGCGAAAAAACATCTTGGCATGGCATAAAGACACGCTGGAGGTGCACGAACCTTGGACAAGCGCATACCAGCACACAAGAGGTTATGGGGGTTCACTTCCAGCATTAGCAGATTTCGACAACGACCACTTAGACGACATTGTGCTTTCGTACCCAAGTGAAATTTCCATTGTAAGAGGCAAAGACGGCGCTCAACTGTTCGTCGAAAACATGGGTCCAGTAGAAGGCACAAAGGCAATTGACAGACCTGACCAGTCAGGCTTCTGGCTTATAGGCGGAAAGGTTCTTGTTGAAGATTTTGACTGCGACGGAACAAAAGAGTCTCTGGTGACGCATTCTGGAATGGTGTTGACCTTTAAACATAAAAATCAACGCAGTTCAATAATTTGGCGCACAGAACCAGGAAACGGTGTTACGTGTTTACCTGCAGTTGCGGACACTGACGGCGATGGATCTCTCGAACTTGGTCTGGCTGGTTGTCGCGACGGTTTCCGATGTGTGAATTCAATGACTGGTAAAATTTTATGGAAAATATCCGAAGCCTCCTCATCAAACTGTGTGGCATGCGACATTAACAGCGATGGATTAGAGGAGTTCCTTTTTGCAAATGGCACTACTGTTGTGGCTGTGAGAGATGGAAGAGTCTTATGGAACATAAGTCTTCCATCAGTTATAACTCAATTGGCTCTTGCAGACGCCGATGACGATGGCTTTATAGAGATTCTAGCTGGCGCTGAAAATGGCAAATTGTACTGCATTGATGAAAATGAATAGGACAATAAAAATATAGTTGCTCTAACAGCACCTTCAGGGACAGTAACATCAAACTGTGTTCATATGCCTAAACTGGATTACTTGAGATAAACTGGGTTTGACCATGCTGTGCGACCTAGAAGGTCTGAAGCTTCAACCCGCATGTATCTAATGAAGATTCTTGATTCAACCTCAACTTGTTCGATTCCTCTTGGGGAAAAGGCAATTTTTGCTTTCCACGCAATTTCGTCTAAAAATATGGTTGTAACCTTATTTTCAGCATTTACTTCAACTTGTTTATATCGTTGTGCCATTTTTTGCCTTTCAGAAGGGAATTTCCAAGCCTTCAGCAAACATCCAAGGTCACTCATGCTGATGCAGAGTCCTCTGCCATTGTGTGAAACCACGTTCACTCTGGTTACTGGAGAGCATCTTAAATGAACTGCGCTGTCTGACATCTCAAGCGATGTGAACACTGGACCAGTTGAGGAGAAAAACTGCCCCTTTTTAAGCATTTTTAATGCAGTTGCTGCGTCATCTGGTTTTTCAAGGTAGATCCATCCTCCGTTGGCGTCGATTGGTGGAACAAGATAGCGGTGAGAGTCGTCAACAGCGTATCCCAAGCATTCACGGCCCATAGACAAAAGATTATCCCAGTGCGACACAGCGTGTCCTTTGGCAACTTCAACGTCACATCCCGTGTTGTAAACTTCAATTCCATCGTAATCCTTCAAAGATGCGAGATCTTCATGTACTAAGCTAGACCAAGAAGGATGAGCTATGATTACCAATCCTTCAGCGCTTTTTACCTTGTCTATGACATCACTTGGACTAGTAAGATTGTTTATACTTGAATCATCCACTCCTAAAGCCACGATGTGGTATGGCTCCCCAAGTTTGCTTTGACCTTTCGAAACCTCGATTCCTGTTAAAACCGTGCAATTTTCATCATTAACGAAGTTGGTGGTGATTTTACCGTGGTCCGTTAACGCAAGCAAGCCGTATCCTCTTGAAACATAATAGTCAGCCACATCTCGTGGTGAAAGATGACCGTCAGAAGAGGTGCTGTGACAGTGAAGTGACCCCTTCACCCAATTCTCATCGACAACAAGCCTGTACATAGACATGTCATATCCGTAAAAGGCAGTCTCAACATTAAAGACTTGCTGTCACTATCATAAAAGTGCACAAAAGGAAGAAAAAAGAATGGTTTAGTATGCTCCTGGCATACCGCCTGGTGGCATACCGCCTGGTGGCATACCACCTTGAGGCATACCTTCTTGGACTTTAGATTTAGACGCTGCAATTATGTCGTCTATTCTTAGGATCATACACGCTGTCTCTGAAGCTGATTTTACGGCGTGCTCCTTAACAATTGCTGGTTCAATGACGCCTTTTTTACGCATGTCCATGACTTTTCCGCTGAACACATCGACGCCTATTGTTGCTCCTCGAGGTTTTTCGTGAGCAGCCCGTAATTCAGAGATTATGTCGATCGGCTCAAGCCCAGCGTTCTCAGCTAAAGTCCAAGGCACAACTTCCAAGCTTTCCGCAAAGGCGTTCACTGCCAGTTGCTCTCTTCCGCTTACCTTTGGCACGTAGTCTCGCAGATGCCTTGCAATTTCAGCTTCCACAGCTCCTCCGCCAGCAACAATTTCGTTGTGTTCAACGACGTTACGCACCACAGAAAGGGCGTCTTTAAGTGCGCGTTCAGCCTCGTCCACCATCCTTTCAAGTCCAGCTCGAACGAGGATGGCGACTGACCGTGGATCCTTGCAACCCTCAACAAAGATCATTTTGTCGTTGGCAATCTTCCGCTCCTCAACAAGCCCTGCTTCTCCAAGATCTTCTGGGGTCAAGTCGTCAAGGTTCACGACGAGCTTTGCTTTTGTGGCTCGGGCAAGTTTTTCCATGTCAGACTCCTTAACCCTAGTTGCAGCTAAGATTCCTTCCTTAGCCAAGAAGTGTTGGGCAACATCGTCGATGCCTTTTTGGCAGAAAACCACGTTTGCACCTGACTTTTTGATTTTGTCAATCATTTCTGACAGCATTTGGGTCTCTTGGTCCATGAAAGCCTTGACTTGTGTCGGGTCTCTGATTCTTATTTCGGCGCTGAACTCGGTTTTCTCAACTTCCAATGCAGCGTTAATAAGGCAAATCTTGGCGTTTTCAATTCTTTTTGGCATTCGGGCATGTGCGACCTCTTTGTCTATGATGACGCCTTTTATGAGGTTGGTGTCAAAAAGGCTTTTTCCAACTTTTTTCACGATTTGAACTTGGTCGATGTCTACGATTTTCTTGTCTCCCCGTTGTTCCGTTATCTGTCTAACCGCTTCTAAGACTACTTCTGCTAGATGGCCTTTTTCGTAGCCAACTGCTTTGCTTGACATCGAGGTTTCCGCAATTTTCCTTAATATTTCGGAGTCGTTAGGATCAACCTCTTCAGAAATTTCGTTAAGTATCTTAATAGTCATAGTGGTTGCTTTTCTGTACCCGCTTACTATGGAGGTTGGATGTACATCTTGGTCTAGAAGTTCCTCAGCCTTCTTCAAAAGTTCGCCACCGAGGACGACCACAGTTGTTGTGCCGTCGCCCACCATGTCGTCTTGAGTTTTAGATATTTCAACCATCATCTTCGCTGCTGGGTGCTCGATGTCCATATCTTTAAGAACAGAAGCACCGTCATTCGTGATTGTTATGTCACCCAAACTATTTATCAACATCTTATCCATTCCACGAGGACCAAGCGTTGTCCTAAGTACCTCAGCGACCGCTCTGGCTGCGGTAATGTTTCCTTTCTGAGCCTCTCTCTTTCTTGTTCTCCCAGTGCCCTCTTTCAAAACTAATATTGGTTGTCCGCCTTGTGTGGTTAAATACGCCATTTTTTTCATCCCGTATTTGTGAATTGATATGCCCTAAAACATTTAGGGCCCTAAATATAAGTGTTTCAGTTAAAAGAAAGATCAGAAACAAAAAAAGAACAAGATTTAGGTTTGCTGTTTATCTTCCCAATATCTTTTCCGCTGCACGCCTGATGTCTTCGGATTTAATTGTCTTTCTACCTGCGTGCATCGACCAGTCGATTGCTTCCTTTCCGATTTTAATACCAATCTCTTCGAGAACCTTGCCCATTTCTCTTGCAGCAGGCTCACTTACTCTTTCAGCTCCTGCTTTTTTACATATTCGATGCATTGCTGCAATTGCCAATTCGCCCATAATAATCCCTCTATCCGTTATGGATATGTAGAGTTATTTAACATTTTTTCTGAAACTTTAAATAGGGCTCCTTCTCTGACGCCTCGTCAAATACATATTCTTATATATGACGATTTAAAAGATTCGAGAAAAAGGTAAGTTCATTAAGGACCTCAAAGAACATTTGACACCCAAATAGATTAAGAAAGGATGAGTGAACTTGGGAAACGTAAGACCAGAAAAAGTGAAAAAGGTTGCTCGGGATCTTTTGACTAAATACCCTAACGCATTTACCACAGATTTTGAACGTAACAAGGAAATTTTAAAGACAATAGTTAATACGCAATCGAAAAGTCTCAGAAACACAATTGCTGGATACATTACACGTCTAGTTATTATTTCACAACCCAAGACTTCAGAAATGCCTTTAAACGAAGAAAACGATTAAATAACAATTTTACCAAGAAAGTTTTAGTTACACACGTTGAAACATTATTCACCATGCAAGAGTGCAAAAGGGTTGATTGACGATTTCCGTAAAGGCTGGGCTTTACGTTACATAAGGGAAGCAGAGGATGAAATGAAAGCGTCCCGGAAAGCAGCTAAGCCCTTATATCTAATCTTGGACGCAGCGAGAAAAGCTCAGGCAGCCGTGTATTATAGCCTCGGAGACCCATTATACATTGAGGGTCTTGTGCAAGAGGTTTATGAAGATGGAAGAAACGTAGAAAACCCCATTCTTCGATGTCTAGTAGAAATCGAAGACACGTTGCAAAGAATGGAAAGCTTACCAGATTCTGCGGATGAAGAAGCTTTCAACGATGCAGCTGAGATAATCAAAATTGCATCTGGCATAGTTAAGTTGCTTGCGGTTGAGGACTAAAAACAACAATAAGAGTCTGTTCTACAAATAGAAGTTCTCAAGTTTCCTGGTTTCAGTTTTTCTTACAATCTCCGCACATTTTTTAGGATCCAGCTGTTTGAAGTTCAATCCTAACGTTACAAGAAGTTTCTGTGCGCCCTTCGCCAGTTGAGGAGCAACGATTATCCCTCTAGTTTCACGGCTCACTATGCCTTTCACAGAATCAACGTATTTTGCCAGCTGAAGTACAGCGTCTTTTCCAGCGGATTTCCGTTTGATCTCGATTACGACCATCCTGCCTTTTCTGTCAACCCCGTAGACATCGATGAATCCAGGGTCAACTTTTTTCTCATAGGTAATTAGCTTTAACCCTTCCTCTACAATTTCTGGTTGAATTAGTATTGCCTTTTGCATGTTCTCTTCGCTTGCGTAAAGACAAAACTCACCTTCATCAGTGAGGTTAAGAACCGTTAACAGATACACCCTGTCAAAGTTGACCACAATAGACTCTTGCGGAGCCTGCCGAACAGCTTTAACAGTTAAAACGTTGCCTTTGAGGCTTGTGTAAAAAATCGAGCCAGAGGGTTGCCAATTCACAGGTTCATACCCCTTTGATCTATGAACCAAAACTGACCTGTCTTCTTTGACAATAAAAATTCTTTCTCCTTTCTTCAGTGTTGAGCTTGCCCTACCGCGATATTCAACCCAACAGTTACCAACCACGATAAAGGCCTTCCGCCCGGAAATTGCGGTTTTCATTGTTTCAGCTGCCACTTCTAAACTTGGATATTCGTAAACAAGTACAGGTTTATCGTCTGGCAAGCTCTTTCTCCGACAATCTTTTAGAGCATGTGAAATAATAAAGTTTCGCGGGAATCCTATGCCATCAGCAACGTGGCGTAAAAAACGTAGAATCATTAAGCATTACAATAGGCTGGCAAGCACTTACGACACATTGTACAAAGAAGAACAAGATCAAAAAATAGAACATATTTTAAGCCACATCCAGCTTCAAGGTTCAGATCTTGTCCTAGACGCAGGTTGCGGAACAGGATTTCTCTTTAGACACATCCATAAACAAGTCAGCAACCTAATTGGTGTTGACTTGTCTAACGGTCTTTTGAGGATAGCACTGAAGCACGTTAAAACGTGCAGAATGGAATCTGTTTCGTTGATACGTGCTGACGTCGACCATTTACCTTTTAGAGAACATGTTTTCGACAAGGTTTTCGCTTTATCCCTGCTTCAAGATTCTACTATGATTAACATGGCAGTACAGGAAATTTTAAGAACCGCAAAAAACGAGTCGCCCGCAGTCTTAACTGGACTTAGAAAGGTCTTCTCAAAAAAGAAGTTCATACAAGCATTAAGAAAAGAGGGTCTTGTGCTGAACCTGATTCCGACACCGTCATCTGTAAAGGACTACCTCGCCTTGTGTTCAATAGACCGTAAAGCAAAGAATAAATAATGGCTGAGTAATGTAGTACAAAGGTGAAACATGTATGCCGACTCACGGAAGCCTTTCCAAAGCTGGAAAAGTTCGTTCGCAAACTCCTAAGATAGAGGCTACACCGAAAACTAGAAAACCACCCAGAATAAGCTATAAAAGAAATTACGAGAAGCGGATTTTGCTACAGAGAAGACCTGGGCAAAACTGGATTTAGAAGATTAACAGTTTCAGTGGAATTTCTGTATTAAAATTTTCTCATTACGGATGAATATAGACTTTATAATCTATGCGAAAAAACTTTTTACACCTTCTCATCAAAGTTATTGTATCTTTAGATGAACTTTGCAGTGGTGTTTATAATGAAGGATTCTAAGCAATTATACTTAGATCTGAGAAAACAAGTTGACGACATTCGAATTTTCGATACCCACGAACACCTAATTCAAGAAAAGGAGAGGACATCCAAAAAAATAGATCTTTTCGAGACTATCCTGGCACATTACGCTTCGTCTGACCTAGTCTCTTCAGGCATGCCCCAAGAAGACCTTGATACAATTCGAAACCCGAGACATCCAATTGAAAATAGATGGGAAATCTTCAAGCCTTACTGGGAGAGGATCCAAAATACTGGCTATGCAAGAGCTTTGAATATCGCCTTCAGAGACTTGTACTCTGTAAATGAGCTGAATGACGAATCCTATTTGAAACTCGTTTCACGCATGGAAAAGACAAACAAGCCAGGAGTTTACAAGTGGATATTAAAAGAAAAATCGGGCGTCGACCTTTCCATTTTAGACAGTCTTTCAGCTCCATTAGAGGATGTGGACAGGGAATTTTTCGCGCCTGTTAAAAGGTTCGACGACTTTGTTATGGCCAAGGAAAGAACAGACTTTGATTCTTTGGGGAAAAGGTGCGGAAAATCTATACACTCTTTCTCCGACCTGGTTAACGCTCTTGAACTTGAGTTTGAAAAAGCCTCAAAAATGATAGTTGGCGTAAAAATCGGGTTGGCGTATTTAAGAAGCCTCCGTTTCAATAAGGTCTCTGAAAAAGAAGCTGAAGAAGTCTTTGTCAACGTTTTCAACCGTGAATTTTTCCGAAGGGAAGTGTCTAATGCAAAGGTAAAGAGAACACCTGACGGGCTTTCTCTAGGCGAAACTAAACCGTTTCAGGATTTCATGGTGCATAAAATCATCCAGCTGGCAGCTGGAAAGGGACTTCCAATACAGATTCACACTGGAATTCATGAAGGAAACGAAAACATAATAACGAATTCTAAGCCGACTAACTTGATTAACATATTCAGAGAATACAAGGAAGCAAAATTCGACATATTTCACGGCTCGTACCCATACATTGGTGAATTGGCTGTTTTGGCGAAAAACTTTCCAAACGTGTACATTGACATGTGCTGGCTTCACATAATCTCTCCACACGGAGCAAGGCAAGCCTTAGCTGAATGGCTGGACACGGTTCCATGGAACAAAATTTTCGGCTTTGGAGGTGACTACATCTTCGCAGAAGGTGTCTATGGCCATTCCGTCATTGCAAAAGAAAACATTTCAAGAGTACTAGTAGAAAAAGTTGAGGAGGGCTCATTCACCGAGAAACAAGCTGTCACATTAGCTCAAAAACTGCTAAAAGACAACGCATACGACCTCTTTTTCCCAGAAAAACAAAAATAAAAAGACCTCAAAAAGTTCATAGAACCCCCAAAAAAACCATACAAAAACTAGAAAATGTAAAGGAAGGCTGTTGCTAAAACACAATCCACACGTCCACAGCGTTTCCACAAAGCCTATATAAAGAAACAAATCAGCACACAATAAAACAAGCAGGAGAATAGACAAGATGGCCAGAAAAGCTGACCCGACTATATATACCCCCTCCCCCTCAACAACAAGCACACGGAAGCTCAAGAGATCTTTCAGTAAAGCACCGAATCTCCTTTAGGATTATAACCGGCAGTAATCGCCTTTCAGGTCGATTTGAGCTTTCTGATGTTCAGCTTAAGAAGAAGGTCGGCTTAACCCTGTTCTCACCAAGCATCAGATCCTCTGGTTTGAATCCCATGGCTAAGCCCAGAAGCTGCGTGTAGTGTAAAACTGGTAGGTTGAAGACCACATTGAATGCCTTTTCTATTCTTGGCTGGTTAAAATCATACATCATGTGGCAGGAAGGACAAACCGTCACCAACGCTTGAGCGCCTGAAGCTTTAACGTGCTCAAGTTTTTCTTTTGAGATTTTGAACGGAATTTCCTCGTTGATGCCTATTACTGTGTTGCCGCAGCATTCTGTTTCATCTTGGTAATCCAAGCATTCGGCACCTGTTATGTTTATGAGTTTCTTGAGGACAACAGGGTCTTCAGAGTTGTCCAAATGCCCTACGTGTTTGACTGGACGCAACAGGTGGCAGCCAGTGTGTTGCCCTACTCGAAGTCCTTTTAAGGGATTCGTAACGAATTCTTTCAATTTTTCTATGCCGATGTCTTCAGTTAGGACATGGACCAAGTGTTTAACTCTGATTGTTCCTTTAAATTCCATGCCTATTTGTTGCAGGTTATGGTTGATTTTGTCCCTTAATGCCCTGTCTTCTTTAAGAACCATGTTAGCCTCGTTTAAAGTGCCGAAACAGCCATTACACAATGTTAAAATTGTCATGTTCTGCTGCTCCGCCAAGCACAGGTTTCGAGCTGCCAAAGAAAGCGCCAGCTCGTAATCTAAGGAAGCAACGGGAAACCCACAACAGTTGAATTCGGGCATTTCAACAAGCTCTACGCCTAGTTTTCCTAACACTTTTCTTGCTGAAACCTCGTAGCTCGCAAGTCTATACGGAATAAGGCAGCCTAGAAAGAACAGGAATCTTGTCTCAGCCATCCTAGTTTGCACCTTCAGTTTTTACATTTTCCGTCGTCCTCGATTTTTCAAGCGTTCCAGCAAAGCCCGTTACGTGAAATAGATTTGCAACGTCTTTCAGATTTGGCTTCGGCAACGGTGGCAGTCCTTGTTCTTCACGTTTCTTCAGCCTAGATTCAGGCATCAAGTATATATAGCCAGACTTAAGAATGTTTGACGCGAAGATTTTAAAGACTGACGGCATCGTATCCAAGGTTTTCACAGAAATGTTTCTGAGGGCTCGGATGATGCTTGATACCTCTACGCCTTGTGGGCAGTGGTCAATGCAAGTATGGCATGTCGTGCAAAGCCATAAAGCCTCGTTTCCTATAAGCCTATCTTTCAGCCCTAATTGAATGATACGAGCAATCTTTCTAGGTCTGTAAAAATCGGTGAACCTTGCAACTACGCAGTCAGCTGTGCATGTTCCGCATTGGAAGCAAAGATGGACTTTTTCAGCTCCAGGCATACGCATGATTTCGTACTTGAATTTCGGGTCGATCCTTTTGGTCTTTGCTGGTTTCGAGTCTTCTTCCTGGTGCTTAGAGATGTTGCCCATTTTTTTACGCTCTGGCATGAAGGTTTGTAAAGGTTACTTCAGTGTAAAAAATAAGGATTGTGGTTTCACCGGAAGAGCAGGTCAAAAAGCTGGCAATTCTTTTATATTATTGTGTGGTCTTTGTTGTATTGCTTTTATGGCAAGTGGGGTTTGGCTCGGTGAACAATGTGGGCACAGAACCTTCCTCGATGGCTGAGATGCACAAAACATACTTTAGGCAAGGCTACAGGCTTGTGGGGAACCATCTTCACAGCGCAGTTAAGGTTTGCCAATGGACGAAGGAAAGCCTCCGTCACAACAGGGTTTGCTATAAGGAACTGTGGTATCCTCCTGTTCAGAGTCACAGGTGCATGATGATGACTCCGTATCTTGGCTGTAACTGTCACTGTCTCTATTGCTGGAGGCTTCACACGCATGACAGACCTGGGTTAAACTGGAAGAAGTTTCCTTTAGCCATTGAAGAGTTTGACGAGCCGGCGCAGATAGTTGAGCAGGCAATAGAAAAAAGAAGGCTGCTTTTGACGGGTTGGAAGGGAAATCCGAAGGCGGACAAGAAAAAGTTTGAGGAAGCATTGAAGCCGACCATGATGACTATGAGCTTGACTGGTGAACCCACCTTGTATCCGCAGACTTCGGAGCTCATAAGAGAGGCTGAAAAAAAAGGTATGATAACGTTTCTAGTGACAAACGGCACGGTTCCTGAGGCCCTTGAAAAATTGTCGCCTCTACCTTTTCAGCTTTACGTGAGCGTCTCAGCTCCAAACAAAAAAACGTACTTAACTGTCGTGAAGCCACTTGTAAAGGAAGCGTGGGAAAAACTTAACAGGACGCTGGAAATGCTTCCAAGCCTGAACACCCGCAAGGTTCTGAGACTCACAATGATTAAGGGTTGGAACATGACGGGTCACAAGGAATACGCAGAGTTCATCAAGAAGGCTCAGCCAAACTTCATTGAAGTGAAAGCCTACGAGTGGGTTGGGCAAAGCCAAAAACGGCTGCCGAAAAAAGCTATGCCATACATGCAGGACATAGAGGAGTTCGCGGAAAAACTTTCGCTTCACTCGGGATACGTGGTTAAAGCAAAATTTGAACCTAGCGGAGCAGTTCTCCTCGCATAGCAGCGGAACCCACATTTGACAATGGATTTTGGCGGCTTGACTTTAGCTAAATTTATTAATATTTCATCTTTCTTGATGATAAAATGGGGTGGCGATGATCTAATCTGTCTCATCAGAAAAAAGAGCAACATGATGAAGTACCAAGCTTTTGAGCCGCCCTTCAACACGGGCCCATCATCTTGTGATTCTCTGATGATGAAGGAGGGGGGACTATATATAGTCGGGTCAGCTTTCCTGTCTATCTGCAACGGTCACCGAACACAACTTCATTTTTTTGGATTTTTATTAATAAATTCTTTTGTGTGAAAAGTCATGGTAGATTTAGCTAGTTAGGCTAAGGTCTGATGCACTGCTGCTAACACAATGTTGGTGACTGTGGTTCTAAGTGCGAAAAGTTGTCCTCTTCTTCTTTTTTATCCTTATTATAATAACATAGCCTTAGGAGTCCGAATGAAATTATGATGCAGTAGAATCTCTCTAGAACTCCAAAATTTAAATATGAAAAAATGAGAATAAGCACGGCGAATATTACGCACCACATTGTCATGAATTCAGTTTCATATTTCTTCTTCACTTTTCGGCAACACCACTTACAATGGTTTAATATCGACGAATCTCACAAGAAATAGGTCATTTCTACATAAAAACTTATTAACAATCCTAGGTTCTCAAATAAGAAACATAATTCATTGTTATTGCACTTTCGCCCATTAAATCAATGCTTTGGTTGTGTGTACCAAAGTTTAATATGCCTATTTTGTTTCTATCATCCAAATTAGCTCACTGCTGGTCATGTGTATGGCTGACGACCGCGTAGATGCTGATGGGACGCTTTTTGTTTGCGTGGTTACACACGTTTTTGTTCACGTTTATTCCATCATGTACACTGCGCTTTTACCTGTTTTCATAAACGAGTTCCAGTTGTCTCTTTTTGAGTCGGGACTGCTGGCTTCAATTCCCCTCATAGTTTCGGTCACTTTCAGCTTTCCTTACGTCCTGTTCGCTGACAAGATTAATCCTAAAAAATCGATTGCCCTCTGCTTATTTATGTCGGCTTTTTCAGGTCTCGCCTTAACGTTTGCTAAAGACTTCATTTCTCTTGTTGTTCTTTTGACTCTTATTCAGTTGTCGTCCATCATCTATCATCCTCTTGCGTTAACAATCGTAAGCGAACTAACGCCGACGCAACGGAGAAGCCGTGCACTTGGAATTCACGGAGCCGGCGGAACAGCAGGTGTAGCGATTGGACCAGTAACCTTGTAGCTTGTCATGGGCACCTATGGATGGCAAGCTGCATACCTGATCTGGACGATCCCAATTCTGCTTTCAACCCTTTTTTTGTTTAAGCTTCCAGAACCTTCTTTATTAAGTGACGAATTAACAGAAACGGGGAACTCAACGTTGCAGAACGAAACGAAAACAGCGAAGAGTTCCATGCAGTCTTATTTTCTGTTTTGTGGACTAATTATGCTGATGGAGTATCTAATTTTCCAATTTTAAGGCTGAATTGTTGAAAGAGGCACAAAACCTCGTCCTTCTCTCTTTTTCCAGGTAATGCTGAAAACGGGTTTAAACAGAAAAAGAAGGAGAATTCAGTCACTTTCAAGAATTAATCCACAAAGCATACTTTTCTACTTCTTTTGGCAATAACCATACAGGGGCTGGGGGCACAAAGCATCGGAATCTACATGACGACATATCTTGTTTCAAACAGGGGACTCAAAGAGGACATGGCAAGCCTCCTTTATGGTCTTAACTCAGCTGTAGGCATCATAGGCGCTTTAGGAGGAGGCTACCTTGCCGGATACTCTGGAAACAAGAGATGGATGACCATCGCCTATGTTATCGGAATGATGGTCTACTTCGGAATCTGGTGGGGGTCAATGTGGATTCTTGTTGTCACGTACTTAGTCGGAGGATATTTTGGAGCAAGCACAATGGGTCCATCAACATCGCTAGCCGCAGAGTTTACTCAACGAAACAAACGAGGCTCAGTATACACGATTTACATGCTACCATTCAGCATAATAGGTGCCATAGCTCCAATCATAGCTGCTGGAATGATTGAGCTCTACGGCATTCAAGCCCTGTTTCCGTTCGCAATCAGCCTAACATTCGTCAGCATTATAATCCTAAGCTTGTTGCCAAAGGGAAAAAACTGAATCTCATAGAAAAAGATAAAGGACTATTCTTCTCATATTTAGCAACCTAAGGCGTAAATTGAACTTGAACAAAAGTGGTGTTGGCTTGTGAAAATTGTGATGCTAGGTCCCCCTGGAGCTGGAAAAGGAACCTACGCTTCGAGGCTTAACGTAATTCTCAGCGTTCCACACATCTCAACAGGCGACATGGTTCGTGACGAAATCAAGGCTCAAACAGAACTTGGTAAAAAAATTAAGCAATACAGCGACAAAGGCGAACTTGTCCCCGATGATATCATCGTCCAACTTCTTAAAGAAAGACTAAAAAAGCCAGACTGCCAAAAAGGCTTTATTCTCGACGGGTTTCCAAGGACAATTAGTCAGGCTGAGGCTTTGGACAAAATGTCAAGTATTGATGTTGTCTTGAACCTGAACGTGGCTGACGAAATCATAATCAAGCGGCTGTCGAACCGTGTCACATGTAAAAATTGCGGAGCCATCTACAACCTTTTGACACTAAAGCCCAAAAAAGAGGGCGTATGCGACAACTGCGGGGGAGAACTTTACCAGAGACACGACGACAAACCAGAAGTCACGCAGGAAAGACTTAACGTCTACCGCGAAAAAACCCAGCCATTAATAGAATACTACAAAAGTAAAAGGCTCCTAAAAGACGTTTGGTGCAACAACCTAACGACGCCACCAGAAGTTATAGTAGAAAAAATACTCAAAATCTTAGAAAAAACAAGAAAAGAATAGAGGCCAAGCCCTAAGAACTCTCAAATTAACCAACCTTGGCTCGTAATGAAGGCTACGGCTTCTTTCATTCTCGGCAGACCAGTTCTTGTTCCGACCTTCATAACTTTTAGAGACGCAACAGCATTTCCCAAAAGAACCGCCTTTTCAGGAGGCATGTCCTTTATCACTCCAGTTAAGAAGCCTGCGTCAAAAGCGTCTCCTGCCCCTGAAGTGTCAACAGCCTTAACTTTGGTGATAGGAATCGCTAAGCGCTGGTTTGCCGCATGAACTTGGTAACATTCTTCTTCTCTCAAAACAACAATTGATGGACCCAAAGCCAGTATCCTTTCCACAATTTCTTTGCCCTCTTGTTCACCGACTATTAGGCTTGCCTCCTTTAAAGTTGAGAGAAAAATGTCGGTTAAACCAATAATCCTTCTTTGAGTTTCAAAAAATCTCTCTTGACTGCTCCAAAGAGTCTTCCTTAGGTTTGGATCATAAGAGACCGTTACTCCTTTCTCTTTTGCAAAACTTAGAACTTTTAATACGGTTTCACATGTCTGTTCTTGCCTGAACATTGCTTCGGAAACGTGAAGCACATTAGTTTCAGTAATATATTCAATATCCGCATCTTCCAGTGTAAGTTGTGATTCTGGATCCGAGTATCCAGGAGAACGGTAAAAGATGTAGTGCCTTTCGCCTTCCTCATCAATCGAGTAAAAAGCAATGCCTGTGTTTCTTCCCTTCACCTTTTTCACATGCAAAACATCTACCCCTTCTTTCCTAAAGTCGCGCAATAAAAATGCGCCAAATTCATCGTCTCCTACGCAACCAACGAAGCCAGTAGATAGACCGAGCCTGGAAGCTGCAACAACCACGTTTGCCACGGCCCCGCCTGCTGATGGAGAAAAAGATTCAACCTCCCCAAAGGAAACACCGGTCTTGTTCGGAACAAAATCAACAATTGCCGAACCCAATCCTATAAGGTCGAGCTTCATTCTAAACTGCACACTCGCATAAACACAAGAAAAACGAGTTTCTTCTTAATCTCCTGTTTACGGTTTTATTAATCTTTCGAGCATTCGTTAAGGGTTCATTACAATTAAGAGGAAAAAACGAATCCTTCTCTTCTACGGTGTTCAACCGACATAGTTCATCTTGCCATTTGAATTTGATTGGCGCTGAAGAATACATAAAAAGAAGAGTTTATGGTAAATTAACCTCATTGATCAATTCGAGGCTTGTTAAGTCATTTATTCTGATTTTAGCATCTGAAATCGAATATAGCATGTTTCCAATGAATAGACTGCGTTTCACCGAGAACTTTGACTCAAAATAGTATCCACTTTTCAACAGGTCATCGTTGCTGTCCATGTGGGTTAAACGACCCCTAAGGATGATCGAGTCCTCAGTAACCGTGAACACGTAGAGTCCTTGCCACGTATATTCGCCGTAAGCATTCGGTGGAACGCCTTCTGGATACTGGCTTTCATCAATCTCAGCAAGCAGTATTGGCAACGCCAGAAGGTTGCGGTCTTTGTCGAACAGGAAAGCCTTGTGGTCGTAGAGAACAGGCGAATCTGTTCCTCTGTCACCAATTACGTAGCTTGCTGTTTGCTTGGGATTAGCCACGTCGCTTACGTCAAACAACGCAATCTTGACGCCTTGATACCAAGCAAAGTCTCCTTCCTCAGCTTCAACAGTTTCTTTTCCGACACCTATAAGTAAGTTCTCGCTGTATGGATGAAGATAATCAGAGAACCCTGGGATTTTGAGTTTCCCGAGAACCCTCGGAGAGGTTGGGTCGTCCAGCCCAATCACGAACAACGGATCAACCTTCTTAAAAGTTACCAAGTAACACTTTGCGCCCATGAACCTCGCTGAATAGATGCTTTCGCCAGGAGCAAGATCTTCTAGTCTCCCCACGATTGTAAGGTTCATGTCCAAAACGTACACGTTGTTGCTTTGGCTCGATTGACCAAGAAAACTCCTGAAATCGCTTATTGTAGTGGCAATCCTGAAATACTCTCCATACTCGTCCATCGAAAACTGGTTTAATACACGGCCAGGAACCGCGCCGCTTGCTTCGCTTGTTATCATGTTGCCCTGTATGCGGATCCTAACAATACTTGTCGTTTCAATGCTTGTCTCGTAATCATAACGTGGAATAGCCAAGTAGACATTGCTAAGCGAGGCATAAACAGAGCTAGATGCCCCCAGAAGGAACGTTTCGTGAGCAGGTTCAACACCGTCGTCCAAAATGTTGACGGCAAAGACGGTTGTGTAGCCATAGCCATAATCGGTAATGTTAGTGTAATAGATGTCCGAAGCTTCAACCTCTTTTGTCCTGCCATCTTCTATGACAATTGGCAGGCTAACTTCTCCTTCGCGAACAATAACTGGCGTTATAATAATAACGTAGACGTAATCGCCAATCATTCTCGACGTAAAATACCAGCCGACAGCAGATAAAGTCCTCATAAGAACAGGTTTACTTCTATCTGCGACATCATAGACCTTAATGCGCACCATAGATTCAGGCGAGAAGAACGTATTAGTCCTCCGAACGAACGTGATGCCTTGGTACGAAGATTCAAAGACAACCAGCCTGTCACCATTTATGAACAAACCTGAAACAGTTCCGTTCAGCTGGATTTCAGCAACGATCCGTGCTTCGTCAGCAGGGTACGCCTTAATGATGAGAACTTTGTTGGTTGAAACCTGGTATAAGTATTCGCCGTCGCATTTGACGATGTCCGCCTCGTCAACGCCTTCAACTTGAATGTTAGTCTTGGAATAGTCAAAACTGGCTTCAGGAACCCCGAATGTCGCTAAAGCTTGACCGCCTTTTATGGAATTTACGTAGAAGTAGGGATAATAGCCCGAGTACCCGCTTCTGTTAATGAAATCCTTAAGCTCCATGTATGAAGAAAATTTTAGAAGAATAGGGCTGTTTGAGGGCAAAATAACATTATGTGGCGCATAAACCAGAAATGCCACTAGGTTGATGACAAGTAAACCAAGCGTCAATCCCATTAGGGCAGCTGAAAACGACTTGGCAGCAAGTTTGTTTACAGCATTTAATGAATCCTCTAAGCTTGTTTTGTTCATGTTTTTCACTGCACTATAATAAGCGTAAAAACTGACATAATTCTATGTTTTAGAACGTGTCCGCAGATTCTGTTCTAAAACTTGGACACACAATAGTAAAGAAATGCTGAAGAGGCTATTCCTCAACTTCTTCCTTGCTGCGGGTGAAGAAGAAGACTCCTACAGCCACTATTCCCGCTACGCCACCCGCAGCGATAAGATAGAGCCTATACTCGTCATACCATTGGTTGCTTACAGTTAAGCTTAACAAACTGCTACGGGAACCTTCGTGAAAAGCGTCACCGACAAGACTCGCAGAAATCTGCCACTGACCCTTAACGTTTGGCTGAAAACCACTCACCTCGTAGGAGCCGTCGGAGCTGGTATACGATGTTCTGGTAGTCACTGTTCCGTCAGGTTGGGTTAAACTAATCATCACCATCAAGTTTCTTTCAGCAGGAGCAACATATCCGAATATGTTGATGGTTTCGCCTAGAATTACTGAGGTGTGGTCAATGTTACACGTTATCGCGGTTGGAATCTTTTTCACCACAAAACTGCAAGTTTCACTATATGCGTCCCACCATACCTGGTCTCCACACCAGCTTGCAGAAACACTCCAAGTTCCAGCTGCGTTCGGAGTAAAATCGCAAACGAATGCGCCGTCCACATCAGCAAGCACAGTTCTTAAGACGTGAGTGTTTTGAAGCGCGAAGTTCACGGTCACATTCGCTAACCCCTTTGAGATCCACCCGTTCACCCTAACGCTGTCGCCGCCAATGAGAACAGTGTTGGACAATGCAATGTACAAGGATGACCTGTTCTTTACCACGTATGATTTTTCTTTTGTCATAGAATTTCCAGCTTTATCGGTCGCGGTGACCTTGTATTTCACTGTTTTTCCACCGAGCTGACTTGGAATGATAGCGACAAATTTGTTATCTGCTGCAGCTACCATTTCGACAGTGTTCCAAGTTGCCCAGTCATCTATTGTATAACGCAACATAACGTTTTCTAGACCTGACACGCCGTCACTTGCTATGGCAGTAATAGTAACGTCCTCGTTTGAGCAAGCCCTGTCAGCAACGTTCTGAAGTTCAAGTGAGGGAGCCTCAAAATCCGTCTTGAACATGAACCTAACTGTGCCTTCTCCTTCCTCAGCAATCAAGGCAAGATGATAAAGAAGCAAATTAGTATTACTGTTTGATATTCCAGAAGAATATTTAATCAACATGTCTTGACCATAATACTCACAACTGTCTGAGGCGTTTGCGTGGCTAAATCCCTCACCAGTTAATCTGAACCCGCCATAAGTAACTGACCCAGCTGTAGTCGCCTTTCCGTACAATCCAGGTTCCCAGGGGAGAGGCATGCCATTCAACATTTCTCCAATACCTGAAAGCGGATTTGCCATCAAATACAGCTGAACTTCATACATGTCAAGGTAAGATTCGGGTGGATCAGGAACTATGACTGGAATCTCCACTCTTCCAGACGTGGTTGTGAACTCATAAGTCCAGTAAGTGTCAACCGTCGGCTCATTTTTAGCGTTTTTACCTTGCATGTGGACCTCATACCATTGGTTGCATTCCAAGTGTTCAATGACCATAAATGTTCCGCCTTTAGCTCCCTTACTTTCCTTGCCATCATTTTTTATCAAGAAACTATAGTTTCCCGTGTATTCAGGTATAAAGAATGGATCATCAACAGTTGTTCCAAGATGCTCAGGCAGCCCAGCTGATTCGGTGTGCATCGATTCAAGTTTGCCATATGGATTGTAAACATAAATGTCGTAATCAGTCTTATTAACCAGAGGAGTATTGTCTACCCAGTCTCCGAAAAAATAGACATGATATTTAGCTCCTGCTCTGAGGTTGCAAACGAAGGTCCAATTATCACCAACCTTGATCTGGTTTTCAGCAACCTTAATGGGGAAAATTGGTTTCCCAATATAAGTCCAGTTTCCAACTTTGTACGGAACCACAGGTACCGCTGAAACATCCTTGATTCCTACTTCACCATTGTTCAATAAACTAAAGCTGACGAAAAGTGCCATGAAAATTACCACTTCAGCATATTGCTTTCTCATTAAATCCTTCCAGCCTTTTATTTTGACTTTTAGTTAAGATATCATTTAAATGGCTATGTGCATCAATAAAAAAGAATTATGAAAGGCACATATGTATCAGTAACAGATATTGCATCTTCTTTTTTGTTGCATTTTTCAATACCGTGCACCCCCAAAAGAAAAGTATCAGTTGCGGGCGTGCGGTTTTCTCAATTACAAGGTCATGTGTATTGCTAAGTAGATTCCTGTGATTGACACAATTATTAGTACGATTGCGTGTTTGAAGCCAGCTGACACTCTTCCTGAAACTATCTTTCCAGTCACTATGCCCAAAATGAACGAGTGAAGTATTAGTGGTGTGACAAGCATCTTTGTGAGCTCTTTAGTCGCAATCATGGTTCCGCCGATTATGCTCATGTTTGTGAACAGCTGTAAAAGCATCAAAGTTGTTATGGTCAAGATTCCAGCACCCATGTAAGGCACAAGGAAAAGCGGAGCAAGCTGAGACCTCCGTTCAATTTCAAGTTCCCTTGTTTCCTCAGCGAACTCAGCCAATATTTCGAGGCTTTCCTCTGTTCCTCCCCCAACCTCGATTGTGTCGATTAAGAGGTAAAGGTTAACGAGACAAATCCAGTTTTTAACACGGGTCCTAAAATCGTCGAATATTTGCTTAAGCGGAATTCCCCAGCTGATCTCCGCACTCATGAGCTTAAGAAACTTCGAAAACTTTCCGTAGTCTCTATCCGCAAGCGACTGTATGCTCTTTTCAGGGCTTAACCCCGTCTTTCGGTTCTCAACGAGATCTCTAAGAAAGTTTGTTACTCCGTCAAGGACCCCCTTCTCGTTTTCTGAAAAGTGGCTCTCAGAAACGAACATGGGTAACGAAAGCGCAATTAAGCTTATGGCTAAACCCAAAGCAGGCTCAGTTCCCTCTTTAAGGGAAAGCAGATCTCGCAACATTACAGGTATGTCGGAGATAAAAGGAACCTTGAACAAGGTTACACCGAAATATGGTAAAACTGTCTGTGAAGCCATAAAGAGACCTGCCGGCATCGCAACCACCAATGCCAGGTATGTTTTCCATTGCGAGATTGGATAGTTGATTTGCATTGAGTCTGCAAAGTAAAGGAACGCTATGGATACGCCTGGCAACAAAACGTACGAGAAGAAAAAGAACATTTCAGGCGGCATTGCTTGAAATTGGGGAAAACTTAGGGAAACAATGAATATCATGTAGATTCCCAATGTTCCAAGTATGGCTATGATCGTGTAGCCTTCCATAAGCATAGCCATCCTGTCGCCCATGGCCTTTATCCTTATGGCCATTCTTTTGAACATCGACTCTGTTTGACTGTAAAGATAATGGAGAACGTCGCCTCCTGTTCTCATAGTAGAAGCGTAACCAAGCAGCAGCTCCTTATATTCCTTTAAACCCAAAGTTTTGGCAGCTTTAGCCATTGCTGACACGGGGTCCATGCCGCTTGACAGGATGATCCTTTCAATTCGCCCTATCTCATTTTTGAGCTTGGGAAGTAGCTCCGTGTCTCTTAGTCTTAGCAAGCTGGCGTACGGTGTTAAACCTCCGCTTGTCATAACGCTTAGGTACATCGAAGCATATGGAATCTCATTCTTCAATCCAGAAATTTTGTTTGACGCTATTGCTTTTGGAATAACAGCGCCGATCAGCATCACAACAAGTGGCGGCATAACTATGATGGGTACCATCAACAGTAGCGGCAGAAAGATTGGGAGAAGATTGAGCACCAAGAAAATTGCAGTGACTGCTGAGATGTTTGCAGCAAGGTAGACGACGAAACCGATCATGCTTAAGTACACTTCGGGATGAAGCCTCATGTTTGCTGCTTCCATGTCGTTCTCTATTCCTTTGAATAGCTTCATTAGGCCTCGGCCAAGACCGTTAAAGTGTGCGTAGCAGAAGTCTTCCAGCATTAGTTTTCCCCCATATTTTAGCCGCTATGCATTTTTGACATGGCTTTCTGCTGCGTCATCAGTTGCGCTTCGAGTTTCCTCGATTTCTCTTCGGACATTTTTCTTTTGTTAGAATAGAACTCTGTGATTGCTTGTGTGACATCTTTTTGGCTTCTTTTTCCTGACTTCAAAATCTCGTTAAGCACTCTCTCTCTTCGCTTGACTTCTAACAAGATGTCAGTTTTTGATATTCCTTTTTTCGTTGCGATTTGTTCGAGGAGGAGGCTTTTTTCGAGGTGCGTATAAAAGACGTCTTCGGTCGGCGACCATTCAGAAATCAGATTGTATTTTCCGTATTCGACGATTTCCCAGATGTTTCTCGCTCTTCTGCCGAACGCCAGCCCCATCTTCTTCTTTGGAAGCTCAACCCTTGAGATGTATATTCCAACGTTCATGAGCGGCACATAAACCTCTGCTACATTCATGGGTGGCGACGTTAACCGCTTAGCAGCGTGATCCAAGCTGTCTGCGTGCATGGTGCATATGCCGCCGTGACCTGTTGCAACGGCTTGGAAAAGAGCGTAGGCTTCTTCCCCTCTAACTTCTCCGACGATGATGTAGTCTGGCCTGTAACGTAGGCTGAGTTTTACGAGGTCGAATAGGCTGATTGAGGTTTCGTCTGCTTGCCCGAATTTGAATCCTTGTCTGCTTGTTAGCTGAACCCAGTTTTCGTGTAGTGTGTTCAGCTCCGCGATCTCCTCAACTGTTACTATTTTGTCATGCGGCTTCATCAAGCTAATGAGCGCGTTCAACGTGCTTGTTTTTCCAGCGCCTGTTCCTCCAATGATCATCATACTCATCTTGTTTTCTAATAAAATCCAAAAGTACGCTGCAATCGTTGCGTCGATTGTTCCGATGTTGATAAGGTCAATAATTGAAAACGGGTCTTCGCGGAATTTTCTAACACAGAAGCTGCTTCCAAAGGTTGATACCTCTCTTCTGAAGGTTGCGGCAAGCCTGTGTTTTCCAGGAAGCATAGCGTCAAGCATTGGGTGTGCACTTGAGATGTGTTTGTCTCCCATGTGGGCAAGTTTCACAATGAAGTTGTCGTAATCTGATTCCTGAGTGAACTCAAGGTTTGTAGGAATGCTTTCGTATTTTCTGTGCCAAACATAGATAGGCCGGTTTAACCCATTACATGAAATGTCTTCTATGTTCGGGTCATTCATTAAAACGTCAAGGGTCCCATACCCAGCTAGGTCGCGGATCACGTAATAATAGATTTTTTTCCACGATTCGGGCCTAAACTTGCCTATGCTTCTCTTGTATTTTTTAGATAATCTCTTGGCTTCTGAAAGGATATATGTGTTGATGTCTTCAGATAACGATTCAGGAGACGCAAGCTCCTTCGTAATCAATGCCACAATTTTTTTGTAGGCCCTTTCTTCAGCTGAGCTAAGCTTCACCTCTTCAGCGATGTACTTTATTCCGCTTTCCGACGAAGCAATCTTAACCTTTGCGTGAGGATTATGAACCCAGTAAGTTTCAATAACCAAGTATTTAGAATCCAGATTTTCTTTTTCTTTATCTTGGCTCAAAGGCTTCTCAGATTCGTTTTTTCTCGAAAACAACCTTGTGAAGAAACCAAGTTTTTTAGGCTTCTCTTTCCTAGATAATTTTTTCTTTTCAAGCTTACCTTGAGCCAAAGTTGGCATCACCTGTTTTTTCTCTTTCTGCACATCTTTTTTGAAATTGAGAAACCTTCTTTTCCTGTTTCTAGCGTACTGTCTGGCATGGAAGAGCTGAAATTACAATTGATAAATGGTTTATGAATAATCTCTATGTATCTGAAAATCATCTTTCGTGTTAAGAACACCAATGAAGATGTTAGCCTTTTATGGGTAATAGTCCGTATCACTTGTTTCCACGTTTTTGGATTCGTCGTAAATCCAGCCTGTTTTTTCGATTTTGTCAACTGTGAAAGTGAAAGTCAATTTACTCCACCACCAGCCTCCGCCTCGCCAATAGAATACGTCTTCCGAGTAGAAAGTCACCTTGCCATTTGTTCCCGTCCAGCCGTAAACGTTTCCACTTACTGAGCCACTCCAGTGACCATAGACTTTTGCTCCTGCAACATGCTTGTTTTGAGAGTCGACAACTGTGACGGTGGCTATTCCGTAAATATAGAACCAATGATGAGGGATTGCGCGAACATCTACGTCTAGAATGTGCATTTTTTGATAACTTGCATCTGTGACGGCCAGAACTATAGAGCTAAAGTTTCCCCAGTTTCCTAAGGAGTCCATTCCATGAATGTAGATGGTGTAATTTTTACTAGACCAGCCGGATGTGTCTATTTGTATCTTGACATTTTCTAGCACTGAGTCAAAATAGCCATCTAACGCATTTAACTGAGTCCCAGTTCCGTTTTCTCCGCATACGTCGATGAAGTACTCAGCGCTTATTATGTAGTTGGCTCCAGTGCTTGTGTCATCAATCGTGGCTGTTAAATTCACCATGGATTCTTGGGGGCACGGATTGGGATTACACATGACATTCATCGTGATAGGACCAGTTCGGTCAGTTGGGTCACTTGGTAGTTCGCTTATCAGTGTTCCGTTCTCAGGGATAGCTGCGGCCACTATTCCTCTACTATCACGAAGAATCATCTTTATGCTGGTCCGTGGTTGTTTGCATCCAGGAGCGGAAAAAGATGCGTTATAGACTCCATTGCCTAGATACACCAAAGTCGACAGGTCTGTTTCATCGAAGTTGTTTTCTATGCTCCCCTCTAATGCATAGAGGATTTTTATGAATGAGGAATCAAGGTCAGTTACGGGAAGACCGTTTTCTTTAAGCATCTTAAACACTACAGCTACATTTGTGCCTGATTGTTTTGAATTTAAAATTTCTAAACTTAGCTTTGAAGTCACGTTTTGTGTCAATCCGTAAAACCCGTACGACCGAATGTCCAAGTTTAAAACTGCGGATACTTGCGAGTAGAATCCAGATGTGTTCCAGTTGCACTCAAAGTTAAGGTCCGTTATACTTAGGTTAAGAGAGCGCCCTGCGTATTGCTGCATAATCGTGTTGTACCATGTGGCTAACAGTTTTTCGCCATAGGTTTCCGCCTCGGGATACTCCTCCAGAGTTGAGTAGCTTGTGTAATTGTACAAGCGGGACCTTAGCTCTAGCTCGTTGGAAACGTCGGCGAGGGCTAAGGTTAAGGCTCCACGGAAGTTTGAAACTATCTGCGTCGCGTCTTTTCGGAAGTCGTCTCTAAGAAGTTCAACATCCGTTAATGTAGTTGACGAAAGCGTGAAAGCAACGGAAATAAACAATATAGCAATTAACATGGCTGAGGCGACAAGAAACTGGCCTTTCTTGTTTCTGTAAAATTTCTTCATATCTTATCCTGCTCCTATAATGTTCAATTGGATGATGACAATATCGTACCTAACTTGCAGAAGAATGTCTTTGGAAATTGCTATATAGATTGATTCCAATTGGTCAGCCGACGGAGCATAATAGTATTTGCTTTCGTCAAAAGCAATCTGCTGCAAAAGTTCTACATCTATGTCTGAGGTTGAACCTAATCCAATCGTGTAGATTCTTACTCCTTTACTTTTAAGGGTTTTTGAGCATTCAGATTGATTGACGGCATACTCTCTCGCGTATTCATCTGGAGCTGGTCTGTTGGCTTTTCCGTCTGAAAGGAGAATCATTACCCAAACTGCGTCGGATCTGCCATGGTTGACAAATTCTTCATTTGCTATGCTTATTCCGCCTCCAATGTTCGTATAACCACTTGCATTCAAAGCATCAATTTGAGACTTGATAGTTGTCGCGTTATTTGTGAGGCTACATCGAAGCGTCGCATCTGTCGAGAACGATACGAGACCAACCCTATCTCTAGTCATGTTAAGTCGATCTACAAATGTCTTGGCAGCTACCTTTGTGCTGTTTAGTTTTTCGCCTTTCATGCTTACTGAAACGTCTATGACCAGCATGACATCAACTGGCTGGTATTCTACTTGAGAGAGAGGCAACGAGATTGTGAATGTTCCAGTGCCTGAGAAGGCGTTGTAACTCGTAAACGAGCCTGAAACAATGTTTGTCGCGTCCATTAAGGTGCCGTTTGTCATGGAGCTGCCAAAGGACACAGTGAAAATACAGTCTGAGGGAAGAAGGGTTGAAATAAGGGTCTTGAGCTGAGATTCTGTGAACTTTCCACCTTCCATTATTCTTTGAATTACCTCGGATTTGCATAGCAAGTCGAAAATGTTTTCTCCGGTTTCTTCGATGTTGCTCTCGTTGACTGAAACGTTGACTCTTGCGAGATAGGTGGTTGCTGAAAGCCCAGCAATTAACAATATGCATGCTATCATCGCTTCGATTACTCTCATCTGTGCCTTTTTTTCGCGTATCATATGCTTGTCACCTCCAAACCTCGAGCTCAAAATAGTAGGTGAAGCCATCGATCTCTACGTATCTGGCTGCCCAATCCGTGCTTAGACCGTAAAATTTCCCACTAGTATAGTTGAGAGACGTGATAACTGGGACTTCGCTTGGAACCACTTGGTTACCCTCAACCTTTACTCTTAAGTAAGGGGGGTCTGTTTGCATTGTCTTTATGCCTATTAAGTCAGCACAAACAACTAGGTAGTAGCCACTTTTTTTTTCAAGGGTGCATGAACCATCTATTCCTGTTACGTTTTTTGCTGAGTTCTCTGTGCCATTGGGTCCAATCACCTCTGGCATGTAGTAACCAGTTATGTTGACGTTGGCTAAGGGCACTCCTTTATGATTTTTGACGGTTATCTTGTATTTTTCGTTGCTCAATGATTCGATGCTGATGTTGAAGATTGGCTTAATTCTTATAACGAGATTAATGTCTGATGAGAGTCCCAGAAGGCTTCGCAGCTCTCCCGGTGAAATCCATGGATAGTCTGTGTGGTTCTCGTCAAGCCTTATGACCTTTCTGGGATCTAGAACGTACGTTTCTGTTGCTCCTTGTGCCGCAAGTCCGAAAAGGGTGGGTGTTGTTGAGCTCCAGTTTGCTGGGTTGCCTGGAGACAGCAGTATCATGTCGATTAGGCTTTCAGCCATGTTGTAGTCTTCTTCCATCATCAGGGCTGTGGTGTTCGCAATGAGGGACTGTAGGTTAGCGTGAAGGGCGACCAGCATTACAAACATCATGAAGCCGGCGAGAATGTACTCGTATATTGCGTTCATTGCTTATGCATCCCCTTTTCAGCTCCTTGTTCCAAGCCCTATTGTTATTTGGTCTCCAGTTCTCTGGCACCAGACCACTATGCCCTTATCTAGGTTGTCAACTGCGAATCTTGGCGTAAGATTGTTTGGGTAGGTGCCTGAACCGTCGTAAACTTCGATGTTGCTCTCCGTTGACCATGGAAGAGCGTATTCCCCATAGACATAGGAGTCTGAGATCAGATAAACGCGGACAAGTAGGCTTTGTCCGATTTCCTCAATTGTGATGTTGTACCCATAGGCTGTTAAGCCTGATGGAAGAGTGACATTTTTGATTAGAAATTGGTCTTGGTCGCCTAAGTAACAGAGCGAAACAAGGTCTACTATGTCTGAGCCTATGTAGTTGGCGATTTTGCTTAGCTGAACCACGATGACGTCGTTCTTGAACGCAGCTATCGACATGGAATAATAGGAGCCGACGGAAATGAAAATCAACATCAGCGACAATGTTCCAATGATGTGGGTTACGGTTGTGGAAACCAATTAACCCCCTCCGAGAACAGTAATCTCAAAGTCAACGATGGTAAGATTAATCAAAGTTGGCAATGCCGCGTTTCCGCCTAAGTCTGTTAAGGACACATGCTCTTCTTCATTAACTTTGATGTTGAAGTCGCCTATGCCTTGCAGGATCTGCCTTGTTTCAACTCCTGTATTCTCTAGTATAATTCGTGACGTTTCGAAAGGGCTTATTTCGCCTGAACTTAACCTGACAACCGTTATTTCCAGCAGGTTTCTAGTGCTTGGCTCCGATGTGGAGCCATTATAATAGTTCATTTCTCCACAATAGACGCATCTAATCCTGTTAAAATCGAGTGAAACCCACGCTCCTTGATCTTGATATTTTTTCACGCAGCTCAGTGAGCCATTTAAGTATACGATCGACAAAGAATCGTTGCCTACGAAGCAATAGTCTGTAGAAACGCCTACATGGGGTCCTCCTTGAATCTTGAAACTGTTCATAGAAACTGACGCTATTGTGAATGAGCCTGTTGCGTTTAAGATAACGATGTTCATGGTTCCTTCTTCGACAACATAGGGATACGTGGTCACAAAGCTTGTCTTAACAATCCCTGTTGACAGAGGTTTGAACATGATTTTTTTCGCTATTTTTTCCAGACTTAAAACAGCGTTGACGGACTGGTCGAATTGGACGCTTTCAACATTGAAGTTAAGAGTATCATTAGCGAAATAGGAGGCAGTAACAATTATTACAACCATGACGCTGGTTAAAATGACCGTTGAGACGATCTCTGAAAAAGCAAACTTGTTGCGAAGCCAAGATGAAAATCTCAAGACCAGCTAGGGCACCTCCTATGACACCTTAAAATCTAGGAAATATAGGAAAAAGAGGGAAAAGAAGGGCTAGATTGGTTATGGTAGTTTCACTCGGGTCGGGTAGTCTTTGCCAGCAGCTGTGTGCATCTTAAGGTCTATGTTTGTGCCCGGGGTCCAACCATATGTGGTTGATTTGGAAATGTAAATGTATAATGTTACTGTGCTGCCTTTCGGTATCGATATGTCAAGAGTACTGTAGCTAGTTACGTTTGCGCCTGTATTTGTTGAATAGTCAAGTGCCCAGCCTGATGCAATGTCTTTGAGAGGTACAGAATTAATAAATACACTGTCTAGTGTGGCATCAGCAGAACCAGTGTTCCTAAGATCGATTGTAATTTTCCATCCTTCATCAAGATCAGTTGTACCTCCAAGGTCAGTAAAGTATTGCGCGTACGTGCTTGGTAGTTCTATTTGTTCGAATGCTGTGTAGCTTCCTGCTATTGCGCCCATCCAGTAGGCTACTGAGACTGCGACTACGATTGTGACTGATATCAGAATGACGGTGGCGATCACTGGACTTAAAGCCCTCTTATCTCTTTTCATGCTTTTTGTCACTGTTTTTTCACCTTTGAAACAACTTGTGAGCCAACGATTGATAAATGAGTTATGAAGACGTCGTCTGTCTTTCAAGTATGTATTTCCAAACCATTTTTGCAGATCTATGCTGGCCAAGGGCTTATGGTTTTTGAGTCCATAAACGAAATATTGCCGCCGCAAACACACATCAAACGGAGCAAACCTCATTGCTAACTACGGAAGTAATCTTGGATGTTGCGGGTGAAAACAGATGATGAACGAAGTGCTTGAAGCCTCACGAGTGTTGCTTAGCCTCTTTTTCCTCGTTCTTTCCTCGTGGCAGGACCTTAAAAAACGCGAAGTCTCCAACAAAGTGTGGGCAGCCTACGGTCCAGCAGGCTTAGTTCTGTTAATAATGCAGTATTTTTTTAACTCCATCTCAGTTAGGGAAGGCGACATTATACTTTGGTTTGCTTCTATCGGGCTGACGACGGTTATAGCGCTTATTCTTTTTTATACAGGATTCTTCGGAGGGGCAGACTCAAAAGCCTTAATTTGTTTGGCCATAGCTTTGCCTGTTTACCCGTCCTTCATAATGAAACATGTGACAACGTACGTTTTCTTCTTTCCATTGGCGGTACTTGTAAACTCGGTTCTAGGAGCTTCACTATTAACAATTGTAATCGTATGCTACAATTTGTCCCAAGTCTTAAGAAGAGAAAAACTGTTCGAGGGACTGGAAAACGAGTCGTTGTTGAGCAAAGCAGTCGCGTTCGCAACTGGCTTCAAAGTTCGCACCGAAAAGATGAAGGGCAGCTCCTTCTATTTTCTGTTAGAACGATTCTCAAAGGAAGAAAACAAAGGCGTTGTTAGACGCCTGAAAGTAACACCCCGTTTAGATGATGATCCCCAAAAGGAAGCTCAGCAAAAAGAACTTTTGAACGAGCTGAATGGAAAAATTTGGGTTACACCTGGGCTTCCATTTCTCGTGTTCGTAACAGCAGGGTTTGTCGCTGCTCTAGTAGCTGGCGACTTTACGTCTTGGCTAATCCTAAGAATAGTTTCACCTTAGAAAGTTTCTTACAAAAACAGCCATTTTTTCAACAATCTAGGGCATTATTGTTTTTTCTGTTTTTCTAAGATCTATCAAAACTGTTTCTGCCAACTCGAATTGTTTCAGAAATTTTTGCCCTTTTTCTGTAATCAAGTCCTTCTGGTTCCTCTTTCAACGGTCTCAATTAATCCGATGTTAACAAACGTCTCAGGTATTCTTTTAAAAGGCGCCCAAAGCTAAGTTGCATTTATACATGACGTTTGTCGGCTTGTTTACACCAGACTTCAAGGTTTTTAAGACTATAAGGTAAATTTCGATTTTCGAACTTTTCCTTGTCATCATAATCTATATTAGAAATATGGGATTAGAATTTTATTTTTGTGTCCCCACGAAGAGCCTCTGCGTGGTTACTAAAAATCGCCAAAGACCCTGCAAGTAAGAAAGCAACATGAACAATCACACGTTATCTCTTGAAGTTCCATTCCTTCGTCGCGTATTTCTCAATTATTAATCTTGAGGCGTTTTGCTCTTCAAAATTTGTAATCGTTCCATTCACCAGTTTTATGTCAAAGGCTTCCTCGAACCCTTTTATCAAAGACTCTTTAAGTTCATCAAAACCTACATCTCTTTTTAGAACTCTCTCTAGGCTTGTGACTCTTTCCTCAACCGTTTTCACCATTTTATCTCGGATTTTCTCGTTCGGAACCTTGAGAACAGTAAACATCAATGAAGGATCAACCTTCAAAAGTATGGTTCCATGCTGGTGAACCACGTTCATCCCACGAGTTTGGGCGTTTCCAGAAATTTTTTTGTCTTCTGCAATGATGTCATTGATTGGTTTAAACTCAGCCTTAACACCTAACCGCCGAAGCCCAAGCACAAGTCCCAAGCAAAGAGTTTCATAGGTTTCCTGAAAGTCCAGCGAAATTAGCCTATGATCCTGATTCATAATTATGCTGTAGGTTAGTTCTCCGTCTCTGTCGTGGTAGACTGCTCCGCCGCCCGTTCTTCTCCTCACATAGTCAATGCCCTTTTTGTCGCAAGTAACTGTGTCAACTTCTTCCTCCATACTTTGGAAGTACCCTATCGAAACGGCGGAAGGTTCCCATCTGAAAAACCTTATGGTGTTAGGCACCAGATTTCTTGACCTTGCAAGCACAATGGCCTCATCTAACGCCATATTATAGAACGCGTCATGAAGGCCCGTGTCTAGGAGACGCCAGTTTTCAACCATTACCAGCACCAGCCATAACTATGCATTTAGCAAAGTCTTCAGGAGAAGCACCAAGCAACACGGCTTTGTTCTTCAAAATAAATTTTCTAATGCGATCGGCAATAACCGTTTCGTCAAGCAACACTCCTGTAACAGATGTTTCTATGTCATCAATTATCTCCTCCGGGTGAAGAAAAAAGTCTCCAGTAATTTTAACCTTCTTTATTTTGTCATCTTCGGTTTCAAGTTGAACCTTAATGAATTTTCCGCCTTGGACCTTTAGTTGCGCTTTGTTCATGCGACTCTTTTTCTCCATGTATTTTTGGGGATTCGTTTATCATTTGCGATGAGGCCATTTTATCTATTGCCATTGACCCTTTTTTAACCATTTTGTCTATAACCAATTTTAAAGCTTCAAACACATCGTCCTTACTAAGTAGGTTCACGTCTAGAATAAGCTGAAAAGGCTCGTAGTCTTCACCTAGATTGAACCCATAAAGTCTAGCGTAAATTTCTTTAGTTTTTGTTTCTTTGTCTCTAAGAACTTCAAGGGCTTCTTCTGGGTCTAAACCGTCTCTTTCAGCTAAACGTTTAGCCCGAGTCTCTTCTGAGGCATCAAGCCAAATTTTGAATCCTTTTTTCAATAGCCAAGGCATCGCCCAGCTGTCTAGGACTACGCCACCTTGGTCAGCCCATTCGAGAAGTTTTTCATCAACTTTTTTATCTATTTCAAGATTGTCAAGTCTCTGTTGTAGGAACCTAACGCCCTCAGGAGTCTCCCACCAGCCTTCTCCTGTTGTCTTGAAACCCATCTCCGCAGCAACAGCTTTAAGTGCGTCTCCTCCAGAAAAATATTTGAGCCCATAATATTTTGCGAGGCGCTTGGCAACTGTGCTTTTTCCAGAGCCCGCCATTCCAGAGATGCAGATAACAAGCTTTTTCTTTTCATCAATTTTTCCCGATCCTTGTTCCATATGTGGCCCTCTACAACCCTATTTTTGGGTTTGAGGCTGGACGCCCATTCCCATGCTTATCCCAAAGATGCGTTGAAGCAATGTGCTGGAGAAGAAAGAGCAGATTATGTACCAAAAGAAGATTGGCATCTCATAGAATGTTCCTTTATCCACTGTTATGAAAGGAATAAAAAAGGGCGAATAAGCAACCGTTTTGCCCATGAGGTAGGAACCTAAAACCTGCCAAATCGCAAAGAACAATACTATAGTCACAACCATGTTGATAAGCTGCCCCTTCATCATCTTACTTTGAATCTGAGAGATCCGTTTTTCCTGTTTCCGCAGCTGGGCATAAAGTTTTTTGTCACCTGTTTTTTTTGCTCTCTCTCTATCTGAATTATAGTTTCTCAGCTCTTCTTGGAACTTCGCATAGTCTTGTGGATTAGCGAATTTAAGCCTTAACAATATGGGCGCAATCGACATGAACGAGGAAACACCAAACACGAGTAGACTATAAAAAGCTGGCGTGTCAAACAAGATGCACTTAACCTCCTAGGAACCGTCTTAAGCTCGGATACATTTCCTCGACGCGTTCCTGCATAATCTGCTGGTAATACTGGTAGACAATCCCAACTGAGAGAAGGATGCCTGTGCCTGTGCCGAACGCGCCGAAAAAGTCAGCTATCGCCGCAAGCAATCCCACTATTAGGCCTCCTAATACCGTTACTGCTGGAATGTATTTGCTCAATAAGGTTTCAATGGGCTTCTCTGATCTTCTGAATCCTGGGATCTGCATTCCTGAGTCGACGAGCTGCTTTGCGACTGTTCGCGGATCTAAGCCTCCTACTTGTAGCCAAATTAAAGAGAACACGACACAAAACGCCACGAGTATCACTGAGTAAATCAAATACCTAACCGGGTTTTCCAGTACTTCAACGAATCCTTTTGTTGGAGAGGTAACGTAGTATGCAAGTCCGCCTGTAGGTACAATGTTACCGTCTTGTTGTGTAAAGTTTCCGAAGAGGCTAATTATTGGGGCGAAGTCACTTGTCCTGTAGTTGCTCCATAAAAGTTGAGACCACATTACTATGTTTCCAAAGAGAGCTGAAGCAAAAATCACTGGAAGATTTGAAACGTAGAGAAGGCTAATTGGATATTTGCCTTTGAAGCCTCTGTATTGGGCGTGAGCTATTGGCAGTTCAACTTTTATGCCTTGAACGTAGATGACGAAGAGGAATACTCCAATAGTTGTTAAGAGACCCGTTATACTTGGCCATCCAGAAGAGCTTAAAACAAGATTGTCCAGTGGGCCTCCTGAAATTAAACGTTGAATTATGGCAACAACGATTCCAACAGGCCTCACAGATCCATCCGCAGCTTCCTTCACAGAATAATACTGGAAACATGATATCATTATATGCTGGGCAACGCCTGCTAGAATGAAGAGGCTGATTCCGCTTCCGATTCCCCAGCCTTTCTGAATCATTTCGTCTAGAAGCATAAGGACTATTCCAGCAATTAACAGTTCAGCAAAAATTACGATTGACTGCACCATTGGCAAAGTACTGTAGATTCCCCAAATCAGGTAAGCTGAAGCTTGGAAGGCTGTGAAAATGATGGAGAATATTTTGCTGACGCCAGTGAACAGGGATCGGTCTTCCGGGTTAGAGAAGTCAACTTCGATGAAGTCTGCGCCGGCAAGCATTTGAAGAATCAAACCTGCAGTCACAATTGGGCCGATGCCGAGCTCCATGAGCGAACCTCTTGTTGAGGCGAAAATTATGCGCATAGCAGATGTTTCTTGTGAAGTTTGTAATCCGTAAAGTGGAACGTAGCTCATGACTAAGTAGATTATGAGAGCTATGGCAGTCCACAAGATTTTTTCGTTAAATCCAACCTTACGTTCCGGTGCCCTGACTTCTGGGATGATTTTCATTAATGGTTCAAACGCTTTAAGGAACTTTCCAGGCAACCCTTATTTCCCTCATCGGCCCAATTGTTTTGGTTTATGTTAAGGTAATATGTGTGTTATGACAAGAGTGTTGTCCAGATTTAGGCAGCTTCAGTTATTACTTCGCCGCCTGCTTCTTCTATTTTTTTCTTTGCTTCCTTGGAGCACGATGGTACTTTCACTGTTATTGGAACTGATATTCTTCCCGATCCTAAAAGCTTGTCATAACCTATTTCTTTAAGGTCAATAGTGATTTTTCCGCTTTTTGCCTTTTTTGTTTGTTGTTGTCTAAATATGATTTCCTCAAGTTGCTTTAGGTTAATGATTTTAGGCTGCTTTTTATTAGGTGGTTTGAACTTGTCTTTACTGAAGTGGTCAGGCTCATATCTTAGGACATAGCTCCATCCGTGTTTGTGCAGTCCAGGACGCCCTTTTCCTCCTCTAGACCCGCTTTTTCGATGTTGCCCAATTTGTCCCCACCCGTGAGTCCTTGAACCTCGCATTTTTCTTACTTGCCTAAGATTGTGTGGCATTTTTCAGTTCTCCCTTTTTTTCAAGATTTTCATTTTCACATATTTTTAGATCATACGTTTGATTAGTTCATTTATTGCCTCTCCCCTGTATCCGTATTCTCCCCCAGCTTGATAGCTTCTTTTGATTGTCTTCTTATACCCTTTTTTTGGCGGATGAAGTCGAAAGACAGGTTTTACGCCTTTAAGGTCTTTAAGTTCGACTTTACAACTGTGTAGTGCTTCTGCAAGCTTCGATAAGTTTTCGTAACCAAGCTGCCTAGCATAGTCGTCTGAAAGCTTCTTGTTGCCACTTATTCTTCCCCTCTTCGCCAGAAGCATGGTGATTGTCTCAACTGTTGGTTCTCCCCATGCAATGTAGCTTTGTGCCTTCTGAAGCATGCCTAAGTAGCTTGGTCGGTCGTCAATAAGCGTAGCGTTACAATTATAGTTTAGATTAAGCATTTTCATTGTTTCGTTAATTTCGCCTCTTAGGTCGATAATGCCTCGAATTCTGATGACCGCTAAACACTTTGATTTTTCCATCTTCTACACCCAGTCTTTAGGCGTGATCACTTCATAGGTTTTTTTCAACGCGTCAAAAATGGCGTAGGCAAAGCTTGGAACCGTTCTCGTTGAACCGTAGCTTTGAGTCCAGCAATCTCTTATTCCAGCAAGTCTCAGAATTGATTTGGCGCCTTCGCTTGCTACAAGCCCTAATCCTCGAGGCCCCGGTATTATTTTTACTTTAACCGAGCCTCGTCTCCCAATCGTCTCGAATGGCAAGCTGTGAGGTTGTCCACATCCACACTCCCAGCTTCCGCATCCTCTCCTTACTATCGTGATGTTAAGCCTTGCGTCTGCAGCTGCCTTTTCAATTGCGTTTCGAACTTGGGCGGCTTTTCCTGCGCCAAGTCCGAGGTAACCATCTCTATTTCCAATGGCTACTATGGCTTTGAATCTTGATTTTTCGCCTGCGTCGGTTTGTTTTTGGACGAGGCTCACGTTGATGACTTCTTCTTCTAGGTTTGGCAGAAGCATGTCTACTATTTGAGGTTCACGTATTTTTAAGCCTTCGGCGAAGCTTTCCTCCAGCGACGTGATTTTGCCTTCTAGGACTAGCTTGCCAAGCCTTGTACGTGGCTTCCATTCTTGAAGTTTCTCTTTCCGTTCTTCCTCACTGAGTTCTTGCCTGCGTTTACTCAAGGTTTTCACCTAAACGTCAGCTTTTCTAATTTTATTATAGGGTTAATTGGAGTTTGGTTTAGGATTTTCAATGAATGAATGAGGATTAACAATTTAAACTTATCTAATTGGTTGTATACGCCTTCATGTTAGTAACCTTCTTATTTTTTGTGTCTCAGAATATGCGTAAAACGGCATACATAAAATCATGTAGGCTTCAGCTTTGAAAGTTGCAAATTTCGGAAACGAAAGTTCATTACATTCAGCGGTTAAAGCTTGGGTTGCAAAAGAAGGGGACAAGTTCGAAGTTTTGGTGGACGGGTTTATTGTAGACATTGTCCGAGGAGACCTCTTAATTGAGGTGCAAACCCGAAACTTTTCCGCTGTCCGCGAAAAACTTCAAAGTCTGGTTAAAAACCACAAAGTACGTCTGGTTTATCCGATTGCGGCGGAAAAAACGATTGTTCATGTAAACGAAGCGGACGGTGATATTATTAAGAGAAGGGCTTCTCCGAAGAAGGGTCAACTAATCGACCTTTTTGACGAGTTAGTTCGAGTTCCGCAGCTTGTTAGGGAAAAAAATTTTGAACTCATGATTCTCGTGATAAGGGAAGAAGAAATTCGGTGTAATGATGGTCGTGGAAGTTGGAGAAGACGAGGAATCAGCATCAGAGACCATCACCTTAAAGGTGTGATTGACAGTTTCCTCTTCAAGCACGTTGACGATTACCTTCGTTTTTTGCCTGAAAACTTGGTTCAGCCATTCACAAGCAGACAGCTGTCTGAGCGTCTTGACATTTCGCTGCGTTTAGCAAGACGTGTGACTTACTGTTTCCGCGAAATGGGAGTTCTGAAGATAGAAGGAAAAATCGGGCGGGCTTTGCTGTACAAGAGTTCAGCGTGAACAGTGTTTTCTTCCTGGTAAGGTGTTGTTAGAGTCATTGGATTTCTTGAGCTTCCGTGTACGTTGTTGAGGGGGGATGGGGGTATATATAGTCGGGTTAGCTTTTCTGGCCATCTGTCCATGTTGCCAAGTCCTTCTCATTCGGTGGTTTCGCAGAATTTTTATTTGTATAGGCGTTGTGGAATCATTGTGGAACTGTGGATTTAAGCATGTTTTTGTGACAGTTTTTGTTATCTGCGAGGATCCTTTTTGGGCTTTGGTTTGTTTGTTGTTCAACTTCTTAGTTTCTGTTGAGTCTTAAAATATGCCCTTTCTTCTCTTGTCTTTATTTTTATAAAGAGTATTGAGAAAAAGATTAGGAGCATCATGAAAGCTGCAATTTTAAGAGCAACAAGAATCTCGTTGCATGTACTTAGGGTAAGTTGAAACTGAAGGTTACTCCTAAGTCTTCTATGCCTTCGTCCTTTGGATCCAGACTAAAGGCGTCAAATTCCCACACCACCCTCATGCTTCTTGGTATGGGCTGAGCTTTTAGTACGTATCGATATATGGATTCATCGTTTATTGAGATGCTAATATGCGAGTATTTAGCATTTGGAGAGGTTTGTATGGGTTCTGTGTAACCCGTTAATTCTTTAAGTCTAATGGAGTATTCTTGGTTTGGTTTGACGTATAAATATTGTTCATGGAAAATGTGAGTGTATAGATTCCGAACTGGGTTCCATTGTTCATCAAGTCTTAGCCTTAGAATAATGATTATGTTATCCCAATATGTCATTGAGTGAAGGGTTTTTCCAAATCTTTAATTTGGACAGTATTGAAGCAGTAGGTCTTTTAGCTTCTGAGAGGAAGGTGGTATTTCAGGTTTATAGGTGTAACATGTATCATTGGATTCTATGCCTTGTATTATTTTTTTTTAAAAAAAAACTCTGTACCCCCTATAGGAGAATCTAATGTTCCAAACATCTTCGGCTCTCCTGTAGGTTTTTAAGCTTATCAGAAAGTGTACGTGAGTTAACATTCAGACTTTTCCTAAACCCGTTGAATCCCATTGTTCCCTACGAAAACAGTGTAAGAGTATTTGCAGATTCCATTTTTCAAGCAATGGCATGAAGTTTTCCTCGAGCTCCTGCACTGTTTCTTTTTGTTCTTCTAAGCCTATTTTGCGGCTGTCAAGAATATAATGAAGTGTTTTTTCAATCCATCAAGAGTGCTTTTCATACGTGACTATATAAGCTGAACAATTTGATCGTTGAGAGCCAGTTGTGGACACATAGATCAACTAATGCATAACTGGAAGATCGACTTTTAAAAGATTGCGTAACAAAAACATAGAGGAACCTGAGTATTTATGAGAAAAACGATCCTAATTTTTGCGTTACGAAGCTGATAAAATGCGGTTAACGATGAAGTCTGGGTTAAAGGATTCTAAATCATCGTAGGTTTGTCCTGTTCCAATAAAGAGAATTGGCTTTTTTGTCACGAAGGCTATGGAAACAGCTGCTCCTCCCTTAGCGTCAGCATCAACCTTAGTCAAGATTGAACCGTCAATCCGCACTGATTTATTGAATTCTTCAGCTTGAAAAACCGCATCGTTTCCAGCCAAGGCATCGCCCACAAATAAGACTAGATCTGGCTTAACTACACGGATAATTTTCTCCATCTCTGCAAGAAGATTTCTGTTCGTCTGCATCCTACCTGCAGTGTCAACCAAGACAGCATTTACTCCGTGGGTTCTGGCGTACTGAACCGCGTCAAAAGCAACGGCTGCAGCATCTGCACCATACTGGTGTTTTATGAGTTGAATCCCAAGACGTTTAGCGTGGATCTCAAGCTGCTCAATAGAGCCAGCCCTAAACGTGTCGCTTCCTGCTAAAACCACTGAAAACTTGTTCTTAAGTAACAAATGGGCAACCTTCGCAATCGTCGTCGTTTTTCCGGTGCCATTAATTCCAACGAAAACAATGACGCACGGTTCCTTCAGCTCACGTTTGTTTTTCACAATTTCCAGAAAGTCAACATGTTGCGAAGATCTAAGAGTCTCTTGCAAAACAGTTTGCAGGGTCTCTTTAACAATTTTCTTTCGGTCGACAAGCCTTGTAATCTTTTGACCTGTGAGTTTTTTCTCAATTTCGTCGCAAATGTAGTCAGCCACAACCATGGCAACATCGTTTTCGACAAGGCTGATCTTGAATTCCCATAAAATAGGCTGAAGGCTTTCAGGCTTAAGCTCCGTCTCAGAAATCTTGTTTACTAGGCCAGAAACGGTTTTTCTAAGCTTCTCGAACATTCTAGCTTCTCTCACGCTTTCTAAAGCTAGCTGAGAGATCTTGGAACCTGTCTTGGTCTTCTTGAATTCTCATCAACACTTGCGAAAGCTGTTGTTCCAATGATTGCCTGCTTTTTTCGATTTCGGATAATCGTTTTTCAATGCCTTCTTTGGCTTCTTTTATTGTTTTTTCAATTGCAACTCCTGATCCGACTCCGTAAACAACGTTGTTTACATCTGTTATCTTCGCCTTTGCATAGGAACCGCCGCCAACTGGGACAAAAATTGGAGCGTCAGGCTGCTCTTTTTCCAGCCCTTCTAAAGTCTGCCTTGCAATGTTAAGTTCGGCCCAGGCAGCGTTTAGAAGATTTAGCCTTGATTGAAAGGATTCAGCTGTGCCTTCTAAGAGTCTTAGTTCCACAGCTAGCTTCCGAAGCTCATCTTCAGACGATAAGGGTTCCGAGTTCTTAACTGACTCTTTGGCTTCCACGTTTATTCAGACTCCTCTAGGCTTATCTCCTCAATCTTTTCAATTTTAATATAGAAGCGTTTAACCTTGTGTTTGCTTCCTAAATTTTTATAAATCTCTTCAACGGCATCTTCTGGCTTTAGTGCCCTAATTTCTTTACTGAAGCTAGTTCTAAAGTTGGGTTTAGTTATTTTTCCTGACACTCTGAACAGTTTTACTTCACTCATCTTAATCAGCTACACCTAATGCTTGACCAATCATAAATAACTCTGGCCCTGTAGTATCAAGACCTGCAACTACAACTTTACTGTTTCCTATAATACCCGTGGATATATAAGGTATCCCACAGTTAACTGTTCCAACTCCAACAGGCACCTTCAAAACCTGTTTTAACAAGGATTCTTCTTCGTGTTTAATCAAGGGATGAGTCATGACACCGCGGTTTGTTGCTATCGTTAGTGAACCAACATATGGCAATCCCGCAATTTCTCCTTGAACCACCTCAACTCCCAAAGTGTCTGAAACCATTTTTAAGTCTTCATTCTTAAGCCTCGGGTCAGCGATTGCACCATAATCATTGGCAGCCACGAGATTCCCGTAAGCCGTCAATTTTGTCTGAGCAACCGAAATGTTAACGTCTCCCAGAGACTTTAGTGATGTAACTTCTTCGCTCCAGATGTGTTTGGGGACCACTAAACCGTTTGAATTTGCACAAATCAAAGAGCCAAGTAGCACTGAACCGCCAATGTTTGTTTTCACAACCTTGGTGTCGAACCAGTTTTCCAACTTTTTCACTTTTGTTTCAGGAACCTGATTCGGAACGATTAAGAACTCTTCCGTAGCCTTCATAAAAATACCTATGTTTGGACTGCCAAATGCATCAAGAAGAAAGATGGCCAACTTTCACTCTCCTTCCGCTGGACGAACAGTTACAACGCCGTCTGCATTTTTTGTTACGCGTACTCTGATTTTGCGAGGAGGTTTCTCAATGCCTCTGCTCCATATCTTCTCATTAACGTCGTTTGAGATTTTTACTGAATCACCATCGACTTTCATGTGCTTCGAAACAAAACTTTTGATAATTCGAACAGCCTTAGGGGTAATTTTTCTCCTAGGAGCGATCCACGCTTTGCCAAGAGGAATAGAGTAAACACGTTCCTCAACTATTTCTTCTTCCTCTTCTTTCTTTCCCTTTTTTTGTAAAACAGCCTTCTCTTCCTTTTTTTCCTCGACTTTCTTTTGTTGTTCGGAACCCTCAACTGTTTCTTCTTCCTTCTCAACAGGCTCCGCTATTTCTCCGCTTCCTGTTTCACCAATCGCATCTAGGTTGGTCTCATCCTTCTTGGAACCCATATTTGCAGTTACCTCACGGTTTTATTTTAGTATGCCGCCAGTGCCTTCTCCTAGGGTTAACCCTCACTTTTCCTCGGGTTTTTGCAACAACCCAAGATGGAACTGGCTCGCTTTTCACACCGGCTTTGATTAGCCTTCGCTTCTTTGCTGTAGGTTTGTATCTTGCCAAGTTTAAACCCTTCTAATCCTTATTTCTTTTCGGTCACTTTGAAGCCTTAGTAGGATTTCCTTTAATTGGTCATCATCTATTGGGATATTGATTTTTCCTTGCTGAGCAATCTGAATCAACTGAAGCTCAAGCTGCGCTGCAAACTCAGGTTTAACCATCTTAAGATTCGCAAGCCTTTGTCTAGCTTCCTGCGTAAGGATTCTTCGCAGCAAAGCCTGTTTCTGGAGTTCAAGCTTTTTCTCTGCCTCCGCCTGCTGGTCTTGAGTCATTCTTTGCTGAAGCTCTAAGGCTCTCCGCCTACGCAGCTCCTCAAGCTCAGCGTCTTCATCCATAAATTATCCCGCTCAATACTTTTTAAGTTCAGGATTAGTTTTTTCCAGATCTTTCCTTATTTCAGTTGAAAATAAATCCAGCAGTTTTCTTCCCTCAGGCGTGACAACTCGTCCTTTTCCCTTAATGGTTGTCACAAGCCCCGAGTTCTCAAGCTGCTTTATAATGTTCCGAATTATAGCCCCGCTTCCTTTCCTCGTATGCTCAGGCATGAAACCTCGATCTTTTCTACCGCCATAATCGGATCTAAAATGTTCCAGTCCAACTGGTCCTTTTATGTATATTTTTCTAAGCAGCGAAGCACTTCGAATATACCACCAATCAGGATTTTCTGGGCTTCGCTGAGCATGAACCCCAGTTTTAGCGAATAACGCCCATTCTGGAGGCTTAACGTTGTCCACATTGCTTTTTAGGTACGCAGCTAACTTCTCAATCAGCAGCGAAGCTGGAACATCATGAGGTGTCGGCATATCTTTCCTTCCCTAATTCAACGTTCCTTTGAGTATTTTAAAGGCGTATTATAAATACCTTTTCGGTTTTTCTTTGACTTAAAAAGAACAAAAGTATGCCCGCGCATCTCCACCATTTTCGAGTCAGTCGCATCCGCAACCCTATGCGCAATATCTTTTTTATCTGCGTTGACAAGGGCTGTTTTTAAAATCTTAACTTTTACCAACTTGCTTCGATTAAATGTTTTAGAAATTTCACTAATCGAAAAGTCGGTTGGACCTTTTTTGCCAATAATGACGACTGGTTTCTCTTTGTCTTTTTTGTTTCGGCTAGCCTTACTGGTTTCATGTTTTCTCATTCTGTTTCTTTCCTTTTAACGGAATTCTTGTTATCCCACCGCAATGTAAGCACGTTATTACGACGTGCGGTTCTCTATTAGGTTGGATACGAACTTGAGAGGTAGTTCCGGGTAAAATAAACCTTTTGCAATGTCTACAGATTTGGACACGATATTCATGGGAAAGATGAACCCTTGCTCTCGAAGAAATTTTCATTGCCAGTTCAACATATCTCTGAGCAAGGTCAGGTCTACAATTCACGTTTTCATGAGCAAGTCTAAATAGTTTTTTCACACGTTCAAGAGCTATCTTTCTCGAATTGCTGTTCATGTCTCAAGCCAGTTACAATCTGTAATCTATTCACTATATGAAATTTGAGCTAAAATACTTATAAACGGTTTCCTGTCATCCAAAATTTATTGCCGAAAGCAATCGACACACTCGGATTAGTTTAAAGAAAAAATTTAACAAACATTAAATAGTTTTTTACCGATACATTTTTATGTAGCGATAAAATGAATTGTATTCTGTGTGTCTGAAAATGAAGGATTTCATCATAATCAAAGAGCCTGAAATTGCCAAGCTTTTCGCTGACCCAGTGCGAAGAGAAATCCTGCATAATCTTAGGCATCGAGAAATGACCTGTTGTCAGCTGGCAAAGACTCTTGACAAAAATCTTTCTTCCATCGCATATCATCTTAACGCTTTGGAACAGGCTGGCCTAGTTAGGCAAAGTCGAACAGTTGTTAAAGGCAACTTGATAGAGAGATTTTACCAGTCCACAGCCAAAGAATTCATCATCTCCTATACACTAAGCGAAGGGCTTGTTCCAGGCTCCGAAGACATCGTCAAATTCTCAAGAGAGGTTTGTCAAGGTGCAGTTAAAAGCCTAGGAGCGTTTGGCTATGTCGTCCCAAAGGAAAGGGAAGAAAAAATCCTAAAGCTCATAGAGAAATACGCCAGCTTAGAACAAATGGTTTTTGAAGAATTAATCTCTGAGCAGAAAATGCCTATCCAAGCTGAGGGGCCCTCCATAAGACTTCTTTTAAACGTGTTAATGAGTATCCATTTGCATGGAAGAGCTGATTTTCGAAAACTTTTGGACGAAATCTCTCATGAGCTAAAGCCCAATAGTGGCTGATAACAGGGAGGAAACACTGTTTGTCTTTGTTTAAAGAACTTTTTAAATACATTTTAAGAAATGCTCACTGGTTTATCATAAGCACAATTGTCACGATTTTTACAACTTACATTAACGTTTACATCCCAACATTGTCTGGTCAGGCTGTCAGAGAGATACTTGTAATGGGAAAATACGATATGTTACAATGGCTCGTAATCCAAATTTTGGTTCTAACAGGTGCCTCCGGTCTTCTTTCAATAATCCGTTCTGCCTCCTACGGTTATTTCACGCAGAAAGTAGTTTTTGACGTTCGCAACGATGTTTTCAAATCCATTCAGAGGCAATCATTTGGGTTTTTTGACAAGATAAAAACTGGCCAACTTATGTCTAGGGCGACAACTGACGTTGAAAGAATAAGAGGGTTTCTTGGATTTCAGCTCCGAATGCTTATTGACTCTCTTTTCTTGCTTGGAGGAGTAATAACCTCAATGATTGTCATTAATCGAGACCTTTCACTATTAGCTTTTGCAATTGTCCCAGTACTCTTGCTAGTGAACGTCTTGTACGGGAAAAAAATCAGGCCTATTATGCAAACTGCAAGAGAGCACTATGGCACATTAACCTCCGTACTGTGGGAAAACATTACAGGAATAAGGGTAGTCCGATCATTTGCGAGAGAGGAGTATGAAAAACAAAAGTTTAACAAGCCAAACATAGACTACTTTAGGAAAATGAAGGAATCTGTGAAAACTCAAACTGTTTTCCAGCCGTTGCAGTCATTCATTTTTGGGTTAGCCACAGTCTCGATATTTTGGGCTGGGGGTATCCAGATAATTCAAAACCGGTTTTCTATCGACCAGCTTTTCGTGTTCAGCACTTACCTTTCCATGTTGATGCGGCCTGTTGGAATGTTGGGGATGATTTTGTCGGGCTACCAGACGATGGCGGCTGCTGCTGAACGGGTCTTTGAAATAATCAATGCAGTTCCAGAAATTCGAGACAAGCCTAATGCAATTACGTTGCCACCGATTAAGGGGCACGTTGTTTTTGAAAATGTTTCGTTCGGCTACAACAAGGACAAGTTGATATTGGACAATATAAACATTGAAGCCAAACCAGGTGAAACAGTTGCGCTTCTGGGACCCACAGGGTCGGGAAAAAGCACTATTATTAGGTTGCTTCCTAGATTCTACGATGTGACTTCCGGAAGAATCCTTGTCGATGGACATGACATTAGAGACGTCAAGGTTGAAAGCCTCCGAAAACAAATAGGCATTGTTTCTCAGGAAACTTTCCTGTTTAACATGACTGTGAAGGAAAACATTGCGTATGGTGTGCCGAATGCCACAATGGAGGACATCGAAAGAGTCGCAAAGATAGCTAAAGCTCACGATTTTATCGTGAAGTTTCCGAAGGGATACGACACGGTCATAGGTGAACGAGGCTTAACTCTGTCCGGCGGACAACAGCAAAGAATTGCAATAGCTCGAACCTTGCTTACGGATCCGCGAATTTTGATCTTAGATGATTCAACCTCTAGTGTTGATGTTGATACGGAGTACGAGATTCAGCAGGCTTTAAGTGCGCTTTTGAAGAATCGAACGACATTTGTTATTACGCAGCGGCTTTCAACCATCCGAAACGCGGATAAGATAATTGTGCTTGATGACGGGAAAATAGTTGAAGAGGGAGACCATGAAACCTTAATGGTCAAGAAAGGCGCATACTACAAGATTTATGAAACCTTGTATGAGGCGCAAAAAGAGGTTCTTAAACCACAGAGTGAACAGCCAAATTTTCGAAAATGGAAAAAGGAGGAGTCTTAGATGGGGTTCCATCACTGGCATGGTTTTGAATTTGAACAAACAGAAAGAAAAACCTCAAGTAGGGTCTTGATTTCTAGGTTACTCAGGTACTTTTTGCCGTTTAAGAAGCATTTACTTATTATTGCCCTGACGATTGTTGCATCGTCAGTGACCGGTGTAATTGGACCGTACTTGCTTGGCATGGAGATAATTGGCCGCTACATTTTGACATCCGATTATTCTGGACTCCAATTCATCGTTCTTGCCTACATCGGGATCTTGGTCATAAATTGGATTGCAGAAGCGGTTCGAACCTACAACATTGGCACAATCGGCGAAAACATGCTTTACAAATTGCGTTCAGACCTATTTGCTCACCTTCAAAGACTATCCTTCAGTTTCTTCGACAAGGCAGTTAGCGGAGACATAATTTCCGTGGTCACAAATGATACGGACAGCATCGGTCAAGCCTTCACTTCTGGAATAGTTATGGTTCTTAGCGACATCATAAGCATGAGTTTAACGATCATCATCATGTTCACGATAAACTTTGAACTAACCTTGGTTTCCCTAATTGTAGTTCCACTGCTGATTGCAACAACACTTGCTTTCAATTCAAGATTCCGTGCAACCTTCAGAGCAACTAGGCAAACAATATCAGGTGTAACATCGAAGCTTCAAGAAGGAATTTCAGGCATAAGGGAAATCAAATCTTTCACCAGAGAAACTGACACCATAAGAGACTTTATGAGAGTTAATCAACAGGAATTTCAGGCTAACTTTCAAGCGAACATCGTTTGGGGAACTTTCTTTCCCACGGTACAGTTCATTCAAGCATTGGGAACAGGGATAGTCATCCTTTATGGCGGAATGTTGGCGTTCAACGGGTCACTTGGCACGATGGCTAACGCGATTGGAGTGCTAATGACCTTCACGCTTTACGTGAGCAGGTTTTTCGGTCCCATATTTGACCTAACAAACTTCTACAACGTCGTCGAAGGTGCATTGGCAGCCGCTGAACGAATATTTGACCTAATCGACAAACAGCCAGAAATAAAAGACACCGAGGATGCAATAGAGCTGCAGTCCATCAAGGGCGAGATAGTGTTCAACGACGTAACTTTCGGGTACGTTCCAGAGCATCCCGTTCTTCATAATGTCAGCTTCCGCATAAAGCCTAAAGAAACGTTAGCACTTGTCGGACCTACAGGCGCAGGAAAGAGCACAATAATCAAGCTAATTAGCAGATTCTACGAGCCTCAGTCTGGAACGATAACAATTGACGGCAAAGACATTAGACAAATTTCGCAGAAATCCCTTCGCAGCCAGATGGGAATCGTCCTGCAGGAATCTTTCCTTTTCACTGGCACAATAATGGAGAATATTAGATATGGAAACTTAGAGGCAACAGATGAAGAAGTGATTAATGCTGCAAAAACTGTTGGTGCTCACGAGTTCATCGCAAAGTTACCCAATGGATACAACACGGAAATAGGTGAAAGAGGCGCGGGACTTTCAGTTGGACAAAAACAACTTATCTCGTTTGCCCGTGCCCTTCTTAGAAATCCGGCTATCCTAATTTTGGACGAGGCGACCTCAAGCATTGATCCTTACACAGACCTTCTCATAAGAAAGGCAATGAAAATCCTGTTAAAGAACAGGACATCCATCATTATTGCTCATAGACTTTCTACAGTTAGGAATGCTGACCGAATCTTCGTTATCGACAATGGAAGAATCGTTGAGGAAGGTACACACAGGCAGCTGATGAGAAAGAAAGGAATATACCGTCACTTATATGACATGCAGTTCAGAGAACCGGAAACAGAAAAACCAGTGGAAACACAAACTATGCCCAAAATGTTCCCTCGAGGATTGCCATAAAGAATTATGTGTTAAGCGAATTGCAGAGTTCCTTTAGAAGACGCAGCCAGTTTAGGTAAGAGTTCATCGAAGCTCTAAGGGCAGTTGTGTCCTCTGCCTCAAAGAGTAAAGTGATGGTTTTTCCTTCACGGATAAGTTTCATCTTCGACCGATCAGTTAAAGAAGTTTTAGTTTCCGGTTCTAAGGCTTTCTGGATTGTTCTTGAAATTTTTTCTGAAGGAAGGTTAACTTTAATTATCGCCAATGCTTTTTTAGACAAAACTCTCACACAACGAACATAAAGGTAACAAATTCACATATCATATGACTACTGGCTTTTCAGTTTTTGTAGGAATTCATTGCTGGTCATCACATGTCCATACATGAGTGGCCATTGGCGGGTCAGTAAATGCTTTTTATGATTTTGTTGCGTTTTGCTTTCCATCGTTTCCACAAGATCTGACAATATGATAACAAAGAACCCTTTAGTGACGTCAATGATAAGAGTTGCATTGACGCAAGCTTCTGCGAACACACCCGAAAGCAGATATGTGTCCCATCGGTGTTTCCGAAAGAATCTCTGAAGGCTTTCGTCTGCGAAGGCAGAACAGGTGTTCTTTGCGATGACCAAGTCAGGTTCACGGGGACAGATTCCGTCATAAAACTTCACGGATTCCTCAACATCGTGCTGGATATAAAAGGTTGCTTTAGGATTCTCATATATAATCTATTGATGTTTTTAGGCGAGTATTCCTTTGTCTAAGGAGTGGTCTTAACCCAAATTATTTTGCCCCCAAGCCTGCGATACGCATCGGTGAACGTTTTGAGCTTAGGAACCATTTGTCTTATTCTGTTGAAGGTAAAACCGATTTCAGGACGTCCGTAATTTTCACTGCAACAGCTCTTAATCAAATCGACAACAATCAGAGGGTATAAACCAACTGTCGTGTCAATAGTGAATTTTTCCATTTAGAATGTTACGTCCTTAATTCATCTTGTTCGGGCTGAGCGTTCAGCAGTGTCTCCTATCTTAGTAACTGGGATGTAGGCTCCCCCTGTAAATTTGAAACCGCATTTTTTGCAAATCCAGACGCCTACACTTTCTCGACGAACCGAGTTTGAGCTACATTGCGGGCAAAAGTGTCTCCTGTTTTTTTCCATAAGGACTTCGCCGTATCTTTTTTTGGCCTTAACTCCGTATCTAACGCCTAGTCCACCAATGGGGCCTTTTTCCTTTCTTCTTTGTTGGGACATCAGCTTTTCACCACTATTTCCCTTAATTCCTCTGTTTTTTCTTTCGCTATGTTCGCAGCCTCAATTATTTGTTGAGGAGACAAAGTTCCAGATCCGCCTTTCTGTATTGCGCAGATTTTTCCATCCTTGCTGAAAGCTATTGTAAGACGGGCGTCCATGACTTCTTCTTCGTCAAGCCAAGGGTCAACAACTAGTATACCGTTTATCGACGCGAAGGTAACAGATATCGGGATGTCTCTTAAGGGCAATGGCGAGAGGTCAGGTTTCTTCTCAACCTCCCCATCCTTAATTTCGTATTTGAAAATTTTTGTATTCAACAAAGCTGCAATCGAAGCCAAGGTTGAGGCGTCTATAAGGTTGCCGTCGTGATTTAATACATAAACATCTACGAAAATTACGAAAACCTTCTTTCCTGGAATAATGCATAGTTTTTCAAGTTCAATAGCTTTAGACTCGCGGACGCCTCTATCGACAACTCTTGCAAGCTCCATAGATTCTTCGCCTGGAGGCCCAGCTTCAAACTCAGGCGAAGCCAAAGGAACAAACTCAGCGTTTGTCGTCAAAACGCCTTCGTTAGGTCTATCAGAAAAAGGTTCACCTATATCTATTTTTACTCCAACCATAACCTCGGTTTTTCCTAAACGAACTCGAGCTGAACCTTCAGCTTTTCCAATGATGCCCGACTCTATCTGAATTGGTCGATAGTCTTTTAGTCCTCTGCCATCCAGTCTCTTTCCATCCGCAATCAGCTGCGCAATTTGTTGCCGCCTTATACGGGAAACCATTACAGACATCATTCTTCTTCCGTTACCTCCGCAGTCTCCTTTATTGCTTGATACTTTGCCTTTAAAGCTTCTTTTTGAAGCGCATAAATCTGTTTGCAACCCTCCAGTGCAAGATTAATTGCTTGTTGAAACTCTTCAATAGTCAGTAGTCCATCCATCTGAAGCAAAGAAATAGCGTTAAAACTGGGCATATAGGCAATAGGAATGTCAGCCTCTCCTTCCTTGTCTTCAATGTCATTCAGATCCAACACCAAGTGACCTCCTGCTTTTCCCGCTGCACAAGCCACAATCAGATCCCTCATAGGTATGCCTGCGTTCGCTAACGCTAATGAGGCCACAGTAACTCCTGCACATCTGGTTCCACCGTCAGCTTGCAGCACCTCAATAAAGAGGTCTATTGATGTTCTGGGAAACTTTTCAAGGAAAATGGCTGGTTCAAAGGCTTCCCTTATGACTTTAGACAGCTCTACCTCGCGTCTTGATGGTGCTGGCGATTTTCTTTCCTCCACAGAAAATGGAGCCATGTGATATCTGCATCGAAGCAATGCTCTATCTGGGAGGGCCATGTGCCTTGGGTGCACCTCTCTGGGTCCGTAAACAGCTGCCAAAATCTTGTTTTTTCCCTGTTCGATGTACGCTGACCCGTCTGCGTTGCTTAGGATACCAACCTCCAATTTTATGGGTCTAAGTTCACTCAGTTTTCTTCCGTCTGTTCTTATTCCATCTTCATTAACCAAAACAATTTTTTCTGTCATTGCGTAACTTCACCTCTTTCTTTTCTTACCATTTCAGTTATTCGGTCTGTTAGTCCCGTGGTGTGGGCTTCCTCATCAATTTTCTTAATCGCCATTATGGCTATTCTTTCATCTTCACGGTTTCTCCCAGACACGAGTACCAATCCATTTTGACCGACAGTTATATTGCATCTTGTATCCTTTTTCAACATACCTATCATTGAGCCTTTTCTTCCAATTATTCTAGGAATCTTAGCTGGCGAAACCTTTACAATTTGGCCGTACTTGATTTTTCCAAGATCTGGCTCGCGTATCGTAAGGTTTGGGTCGCGTGTGCGGTCAAACGAAATCACCTTGGCAAGTATCAAGTCATCAACATCCAGAAACTCTGAAAGCTCATCTCTTTGCGGCTTAAAGGGCCTGTTTAACGCTTCGGACGTTCTTAAAATTGCGGGGTAAGGCGAATTAATGTCAACTGTCCAGCCGTGAAGGTTTGACTCTACAATTTTGCCAATAACGAGGTCTCCGACTGACGGAATGTAGAACGTGTTAAGTGCGACGACATCGACTTTTCGTCCTTTGTATTCAACTAAACCAAGTCTGCTTGCATAGATTTTTGAGTCGTGCTTGTACGTGTTAAATCCAGCGAGGTAATCTCCTTCAGCCAGTAAATCGCCAGGTGTAACGATTTGTCTATTTTCATACAAAAAGGGCAACTTAAACTACTCCACAGATACCTATTTTATTATCTCCGCCTCGGCGTTGCCTTTGGTTAAGTCGCCAAGTTTATCCAATAATGGTCCATAGAATCCAGCAATCAATTCAACAATGGCTGTCCATGACCCGTCAGCCCGCCAAGACTCGTTCTTAATTGTTCCAAAAGACTTCACAGCTCCATAGGCTTTTCCCACGTACTGAGCTGGGATTCTGACGTTCACCGAAATTTTTTCGATACTTATCGGTAATATTGGACGTAAAGCCTTAATAGCTTCATTCGCTTGCTCCTCAACATTTCCAAAAGGGTCTACAGAAAAATGAGCCTGATCTAAGGCTTGTTCTATTCTAGCAGGGGGATGAGGAAGTTTGGTTCTCGGGTCAACAGCCTGCCGAGAAATGAAGGCAACTATCTGTCTCTTTTTTTCCTCAACCATCCTTTTTCTCTGGTCAGCAGTCAACTGAAGGGTGCCCTTTTTCAATATTATGCTTGCGATTTTTTGAATGTCCGTCGTAGCGAAGGCTGTTTGAAGGTCTTTTTCCGAAACTTTTAAGCCTTTATTTGCGTCGCTGAAAACCGTTTCTGTTACTAGAATGCTTGATAAGCCTACGGGTTTTCCTTCATGATATTCTAATGCTGGTTCTGGTTTTACTATGAGCTCATAGTTTTTTCCATCAATACTGATCCGCGCGATCGTGTAGGGTTTACTCATCACTTTCCACTGCCTAGCACTTCGGCTTGGCATTTTTCTATTTCTTCGTTTGACAAAAGCGTGAAAGTTTTAGTCTTTGTTGGAATAACCGCTATTTTTATTCTTGCCTGTTCATCTCTTGCCTGCAATGATCTTGTAAGACATTTTATGGCCAAGCGTATTGCATCATTCAAACTGAGATTTTCATTGTATTCTTCACGGAGGATGTTTTCTACTGTTTCTCTGCCAATACCAATCGCTAGGGCTCTGTATGACCTATATGAGCCAATTGGATCTGTAGCGAAAAGTCTTGCTCCTGCTTTGTCGACGCCTCCAAAAATTATCGAAACGCCGAAAGGTCTAACGCCTGCGTGCTGGGTGTAAATCTGCATTAGATCTCCAACTCTTTTTGTAACCATTTCCACGTCAATTGGCTCATCATACATCAGCCTGTTGCTTTGTGAGTAAACCCGTGACTCGTCAATCAATATCCGAGCGTCTGAGCTTATGCCAACAACCGCTGCGCCAAGGTGTTCATCCACAGCATAAATTTTCTGACTGAAATTTGGGTCTTGAAGCTTTGATTCGATCTTTTCTTCTGCTCCGATAACTACCCCTTCTGAGCACGAAATACCCACGATGGTTGGACCTCTATCCACGGCCGCAAGCGCATATTCAACTTGAAACAGCCGTCCATCTGGCGAGAACACCGTAATTGCGCGGTCATAGGCTCCTGGAACAGCGAACACTGACAAACGTATTCACCTCTTCATATCCTATTTTACATCTTCTCTCACAAAAGGTTATAAACGAAACTAAAAAACTTTTTTGTTTAATCCGCGAGAAAGTGGCTCTTAGGATGAATTGACGGTCGCACAAACATAAATCAAGTGGTTAGGTAACCTATTCCGTCTTTTTTATGGAAATAAGGGCTTTTTCCGCGGTTGACACGCATCTCAAAATATCGTCGATTGTTGAAAGAAAGGTCATAATGTTGTCTTCCTCGTATCTAACTATGGTTGTCACAGTGTTTTTCGAACAAAAGGTTTGTATTGAAAGACCAAATGGAGCATCAATATTATCTGGTGAGATGGCTTCAGAGACTGCTTTTGCCTCTTTCGAAGCACTATAGCATAGTCTTATCTCAGCCTCCATTTTTCGCCAGCCTCTTTATGTTGTATTCAACAAGGTCATCTATGGTTTTCAGGAAGTCCTCTTTGAAATTCATTGGAACCTGTGCTCCAGCAGCAACATCGTGTCCTCCGCCTGTACCATTGTATTTCTCAGCGGAAACACGCATGATTTCGCCTATGTTGAACCCCCTTGATGTAAGATCATCAACTGTGCGGGCTGAAACCTTAAGAATATTTTCTTCAGGAATAACGGCGTAGGCGATTACAGGCTTGTTTAAGTTAGACACGTTTGTCATAAGAATTGTGGAAATTGCACTAATCATCTTTTCGTCAACGGTTTCACCACCATGAAAGACGTATATGTTTTTCCTTTCTTCTAACCTGTTAGGATGAGCGTCTATCCACCGTAAAATCTCTGAAATAACTTGCCTATACTCATCGAGGGCTTTATTAGCTTCCTCCAGACACTTTCCCCGGTCACCCATGCAAATTGCTACTCCCAAGCCTGGCCTTCCCGTTCTTCCAGTTGAGTTAAGTAATAAAGCAAACTCCCTTGCGTCTCTAAGAGGAGTCCAAGGTTCTTCGTTGGTCAGTATATAGACTGTTCCAAGGAGACTCATCGCAACATCGCTTTTCAGACCTTTAGAAATGAGATAGTCAGAAAGAGATGAAAAAATCTGACGTTTCTCTTCCTTTGAAAGATCTCTTAATGCCCGCCATTTTTCATCAATTTTTAGTTTGATGCCTAATCTCGTGAGAAAATCTAAACTTTTGTCTTCTTCTCCGCTAATGCCTGGGATAAAAGGCGTTGTAGTATAGGCTAGAGCCTTATGAATGGGACGAGTTTCTCTACCAAAAAATATGAGGTCAGTCACTGTCTCCAGTTTTCCTGACTTTATAGCGTCTTCAACAACTATCTGGTTGGCTCCTCCTAAACTTCTTTCCTTGGTTTTATCCTGCATATCACCCAAGGCGCCAACTACTCCAATGCATGCGAGGTCCATGTTTTCTTCTGAAAGAGTCTTCGCAGTGAGATACGCTATTCCTGATCCGCTAATGTCTCGTGAACTATTAAGTCCAAAGAGCTGAGGGTTCACATGCACAAAATCTTTAATGGCTTCACCACAAGGTTGATGGTGGTCAAGGATGACTAAAGGTTTCCCTTTCACCTTTTCATTTAAAATGTTCAAGTATCCGCTTCCCATGTCAGTCAGAACCGTGAGAGCATTTTTCTCAGCATCTATTGTTTCAGCAACTTTGTTGTCGAACCATCTTTCTATTCGAATACGAAACGTTGCACCCATCCTTGCGAGAGCTGTGCCTATAATGCCTGCAGCTGAAATTCCATCTGCGTCCATGTGTGAAACAATGAAAATCGAATGCCGTCTCTCAACATGTTCCATGATGCAGTTGGCAGCTTTATGAATTTCATTTAAAAAAGGTCTAAGTTGACCTTTGGAAGCTGCCATGACCATTCACAAATCATGGTTCAACGAAGAGGCTCATAAGCATATTTCCAGTCTTCAGCTAAGACGCCTTTACTTTTATAGTATTTTGACAAGCTGTAAATTTTTGACTCAATTACCTGTATAGCACGCCTATTGAAGGTATCCGACCTATGTCTTTCAAGGTGCGCGCGAAGGTTAGCGGCTTTCTTCAGGAGCATCTCAAGGTCTTCAGGAATCGAAGGGTTCAGGTTGTTTTCACGTAAAATGTCATATACGTCCTTTCCCGTAATCGTCTTAACTAAAGGAATCCCATACTGATCACGGAGAATCACGCCTATTCGGCTTGGAGAGTTACCTTCTCTCGCGAGCTTGATCACTAAAGCCTCTACTTCTTCAGATGTGTACTTACACCAGCTTGGGCTTCGTCGACTTATGGGTCGTTTCGAATGTGACTCTCCCTTTTCTTTTTTAGGCACTACTTATCCTCCATCTTAGTTCTTTTAAACAACTCATCGGATATTTAAAAACTTTGTTGAGCCAAATGTGGCGTCGCATGTTGGTTTAATCGTGGTAATTCTTTGATCTAGTAATCTTCAATGTTAAAACCGAAGATTTTTCTTGTACCACATAGCAAACTTTCTTAAGGCTTGAGAGCGGTGAGAGATGCTGTTTTTTTCTTCGATGGACATTTCTCCAAAAGTTTTTCCAGACTTGCCTTTAGGCTCAAAAATTGGGTCAAATCCGAATCCGCTTGTTCCTCTGATTTCGTTCGCAATTCTGCCTTCAACAATTCCTGAGAAGGTTTCTACAGTTCCTTTTAAGCTGCAAAAAGCTACTACTGCCTTGAAGTAAGCTGCCCTTTTTTGTTCATTGTCTAAAAGCCTTAGGATCCCATTAAGCCCTATAGTATTATAGACAAACTTTGAGTATGGACCTGGAAATCCATTTAAGGCTTCTATAAACAGTCCAGCGTCCTCAATTATGACGGGCAAGCTACTTGTTTTGGCAGCTTCTCTTGCACCTGCTTTTGCTATGTTTTCGATGTCATCGTCCTGTATTTCTGAAACCTTGATCTTTAGCATGGCTGAAGATATGTTAAACTCTGCGAGAACCTGTCTGACTTCGAAGAACTTATGAATGTTGCCCGAAACAAAATATATGAGTCGACCGTGTGGAAACGACTGGCTGGTCATTCAGTTTTCCTCGAGACCTTAACACCTGTGAAAAATCATCTTTCCGTAATATATCTTCCTCTTCTTTCAATTTCAGTAATCTTGTCTAAAACCTCAGCGGTTGCCTTTTTTCCCAAAACTTTTTCATAACCATCTATAACTGCCTTGAAACATTCATCAGCGTGCATGAAATGTGTACTCATAATGGCTCTTTTCATGAGATGTAGGTCAACGCCTCGGGCCTCAACTTCCCAAGTCTGTTCGCTTAATCCAAAATCGATAAACACAATATCGTCTTTGAGGGTTAGAATCATGTTAGACGTCGTTAGGTCTCCATGCATTATTCCAGCTACATGAAGCTTTCCGACAAGTTCACCAATGTGCTTACAAATTTTTATTCTTTCATTCGAAGGTAAATCGTTAAGAACTTGTTTAACCTGTTTTCCTTCAATAAACTCCATGACAATTGTCGAATTCAGAAGGTCAACAAAATACACGATTGGATTTGGAACTCCAGCTTCCTTAGCTTTATGCATTATTTGAGATTCACGTTTTGTTCGTTGAGCTTGAATTGTTCTGTCCAATTCCTGTATTCGATACTTCTTCGAAAGCCTTTTTTTCATTATAACCTTTCGGTTGTGCCAATTTTGAAGATAAAGGCTGGCTTCTGCGCCTTTTTTAATTAATATTTCTTTTTTCAACCCATGGAACCTCTACTTCGTCTAGACGCCATTTTGTTTTTACAAAGCTTCTTTCAACTGGAACAGTTATTCCGTGTAAAAAAGAAAGAACCCCAGTCCAAGCAATCATCACTCCATTGTCAGCAGAGTATCCTTTTGGTACAACAGAGAACCTTGCATTGTGCTCTTCACTCATTGTCTCAAGCATCGTTTGAAGCCTAGTATTCGCGGCAACGCCGCCCGTGAGTAAAACCTCTTTTTTTTCAGTATGAGCCAGTGCTCTTTCAGTTACCTCAGTAAGCATCGAGAACGCGGTTTCTTGAAAACTGAAACATACATCTTCAATATTGTATTTCTTTTCTTTAAGAAGACTAAGAGCAGCTGTTAAGAGTCCACTAAAAGACAAGTCCATCCCTTTTACAGTATATGGCAGCTGAATGTACTTTTTTCCTTTGGCAGCAAGTTCCTCAACTATCCGGCCTGGAGCTTTCCCCTTTTCAAATTCTATGCCAGATTCTCTGACGAAAACATCCAAGCAGTTTCCAACAGCAATGTCCAAGGTCTCGCCAAAAATACGGTACCTACTTGATTCATAGGCTGAGACAATAGTGTTGCCTCCTGAAACATACAATGTAAGGGGATCTAAGGAGCCGGTTGTTAGCTTACCTATTTCAATGTGCGCCACACAGTGATTTACGCCCACGAGTGGCAAGTTAAGGAATGACGCTAGTGATCGAGCAGCTGTAGCTCCAGTTCTTAAACAAGGACCCAGCCCTGGTCCCTGCGAAAACGCTATTAACGTTAACTCTTTGGGTTCAATTTTCGACTTTTTTATTGCCTCAGTTATTATCTTTCCAGCGATGTCTGCATGGTGTCTTGCTGCTTCTCTCGGGTGGATGCCGCCTTTTTTTGGTATATACGAGTCGTTGATGTTAGCTAGGATTTCACCCTCGAATGATACGATGCCGACACCGAAATCGTCAGCTGTGCTTTCAATTCCGAGGCAGTAACTTTTTGACACAAAATCAACTATGAAACGAAGCTCTTAAAATCATATCGGCTGTTTGCACCAAGTTTCTAAGTATATACTTTTTATGTAACGCTGTAGTATTATATTGGGAGAAGAGAACCGAGGAAGGCTTAATGCCGAAACAAGTCGATCTAGAACAAAAAGCATTACATCTTATTGTTAAAGCTGGAGAGCAAGGTCTTTTACAATCTGATCTATGGCGGAGCATAAATGCCAGTAGCAGAGAAGGTTCCAGAATCTCTTTAAGGTTAGAGAAAAAGGGACTGATTTATCGTAAAAAAGAAATTTTTAATGGTCGCTGGACATACAGATTGTTCTCGATGAGGCAACCTGTTTCTATAGACTCAATCCTTAGTTGTCCTTGTCTGACATGTGAGGAAAGTATAAGGTGTGGGCCAGGTGGAAGGGTGTCTCCTAGCACTTGCGACTTACTTACTGAATGGATCTTGGAATCATGTCAGATAAAGGTGGATCCTTCTGGTGACATCTAGTTGCCTAAAAGCTGGGTAAGAGGATATAGGAAAGACTATTTTTATTTGAAAGCAAAAGAAGAAGATTATAGGTCACGCGCTTCATATAAACTGTTGCAGGCATCTCAAAAATACCATTTTATAAAGCCACGAGACATTGTTGTTGATTTAGGCGCTGCACCAGGTGGTTGGTTACAGGCAGCGAGAAAAATCGTCGGGGCAAAGGGCTTTGTTCTAGGAATAGATCTTGTCCAAATTAAGCCGATAGAATACCCGAATGTCTTTACAATTGTTGGTGATATAACTGAGCCTGAAATCGTAGATCGCATTAGAGCCATTCTTCCACGAAAAGCGGACGTTGTAATTTCAGATGTTTCTCCGCATGTTTCTGGAATATGGGAAGTTGATCATGCTCGTCAGATTGACCTTGCCAATAGCTCGATACACATAGCAAGATCAGTTTTAAGAGAAGGCGGGAATTTTTTTGTTAAGATATTTCAAGGCGACCTTTTCAACAGCTTTTTGAATATGATTAAAAAATCCTTTGTTGAAGTTAAAGTTATTAAGCCACAGGCCAGTAGAAAAGAAAGCGCAGAAATATTTGTTCTTGGATTAGGCTTCAAAGGCAAAGACACATTAGTTACTTCCTGCGCAATCTAATGGTTTTCAGCGACCTTTAGGATTGTTTCCACCGCTGTTTGGAGCCCGTTTAAGCCTATTATCTCTTTTTGAAGTTCCTCGTTTCTTTTCTGGTAGGTTTCGTCAGACAGCATTCTTTGTATAACTTCGGTAAGTGTATCTTTGTTCACATTTTTTTGCTCTAAGACTTCAGCTATACCTAATTCTTTTACTCTTGCAGCATTGTTAACTTGTTCGGTGTGGTTAGGGGTGGGAATAAGGATCATTGGTTTCCCGTAACTGATGCTTTGCGTTATTGTTCCGTGTCCAGCTCTAGAGACGACGAGGTCGCAGGCTTTAAGATACTCAAACCTATTCGGTATCCACCCGAAAATAGATACTTTTCCTTTATGAACAGGTTTCATAAAGGAATTAGGATATCCAAGTGACATAACTATTTGGTAGTCCGTTTCAATGTTAAAAACGATTTTTCGTAAAAGACCCGTAATGTAGGCGCGTTCTTTAATTGGACCGCTGATAGGTATGTAAACCATCTTTGAACCGTTGTCCAATCCCAGCGTGTCCCGTAATTCTTCCTTACTTGGAAGATCATTTGGATGCACAGGCAGTATTGGGCCAATTAACTTGACCCTTTTTTGATAGGCTTTAGGAATACGAAGGTTTCCAGCTGACAAAACATAAGGTGGCGGAAAATCTGGTATCATTAAATGAGTTGCTCCGCTTGTCCACAGTTTTCCAATCAAGGCAAGGGCACCGGTGTCTACTAGCTTAGCTAATCTTAGGAGCCTAGACCTTCGTGGAATGATAATTTGAAATTGGTTGAGAATACAAACATCTGGAATGTTGAGCATTTTTGCTGCAATTAATGGAGAAACTCGAGAATCTGAAACAACCACATCTGGCTTAAAGGCGCGCATGAACCTGATTTCAGCCTCAATTTGCTTTGTTAAGGTAAACGACGCTATTATTGGACCTGGATTCGCAACAGTTTGTCTAAAGTCTACTGATCCATCTGCTTTAACAACAAATCCAACAGCAGGTGCCTTAACAACGGGAAATCCTGTTTGCTCAACATATTTCACCCCGTCTCTGTAGGTCGAGAATAATACTTCAGCGCCCTTTTCCACGAGCTTTTCGCAAATCGGAATGCATCGGCCAGCATGCCCCAGTCCGATTCCGCAAACGCCGAAGTAGATTCTCACCATTAAGCCTCCTCTTTGTTCTTTTGGTCAACTTGAATAATTATTTTAGGGTTACATTTCGGTTAAACCTAAGAATGCAACAAACGCTCTTAACGATTTTGGAAGACTACGAATCATTACACGTATGATTGATTGATGGCTGCTAAAACTTTGTTGCTCAAAAAAAGGTTTTCAGTTTTTTCAATGTATGTCACTGGCTCAGTTTCTTCCACCACTCCGTTGTCAACATCCAAAATATATACGGCGTGTATATGGGAATTCTTAATTTCATCTAGGCTCACAGGAGGATTACTATAGTAAAGGTCACAAAGGGCCTTAATAGCCATTATTTCTTCGCTGCTTCGGTTACGCGGAGGTTCCATCAAAACTTTGGGAACTGGCATGACATAATGCGGGGGAACTGCTAATCCGAACTTTTCAGCAAAGTGGCTGTAACGAGTTATTTTGCTGGCTATTCGAGCTCTGATGTACGTTGAAGGATCAAGAGCGTGGTCAGGCGGAACAAAACCCGTTTCAACCTCAATTATCATTGTGCCCAAACCCTTTGAAGCAAAAATGTCACATGATAACCCATTAAGACTCTTTTCCAAATCCACGATGTATCCAGCAAGAACCAAATATTTTGCGCAAACCAGCTCCATAACAGAATGATTAATCTTTACAAGATTTTTGCTATGTAAAACTTTCAAATGCTCTTTTAACCTTACTATTTCTTTGGAAACATTTTCTTCTTCGCCTCGGCAAAGCTTTTTCGCCAAGACCTCAAGGTCCCTTTCAAATTCCTGCACAAATATACCTCAAACCATACAAAATATTGTATAAAACAATTTAAGTTTTTTTAAGAACTCAAAGGGCATTCACTAAGATATTCCTTCACTCTCCGTCCTCGGCAGTTACGAAAAAAATGAAATAAAGAAATCATCCGAAATTTTTCGACCCGATTCATGACCATTTCAACAAAGTAAACAAATTAAACCATCTAAAAACGCTAATAAAATACAAACTGCGAATCAATAAGTAACTAGACTTTAAACCTCACATTTTTAAAAAAATAAATACTATTCAGTTTAGAATTTTGTGCAAAAGACTTAAATTTGAGAGAAGAATAAGATAGTAATCCCAAGCTGGGAAGTACGCTTCAAGTATTGCATTGAAGCAATGAACGTACCAAACGAAACAGCTGAAGGTTGGTACGTGAAAAAGACATTGCTTCAATGGGCTGGACAATACTTAAAACGCGATGCGTTAAGGCGTTGAGGGCATCGGACGAAACAGCTGAAGACCGATGCACGTCGAAGACAACGCCCATACGGGCTGGACAGCGCCTGAGGCTTAGACCCAGCTTGGAATTTATTGTTCCAAAAGTTATATTTAACATTCGTAGGTTTTCATTTGTTTGTTTCACTAAATTTCATTAGTTATGATTCTATGGTTTTTAGTTGACTTCGGTACATTTCAACGATCTCATCTACAGCAGTTGCATCTTCAGCTGCTTTGTCAGATCTAAATTTACCAGTGAATCTTGGAAACCTGATGGCTAAGCCGCTTCCTTCCCGTAGAACGTTTTGGGCGCACGTGTGGATTGGGCTGAGGGTGATTTCAGCTCCAATGATTTCCAGCACAACTTTCGGCTCGAACCATACGTCCGCTTCGAGTTTAGATTCAATCCTTGGATGACGGTGTGATATCTGGTGTGGGCTCATCATTTTAGGAATGTTCGCCAAGTCTTCATCTGTGAAGCCTGAACCGCATTTGCACACGGTTTCAAAGGCATCTTTTTTCGGGTTATATGCTGCTAGTAGAAGTGCTCCGTATGTTCCAGCTCTTTTTCCTCTGCCGTGAAATGCGCCTACAACAACTAGGTCCACTGTGTCTCTCATTTCGCTTTTGTAGTCTCTCTTATACTTTATCCACAACCAGCCTCTTGCTCCAGCTTGATAAACGGAGTCTTCGCTTATTGATTTGCATATTAGTCCTTCGCAGCCATTTTCGATGGCTTCTTCAAAAAATTTTTCAAGTTTCTTGGGGTCATCCGCAACTATGGAATTTGCCACCTTGATTCGGTCGTGCTTTTTAGCGATGGTCTGTAATATTTTGTGGCGAACTGGATATGTTTCTAAGGTTAAGTCTCTCCCATTCACGTAGAAAACGTCAAACATGAACAATGAAACAGGATTCTCTTTAGCTGCCTCTTGTATTCCATATTTTCTTCTCCGATGCATTAACTCTTGGAAAGGCTTCATTTCTCCCGTGTCAACGTCAACTGCGACACATTCAGCCTCAAATATGACTTTTTCAGGAATTATACTCTCCTTAACGATTTCAACAGCGTCTGGATACTGGCTTGTTATGTTTTCAAGTCTCCTAGAAAAGAGTGTAACGTCGCTCCCGTTTTTGTGGACTTGCACCCTCTCTCCATCATACTTGTACTCGGCGATGCAAATCCCCCCAAGTTTCTCAAGTATCTCCTGAGGCGAGCTTAGGCGTTCAGCAAGCATAGGTCTAATAGGCTCACCGAGAGATACACTGAAATTTTTGAGAGCCTCTGGTCCAAACTCAACAACTGTTTTGGCTACTCTCCCAAGATCAGAAGAGACGTTATAGGCTCTTTCAAAGAGAGGTCTGAAATCTTTTCCTCCACAATAAGCAATGGCCAAGGCGTCAAGGACAGTCATGTCAGCAATTCCAACCCTAAGTTTACCTGTGACCGTTCGAATGAGGTATTTCGCCTCTTTTGGTTCTGCATCTGCAAGCAGTCCCGCCAGAAGGTTGATTTTTTGGTCAATTGAGCCAGCGCCAGTTGACCTAGCGATTTTGTCAAGTGTCTCATAGACTCTTTCAACCGTTAATGGTTGTGGGAAAAAAGTAACTTGCCGTTTGTTTTCAAGAAATTTCTGTATGGTTTCGCCGAGGTCTCCTGTTTGTTTCAAGTCAGCCTCGATTTTTTCTTCGCCTCTCCCTGTTGCCTTTGCAACTGCTTTGATTGCAAGTTTCTCTGCTATGCCAATTTCGATTCCGATAAAGTCTGGGTAAAGTTTTCCTTGCGTAAGATAGACGACTTTGTCAATTACGGTTTTAGGCGTCTTTTTGAGTAACTCAACAAGGTAATCTGTCATCTCCAGCCTCTTGGTTGTCGCCTCAATTTTTTCGTAAGCGTCAGCGACTAATAAGTACCGCAAACCAAGATCCCCTTAGCCAATTTATCAATTCTATAAGGGAATATTAAAAGTGAATGGTTTTTTGAGTGGAAAGATGCTATTCGGTTCTTACTCGGACGCCGCATTGTGGGCAGAAAACAGCGTCTGAGGGGAGGCGAACTCCACATTTATAACAAAATTTAGGCTGGAAGAACGTGGGCAGCTGCGAATACGGATATGGCTGTTTTCTATGTGGAACTATGAGTTGAGGTGGTAATAGCTGGTAAGACGGCTTCTCTCTTGTGCGCAGAGAATAATAAAGCAACGTCAAAGTTATAGGTTGGATTGGCAGGACAAGCGATGAAACGACGCCTTCAATTACTAGCGCCATAGTCGTATTGAATGAAGTTACAGAATTGCTGATAGCCTGTCCAATGATGTTTGCCATCACTGTAAGAAGCATAATTATGGAAAGAATTATGAAAACTTTCAACCATCTGTTGGCAACAAGCTTTCTGCTCCTATATAAGCTGGCAAGAACACCAAGGCGTTCAATCATAACCACTTGAACTGTGAGACTAAACATTGTGGCCACGATGATTCCTGGGATTACGAAAAAGAACAATCCAAAAACCGTTAGAATTGACACAATTAAACTTGCTGTTAAAAGAGTAAGAAGATTCGACAAGACAGAGTTAAGCCCAATTTTGACAGACATAGTTTTTCCCTCAAGTGCTTCAGAAGAAAGCTTTACAACAATTCCGTTGGCGATGGTTGTCATAATCCAATTTATGACGATAATAGCTACTATTAAAGGGAAAATAGTAGCTAAGTAATTAAAAAACTGCAGAAAGAATTCTTCAGTGACATTTCGTGGCATTTCAAAAACAGGAGTCAACCTCCAAAGAAAATTTGTTACAAAAGTGTTAAAGACGCTTATAAAAAGAAAAGGAACAAACATAACATCAAACTTCGCAATGTATAAGCCAAAAGAAAAACTTAGGATTTCAGTAACTGAAAGCTCCTTGCTGGGTTTTCGAAACGCCATTCCTGTAGGCTCCTAACCACACCAAATATAGAGTTATTATGCGTAATATTTTGAATCACATGCCCAATAAACAAATAAGACTTCCCTTAGCTCAGTTAAAAACCTTTATAGGCTTTACTGAGTTAACAGAATAAACAGTTACACCTTAATCACCAGCTGTGTCACGGGCGAAGTTAAATGGGCGTCAATCTAGGAGATTTGGTTCCAAAAACACCCATTTCCCTTAAGAACCTTAATGGAAAAAAGGTCGCTATCGACGCCTACAACGCTCTTTATCAGTTTTTAGCGATAATTAGGCAGCCCGACGGGACACCTTTAAGAGACCACAAGGGCATGATTACGAGTCATCTTAGTGGCTTGTTTTATAGAACGTGCAACTTGATGGAGATGGGCATTAAAGTCATATATGTCTTCGACGGGATGCCTCCTACTCTTAAAGAGGCAGAGATAAAACGAAGGTCGAAGATCAAGGAAGAAGCCCAAATAAAGTATGAACTCGCTCTTAAAGAAGGCAAGATCGAAGAAGCAAGAAGCTATGCGCAGATGACAAGTCGGCTTAAAGACTACATGGCAGAAGATTCGAAACGTCTGCTGAGGTGTATGGGTGTTCCTTGGGTACAAGCCCCATCAGAAGGAGAAGCCCAAGCAGCTTATATCGCAAAAAAAGGAAACGCTGACTACTGTTCCAGTCAGGATTTTGACAGCTTATTGTTTGGAGCTCCAGTTCTCCTTAGAAATCTAACAATCTCGGGTAGAAGAAAACTTCCCAAAAAAAACGTTTACATAGAGATTGAGCCTGAAACCGTGGAGTTAACGAAGCTTTTGAAGGAACTGGAGATTACGTATGAACAGCTTATAGATGTTGGAATCTTAATCGGTACAGATTACAACCCAGATGGGGTGAAGGGCGTTGGACCAAAATCTGCACTTAAGTTAATCAAAGAGCATGGAAGCCTCGAAGATACTCTTCCATTACTTAAAGAAGCAGAGTTTCCTGTTGAACCTAAACTCATCAGAGAAGTTTTCCTTCATCCCCGAGTTACGGACAACTACAAGATCGACTGGCAAGAACCAAATATCGATGGAGTTGTCGAGTTTCTTTGCGGCGAAAAAGACTTTTCCGAGGACAGGGTGCGGAAAGCCCTTTCTAAAGCGGTTGAGGGGATGAAAGAGTCTAAGAAGAAGACAACTTTGGAGCCATGGTTCTAGGGGGCTGGTCAACACCTTTTGGTTCTCGGTCTCTGACTAAGACTTATTAATGAAACGTGAATTAATAGTTAGGATTTGTTGCATAAAGGCCTCTTAAATCCTTTGTCTAAGAGCAGGAAGTCTAGGATATGAGTCAACTTCGTGAAAGCGAGAGCAAAACGCTAATTGCGTTAGGTAATCGCAGTAGGCGTTTAGCAGTCTCAACGATAGACGAACTTGTTCAGGCAACTGGGCTGAATCATTCTGCAATTATGCGAGCGGTTTTGTCCTTAGAGTCTCAGAACCTTGTGATGGTTAAAGAGAGAAGAAGCACAAGAATAGTTCTCAATGAGGAAGGGAAAAGATACGCGGAGCGAGGCTTACCTGAGAGACTTATTGTAAAAGAATTGATGAAAATGGGTGGAGTAGGGGATATAGATTCATTATTCAAAGCAACGGGTCTAAATGAAAATGTTCAGGCTATTGCTTTAGGCTGGTTAAGCCGAAAAGGATGGGCGGCAATAGATAAGGAAACTAAGAGGCTTAAATTATTGAAGGAACCAACCGAGGGTTCAGATGAGAAACTTCTGTCTTTGTTGAATAGAAAGGGGTTCGCGGTTCTTGAGACTCTTGACGGTGAATTGAAAGACGCCTTTGAGTTGTTAAAGAAAAGAAAAATTGTTGATGTTCGTGCTGAAACAGAAAGAGAAGTTGAGCTTACCGCAGCAGGATGGGGCTTGGTTGAGAAGGGCATTAAAGTTGTTGAAGAGGTAAGTCAACTAACACCTGAAATGTTGGTTACGGGAAAATGGAAGGAAATTAGGTTTCGAGCCTACAACATTCAGGCTCCTGCAGCAAATACTTGGCCTGGGAAAAAACATCCGTATTTGAGATTTCTTGACGATCTGAAAAGGAAACTCGTGGCCTTAGGGTTTAAAGAGATGACTGGGCCGAATGTTGAGCTTAGCTTCTTTAACTGCGATGGGCTGTACTTGCCTCAAGACCATCCTGCTCGGGAAATCCACGATATGTACCTTGTTAAAGACCCGATTTACGGTCGACTTGACAAGTACGAAAAATACCTTTTGAACGTGAAAAAGGCGCATGAGAACGGCTGGAAAACGGGTTCAAAAGGATGGAGATACAGATTTTCGCTTTCTGAGGCTGCTAGATTGCTTCTCCGAAGCCACACGACTGCTGCAAGTGCTAGAAAACTTGTCAGTCCAGACCTTGAGATTCCAGGGAAATACTTCGCTGTGGCAAGGTGTTTCCGACCTGACGTCATAGATAGAACTCACTTGCCTGAATTTAACCAGGTGGAAGGCATAATTGTCGGTGAAGATTTGACCCTTAAAGATCTGCTTGGAGTTCTTGAAAAGTTTGCGGTTGAGATTGCTGGTGCTGAAAAGGTCAGGTATGGGCCCGACTATTTCCCGTTCACTGAGCCTAGTGTTGAGCTTATTGCTTACAAGAAAAGTGTTGGATGGATGGAGTTTGGTGGTTCAGGAATTTTTCGACCTGAGCTTACGTTTCCTTTAGGTATAAAGGTGCCTGTGCTGGCATGGGGTCTTGGTGTTGACAGGTTGTTCATGATGAAGGCGGGTATCGACGACATACGGTATCTTTTCGCGCAAAATCTAGACTGGCTGAGACATGTGGAGATGGTTTAGATGCCAACAGTTGAAGTTGACTTTGACGATTTAGAATCTTTGCTTGGCATGAAGTTGCCTCGAGACGAAGAGAAACTAAACGAGGTATTATGGTACATCAAGGGCGAAGCAAAGGGCCTTGAGTCAAAGGAAATTCGAATAGAGCTCAAAGACAGTAATCGTGCTGACATTTGGAGCATAGAGGGAATAGCTAGGGCCTTACGTGGATATTTGGGGCTTGAAAAAGGACTTAAGGACTATCAAATCGAAGATAGATCGGGCGTCATAGTTCATGTAGATTCGAAGCTAAGAAACATTCGTCCCTACATAGCTTGCTCCGTGGTTAAAGGAGTGAGGCTTACTGACACTGCTATTCGCCAAATGATGCATTTCCAAGACAAGATGGATCAAACGTATGGGAGAAACCGAAGAAGAACGTCTATTGGGTTGTACGATTACGACCTAATCAGTCCTCCTCTTCGGTACGGAGTTGCAAAACCAAATGAAGTAAGTTTTGTTCCGCTTGATTTTTCTGAAAAATTAACTTTGGAGGAAATATTAGAAAAGCATCCTAAGGGAATCGAGTATGGGCACATTGTTCGCAACTTTCCTGTGTGGCCTATTTTTATGGACTCAGCGAACAAGGTTCTCTCTTTTCCGCCAGTAATCAATTCTAACGATTTAGGGCATGTCACACCCAGCACTGAAAACGTGCTTGTTGAAGTTACAGGTACATCTATTGAAACGGTTCAAAATACCTTGACGAACATTACGCTTGCATTAGCTGATCGTGGCGGAAAAATATATTCAGTAAAAATCCAGTATCCGTATGGAAACATTAGAAGTATGGTAACTCCCAACCTAAATTGTGAAACTCTGAAACTTGGTTTGAACTATGTTAAAAAAGTCATTGGAATGCAGTTCACAGAGAGAGAAATTAGGGAACTTTTGGGTAAGGCGCGATACGACGTGGTGAAAGCAACCAAGAGCAGCTTGACTGTGAAAGTTCCATGTTACCGTGTGGATGTGCTTCACCCCATAGACGTTGTTGAAGACATCGCTATAGCATATAACTACAACAGAATCCAATCGCAATGGCCAAAGCAGCTAACAATTGGAGGTTTATCAAGCGACGCTGAATTCAGAGACATCATAAGAGAATTAATGGTCGGACTTGGCTTTCAGGAGATTCTAACGTTCATGATGTCCTCTTCCGAGGTTTTGTTTACAAAGATGAATGTTAAACCACAAAGAGTCGTAGAGATTGCTAATCCAAGGTTATCTTCCATGACTTGCCTTAGAAACTGGCTTCTTCCAAGCCTCATGGAATTTTTAAGCCACAACACTCATGTGGAATACCCGCAGAAAGTTTTCGAAGTAGGAATCTGCGTGGTTCACGATGAGCAAAAGGAAAACAAGACAGACGACATCGAAACTCTTGCTTGTGTAACAATCCACTCAAACGCGAGCTTCACTGAAGCAAAATCGCTTCTAGACGCCCTACTCATAAACCTTGGAATACAATACTTGTTAAGAGAAGAGCACCATGAAAGCTTCATCCAAGGAAGAGTCGGAAAAATAATCATTGGAGATAATGAAATAGGAGTCATAGGGGAAATTCACCCACAAGTGTTGCAAAATTGGGGACTTGAAAACCCAGCTGCAGCCTTTGAAATAAACATCAATAAGGTTAGGCAATATATTTTATCTAAGCCTTAAACTGCCTAAACGAAATGTTCTAGACAGAAATGCTTATTTTAAAAACATTTCACTTTTCTAATTAGCGATGACATGAGCTAACATAATCCCACCTTACTCAGCATGAGCCCGCCTAGACGGACTCAACAAAGATGGATGAATCCTCATCCTTCAGTGAAGAAGAGTTTACCCAGAAGCGGGACATGGTGGGCGTGGGCGTCAGAAAGCCGCGTTAGAGAGAGCTTAGCTGAGAAGGGCGTGCCCGCTCTCTGCGATGATGCTGAGTGTTAGTTGCGCGGAACACAACTACGCCCACGATAAAAAACCTAACGGAACCAGTAGATTTTCTCTGCAAAATGAAGAAATCAATCCACAATTCCAGTGTTTCAACAGAGCCCGTGTAAAGAAAAATTCTGTGCAACCACGGGAAAAGAGACAACAGGCTCCCACACTCAAAACCACAAAAGAAAAATGGTCAAAGAAGCTGACCCGACTATATATACCCCTCCCCCCTCTATCCATTCACAGAAAACATTCTAAACCCCGTATAAGAAGATCTCTTAAAATCGAATATTCAGTGAACTGACCAAAAAGAAGTAAGTTGAATCGGCGACAGGCTACCTGATTTTTGTTTTCTCTTCTTTCTGATAAAACTGTGTCCACTTAAGTTTTCTCGAGTCCCGCTTAAGCTTAATGGCGTTCTTTCTGCACTTGCTTGAACAGAACCAAAGAATCACGCCGTCGCTTCTGACGTACATGATGCCTGTTCCCTGTGAAAACTCGTCGCCGCAAAAAGCACATTTTTGAATTTTAGGCATTTTTGTTTTCTCCATCAAATAGATACCAGTTTATGTTCCCCATGATCGATAACCGAAACAATCTAAAGCTACCTAATCTTTCTAGCTTCTCTTTCCGTTTCCCTCAACATCAGGACATCATCAAGTCGAACAGGTCCCTTAACATTTCTCGTTATAATACGTCCCTTATCAGGACCCTCGAGGATCCTAACTCTGACCTGAATAATTTCACCCGTCGATCCAGTTCGTCCAACTATCTGAATAACCTGTGCAGGGGTCAGAGTTTCCTCGCTTGCCTTCTGGCTCATCCACTGGAACCTTCCTTGATCCTTTGGACACGTGTCACTATTTCTGTAACCAGATCAGACGCTTCTCCAGGCTCAGTAATGCAAACAGCAGCGCATTGCACATCAATTCCAACCGATGAGCCTAGTTTTTCTTTACTTGGAACAAAGACGTAAGCAATTTTTCTTTCATCGCACAGAATTGGCAGGTGAGCAACTACTTCCGGGGGATCAACATCCTCAGCTATTACGACTAGTTTAGCTTGCCCTCTTTCCACAGCCTTAGTTGTTTCATTAGTTCCTTTGCGTATGCTGCCAGTTCGGGTTGCAGTTTGAAGCGCTTCGTATGCGGCATTAGCAACCTCTGCTGGTACCTCAAACTTTACATAAAATGGTTTCGACATACCTTACCACCAAACTTCATCAACATATGTTTCAGTTCATGCCTAACCCTAACTATAAACGTCTCCCTATATATGTTACGGTTTTTCCAAAAAATAGGGCAATTGGAGATATAAGAAATTCTAAATGCTTACTACTTTTTTAACTTGAGGAACCTTGCTTTTAAGGTACCTTTCAACACCCATTTCCAAAGTCATCTGAGACATGGGACATCCAACACAAGCACCTTTAAGCTTGACCTTTACTGTTCCTTCATCACTAACGTCGATAAGTTCTATATCTCCGCCGTCTGCTACAAGATATGGTCTAATTTCGTCAATCACTTTTCTAACTTCATCTTTCAATTAGATCGCTCCATTTATTATAACCATGTTATAATATATTGGTCCAATAATATAAACCTTCTCTATCTATGAGCGTAAACGACAATTACATCACCATTTTCCCGATCAACACGAACAAAACCAAACCTTTCAAATTGTACAATTTGCCCAACAGAAACATTTCGAATAGACTTTTCAGCAAGCCCCTTCACCAACGATCCATCAGGCATCAAAACCTCGCACCTTACACCATCATCACTAGGCAGCCAATGGATCAAAGGGGCCTTTAGACGCCTAGCCTCATCATAAGATTCGCTTTTAAAGACTGAAGAAATCGCGTTTTCAGCCACATCTTGTATTTGGATATTAAATAACTCCATTAACCGAATAACAGCGCCATTTACAAACAATGCTTTGTCGCTACTTGACACAAATAAATGTGCCTCGCCCATTTCCGGTTCAACAGTGAAAGTTCGGTAACCTCGCTCAGAATAATCTGGATGAAGAGGAATTCGAGCTTCAAAGGATTTTTGCAGTCCCCGTACAACCAGACGTAACGGTTCTTTAACGAAGAAAAGCCTATCAGCTTTTGGATCAACTATCTTCCTATTATAGGCATAAAGGTTCTCCCAACTAAGAGTTATGTCAACAGGTCTCGGACCAATGTCAAGAATAAGATGTCTAATAGCTTCTGGCTGTATGCCTCTCCGATGTAACGCCCTAAAAGTCGCAAGCTTAGGATCATCCCAACCTGTGAAAGTTCGGTCTTGAACCCCACGGACAATCTTCGATTTACTCAAAGTAGCTCCAACAATCTTAAGCCTGCCATAATGAATTGCCTCAGGATACTTCCAACCTAAATACTCGTAAAGGTACTCCTGCCTCTTCTGATTCGTCAAATGTTCCTTGCCACGAATAACATGGGTTACGCCATTAAGATGGTCGTCAACACCATTCGCAAAAGCAAAAAGCGGCCAAACACAATACCGTTTACCAACTCTCGGATGAGGATATTTCTTTGTATCTATAATTCTAAAAGCCGGCCACTCTCGTATCGCGGGATTGGGATGGCTTAGATTCGTCTTAATTCGCACTACAGCCTCGCCTTCACCATAGCCTCCATTAAGCATGGATTGCCATCGAGCCATATTCTCATCTGAACTGAAATTCCTGCAAGGACAAGGTTTCCCAGCGGTCACTTTTTCGTGGAATTCTTCCCGACTGCAAGTGCAAACGTAAGCATAACCACTCTTTAACAGTAACTCAGCATATTCATAATAAGTCTCAATGTGGTCGCTTTGTATGTATTCTTCATCCCAATCACAACCAAGCCATTTTAAATCCTCTTTTATTAAGTCATAAAATTTCAAAGAAGCCTTTTTTAAGCGTGGATCCGTATCCTCAAATCTTAAAACAAAAGATCCATCATACATTCGAGCATATTCGTAGCTAAGGATTACAGCTCGAGCTGACCCGATGTGAAGAACGGCGTCTGGATTAGGCGCAAACCTAGTCACTACCTTTTCGTATTTTTCAACATTCGGCAAAGGTGGAAGAACCCTTTTTTCCTCAACCTTGCCTTTTTCTTTCGTCAAGAGCTCTGGCCAAAGCTGATTAACTATTTTAATTTGCTCACTTAATGTAAGAGCATTAACCTCTTTAACAACCGAATCAATTAATAAAGTTAAATCAGCAACTTTACTGCGAAATTCAGGTTTTTCAGCCAACAACTTTCCAAGAACAGGCTTTGCCTGAGATGTTCCATCATGCCCTATAGCATTCGCAAAAGCTATTTTTCTTATAGCTTCCAAAATTTCGTTTTGTTTCTTGCTTTGTGAACTCGGCATTTTATTCTACACCAATGACATGTGAATATGTTAGATTTTCCTGTCAATAAGGTAGTCAGCAAGCATCTTTAACGTCTTCTTTGCTTCAGAAGGAGGAAGAACCTTTTCAGCTTCTTCCCAACTATCACAAACAAGAGCTGCCGCTCGTTTCTTAGCATATTCAATTGACCCATATTTTCTGAAAATCTCGACGGCCCTTTTCCTTAAAGCCACATCTGTAGTGTGCATCTCAAGTATTCGTATTAGATCTTTTTTCTCCTCCAAAGAAGCTTTCTGAAGTGCGTGAATGACGACTAACGTTATTTTGCCCTCAGTTATGTCCATTCCAACTCCGCCTTTTCCCTTGGCGAACTCTTCGCCAACTAAATCCAAGACATCGTCCTGAATCTGGAATGCGACTCCAATCGACTCCGCAAATTTTCCCATCTTATCTGCCACTTCATCATCAGCACCAGCAAGAACAGACGCCATTTTCGCAGCCATCCTAGCAAGAGTCCCAGTCTTATAAGAACACATCTGCAAATACTGTTCTTCAGTGATTTCACTTACTACCGACAAGCCTTTGTGCCATGCAATATCAATTGCCTGCCCAAAACTTATGTTAACCATTTCCTGCACGTAAATTTCGTAAACCCGTTTTGCCTGTTCAGAGCTCAAAAGGCGCGAATTAGCAATTAGGGTCAACATTGGAAGAAAGTACATCACATTTGACAAGTTAATGGCTATGTCAAGCCCAAATATCTTATAGGTGCATGGTTTTCCACGCCTAAGAGTTGACGAGTCCTCCACATCATCAGCAATCAAAGTGCCATTATGTATGATTTCAGGAATCACAGCAAAGTCCAAGTACTTTTGGGAATCTCCTCCCAGCGCGTCGCAAATTAACGTAAAAAGTGCTGGCCTCCAGCGTTTACCGCCTCTATCCATTAAATCCCAAAAAGGCTTTGCGACCGCAGCATTTAGAGCTCCAAGATCAAGTTTTCTAGTAGGCGGACTTGTTCTGAAAACCAGAGAATCCTCCTTAAATTCTCTGGGTAGATATTTCTCGATGTAAAAATCAACTATTTTCGCTTTCTGTTTAAGCAGCTGTTCAATGCCACCCATGTCCATCTTAATGTATTATCCTCCGCGTGTTGCGTAACTGTTAATGTCGAACCTTCTTGCTTGCAGCCATTCTGCAGTTCTTCCAGTAACAACAACCGGAACATTCTTAAGGTTTCCTATTGAAGAAGCACCAACGAGAAACATAACTGTTCGCAACTGATGAACAACATATTCAAGTTTTTCTCTAACCAATCTAGAGTCCTTCATTGACGGCCCAAGAACTGGAGCAGCGAACCCAGCTAAAGACGCTCCCAATGCTATAGATTTCGCGACATCGCAGCCAGTCCGCACACCGCCTGATGCAATTATCGGCACGTTAACTGATTGAGCCACCTCAACAAGCGCAACAACAGTCGGTATTCCCCAATCCCAGAGGTCTCTACCAAGTTCCTCTCCAAAAGCGTCACCACGCTTTTTAGCTCTATAATATTCCACTGCTGCCCAGCTGGTTCCTCCAGCTCCCGCAACATCAATACTTGAAACTCCTACTTCAACAAGTTTCCTTGCATCTATGCCAGAAATTCCCGCACCTGTTTCCTTCACAATGACAGGCACATCTAAACTGTTGGTTAACTCGCCAATTTTTTGTAGAACCCCAGAATAGTCGGTTTCCCCCTCTGGTTGCACAGCCTCCTGCAAAGGATTTAGGTGAACTGCCAGAGCATCTGCGTCAATCATCTTAATCGCTCTTTTAACTTGACTGAGGCAATTTTCTCTTCTTATTTGGGGAGCTCCTATATTTGCTAAAACAAAAGCTGTTGGAGCTTTCTTCCTAACTACTGAATAGGTTTGTTCCATTTTCGGGTTTTCAAGTGCCGCTCTTTGACTTCCAACACCCATCCCGATCCCCATCTCTTCGACTGCCTCCGCGACTGCTGCGTTAATTCTTAATGCTTTTTCAGTGCCACCCGTCATGCCTGTAACTATTAAAGGTGCAGAAAGGATATGGCTAAAAAACTGTGTCGATACATCTATATCATTTTTGTTAATTTCAGGAAGCGCTTTATGGATCAGGAAGACATCTTCAAATCCTGCTGTGATCTTTTTGGCATAAACATCTTCCTCTAGACAAATGTTAATGTGATCGTTTTTTCTCTCCTCTGTTTGTCTAGCTTGAGATTTACGGCTCAATTTTTGTTCCAACAACATTCTCTCCTTTAAGGACATGATAAATAATACCTGGCTTAGACGCATTAACAATTAATGTTTCAATCCCTTTTGAAACAGGTGAAACAAGCTCAGAGACTTTACCCATCATTCCACCTGTAACATCAATAACATCCGACTCTTTATTCCTATTCCTAAAGACCTCCAGCTCGGACAATGTTAAAAGTGGAATCAACCTTGCAGAAGGGTTCTTTTTTGGATCATCAGTAAAAAACCCATCAACATCAACTCCCATAATCAACTTAAAGGCACTCATTTTTTCCGCTAGGAAGGATGCTAACTGGTCACCAGAGAGGATAGCGAACCCCTTGTTAATATCTAAGACTGCGTCTCCATAAAGAACCGGAAGCAATCCAATTTTAAGTGCTTGCTTTAAAGGACACTTTTCAAAAATGTGAATTCTACCTGATTTTGTGACAACAAAGGATGAAGGAGCTATCCCAAAAGCAGGCAGCCCTTTTTCCAACAGTTTTTCAATAAAAATCATGTTTAAACGAACCATAGCTTCATGAGTTTTTAAAAATCCAGTTAGCTGAGACTTCTCTTTCAATCCTTCAGCGATACCATACTCTTTAGCAACCGTATGACCAAAACTTCCGCCTCCATGAATAAGGATCAACTTCTTACGATTAGCTTTCAAAATTTCATCTGCAAGTCTTTCAATGGCAAGCAAATTAGGTGTTAAGGGTTTTTTCTTATCAGTAACAACTGATCCACCAATTTTGAGAATGAAAAGATCACTCTTCAATCCTTACTCCATCCACCGTCATTTTTGTGATAAAAGCTTTTCCTCCAGCCAGTTCAATAGATTCTTTAACATTTTCAACGCATTCAGATGTTGATAAAGCAACTATACATCCGCCGCCTCCAGCTCCAGTTATTTTTGCACCTAATGCTCCAGCTTTTCTGGCAGCATAAACTAACTTATCTAAAGATTCGTTAGAGACTCCTATTGCGCATAGAAGAGCGTGATTAATATTCATTAACTCTCCTAATGTCTCTACATCATTGTTCTTCAGTGCATCAATACTGCGAGCCGCGATTTCGTATTCAGTTTCCAAAAATCTATCGAAAACTGTTGGAAACCGATTTCGCATCTCACCAACACGAGTAACCATCTCGCCAGTTGACCTCTTTATCCCCGTGTCTCCAATAACAAGTGGCAATGTAATGTTTGCAATGATTTTTTGGACGTCTTTACCCCTTTGATAACGTAGAATACCTCCATAAGTCGACACGGCAGGGTCTACACCTGAAGGATTACCATGAATGATTTTTTCCGCTTCAAACGCAATCTCAAAAATTTCCTTATCATCCAAAGTTAACGAAAAAAGGTGACTTAAAGCAGCTGCAGAAGCAACTGCAATCGCAGCTGAGGAACCAAGTCCAGCTGCTACTGGAATGTCAGATTCGATTTTTAGATTGACGCCAATTTCTTTATTTATAGTTTTCATTAAATTCTTTACTATAGCGAAGATAGGGTCAAGTTGAGGATTTCGGCATTTGTTCTCTTTTTCTACGTGAAAATCGTCTTTTTCGAAGTAATCTGAACATTTTAGGGCTTTAGATTCAACATATATTTTTTTGTCTTTTCGTAGCTCAGCTGAAACTGTTGCTCTAAGGTCTATTGCAAGAACTATTGCTGGGGATCCGTGAACTACGAAATGTTCACCCAACAATATCACTTTGGCTGGGGCGGAAGCTTTCGCTCTGATCCTCAATTAGATTCCTCATCTAAGATTTTTATGTTTTTGGCTGGAACATCATAATTTTGCTTCATTCAAATTAACAAAATAATTTATCGAATCCTCGATATAAAACAGTTTAACTTCTAAATCCGTCAAAGAAAAAAATCTAACAGAATAATTGGTTATTCCTGATTTTTCTCAACCAATTTTACTTCAAAGTCTTCGATAGAGACCGAAAGTTCACCATCAGGAGGAATCTCGCCTCTTTCACGTAAAACCTGTCTCGCGAGAAGCCAATAAATTACGGCTAACGCTCTTCTGCCTTTATTGTTTGTTGGAATTGCCAAGTCTACATAACTAAAATCATTGTCTGTACTGCAAAGAGCAACGACAGGTATCCCTAAGCTTGAGGCCTCTTTCACAGCTTGGAAGTCAGCTCTTGGGTCAGATATCAAAATCGCATCAGGTTCAATTCTGTTTGGATACATTGGGTTCAAAAGCATGCCTGGAACGAAGCGTCCAATTATGGGCGTCGCACCTACGACTTCGCAGAACTTTAACACTGGTTCACGAGCGTAGAGCCTTGCCGCTGCAACTGCAATTTTTGATGGTTCAAAACGTGCGAGAAACTTCGCTGTGATTCTTATCCTTTCGTCTGTCTTCTTTAGATCCAGTACAAAAAGCCCATCTCCCCTAACGCGGTAAATGAAAGACTCCATGTCCTTTGTTTTGATTTTTGTACCTATGTGTATGCCTGTTGCAAGTAGCGTGTCTTGTGATAAAAGAAGTCCTTCTATCGGAGATATAGATTCTTCGTCTTCAACCTTTTTTTCCTCTTCTGTAGTCACAGCATTTTCATCGTTAAGTTCAACTGACATATGCATCAACTCATTATATTTTTAAATTTGCCATACGTGCTTTTTCACCCAAGTCTTCTTCGATACGTATAAGCTCATTGAGCTTCGCAATTCTTTCACCGCCAACAACGCCTGTTTTAATGATGGGAGTCCTAAATGCAACTGCAAGATGCGCTATGTGAGAAGAAGCTGTCTCACCAGACCTGTGTGAAACAACTGGTACATAACCATTTTCTAACGCCAACTTCGTTGTTTTCCAAGTTTCAGTTAAAGTCCCAACTTGGTTCATCTTAATAATTATTGCGTTTCCAGCTTTGTTTTTTATACCTTTACTTAATCTATCTACGTTCGTAACAAAAATGTCATCACCGCAAATTAAGCAACCATGAGACTTTTGTGTAAGCTCTTTAAAACCTTTATAATCATCTTCGTGAACCGGATCCTCTACGTATACAAGACCATATTTCTCTATAAGGCCTAGAACATAGTCTATTTGTTCGCCAGAATCACGACTTAAGCCGTCTCTAACATAAACGTACTTGTTCTTTTTAGGTTCCCATAATGATGAGGCAGCAACATCCAGTCCTGGTTTACATGCAAAGCCTACTTCCTCAGAAACTTTTTGGCACGCCTCAAATACTGCCTCAAGAGCTTGTTCATTGGTCACGTTTGGCGCCCAAGCTCCTTCATCTCCCTTTCCACCCGTGAACGTTGAATCTATTTCCTTAAAAAGGCTTTTCAAACACTTATGTATCTTAGCGTTAGCTTCAGCCGCAGCCAAAAAAGAGGGAGCATCTACTGGCAGGACAAGAAACTCTTGAATATCAGTTGCCTTTCCCATTGCATGTTTTCCTCCACCCACAACATTACCCAAGGGGTAGGGAAGGTCGGAGACGAGAGAACCTCCCAGATACTTATACAATGGAACACCGTACGAGTTTGACGCAGCATCAGCCGCAGCTAAAGAAACGGCATACGCAGTGTTTCCCCCAATATTTCCGAAGTTATTTGTTCCGTCAAGCTCACGAAGAAGCCTATCAATCTCCTCTTGCTCGTCTGCATGTAATCCAATTATCTCAGGCGCTATAAGGTCCTCAACCTTCTTTACAGCTTCGTCAACGCCACCTTTTGGAAAAGCAACAGCTTCAGCCTTGCCTGTGCTTGCTCCGCTGGGCGCAGAGGCACTTCCAAAACCGTCCACAGTTATTATGTCAACCTCTATTGTTGGATCACCACGACTGTTTATAATTTTCCTTGCAGTTACGTCTTCAACTAACGCTGACATTTTATGTTGCTTCCTCCTCCTTATTCATTTTCGGTCTTTCGTAAAACTTTATGATTTCATCTATAATTTCAACATGTGATAAAAGCATACGCCTGCAACAATAACGGGTAACACCCAGATCATCTAAAACTTTTTTTGAGTCTTCGCCAGCCTTAACCCTTTTTGCAAACTCTTCCCACTTGTCTCCGACAAGTTTTCCGCACGTAAAGCATCTTACTGGAATGATCATCTTATTTACTTCCCTCAATTTGTTATGTTTTTTATCTGTAACTCTTTTGATCTCTTGCTCTAGCGCCTGGTCCACCGAACTTTTTCGGCTCTTTTCGTCTTGGATCCCCAACAACCATGGTTCTGTCATACTTAAGAAACGCAGTTTGTAGATGTGAACTTTTTGTCCACTTAATTAAGGCATTAGCAATAGTCATTCTACAAGCTTCAGCCTGGCCCATAAAGCCTCCGCCCTTTACTCTTATATTAAAGTCCAACTGCTTCCAAACATTTTCTCCTGCTTGAATTAAGGGTTCACGAATTTTTTCTCTGGCGATTAAGGGTTCATAGATCTCTAATGGGATGTTGTTTATGCGTATTCTACCTTTTCCAAGTTTTACAGTTGCCCTCGCAATTGCAGTTTTGCGTTTTCCACTGACTACTAATATTCTTTTTGTACTTGACATTTTATGCACCTATTCTTTCCAACTTAAATTGTGAGCCAGTTCTGAAACTTTAATATATGAACCTTTTAACGTCCTAACATCTACTTCGGGTAATGTAATTGTTTTTGACTCAAATTCTGTTGGCATACCTGAATAAACTCTTAATTTTTTTATTGCATCCATTCCGCAAGGTTTTTTACGCGGAAGCATACCTTTGATAACCTTTTTTACTATGCCTTCTGGTGTTCTGGGATGAACCGGTCCTTTTCTGTGATGCCCTATCTGAAGGAATTTTTCCTTTTCTCTTATGATACTTAATCTTTTTCCAGAAATGACGGCATCACTTGCATTAACAATAATGATTTTTTCACCTTTCATTAATCGTTTTGCTACAATACTAGCCATTCTGCCTAACACTAGCCCCCTTGCATCGATAATTGTAAGTTGAGTTTTTTCGCTCGTGACCATTGTTCTTCACCCTATTATCCTCATGGTGGTTCCTTTTGGATTCTCCTCGACAATTTCTTGTAAAGTTAGACATTTTCCTTTCGCTTCAATTATCTTTGCTCGAGCTTGTTCAGAAAAATCCAGTGCAGCCACAGTTAAAGCATGTTTTATCATTCCTGAACCAAGAACTTTTCCAGGAACAATTACTACATCGTTTTCTTTTGTAAGCCTGTTGATTTTGCTGATATTAACCGAAATACGTGTTTTTTTAGGTCGTGAAATTTTATTTGCCACATTCCGCCAAATTTCAGCATCGTTTTCTCTAGATTTATTTTCCAAAAAACGAATGAGGCTTATGAGATTTGGATTTGTACTTCTAACTTGTTTTTTCGGACACATCTATCGCCATCTCCAACTGGTTTATGAAATCCAAAAATTTCTCCTCATATATTTTTAATGATTCATAGAAAATACGTTCAACTGGAATAGCGCCGGTGGATTCTATGTAAAAAATGAAAGATTTTTGTTTTTTATCCAATCTTATTGCCGATTGATTTTTATTACATGTCTCCACGCAATCTCCGCATAATATGCATTCTATCTCATTTGTCACCTTTACCTTGTCATCAGTTTCTTCAAAAACTTTTTTAGGACAAATTCTGATGCATTCTTTGCATCCGTTGCATTTTGTCTGGTCAATTTTTACAACGGGAACGTATCTATATATACAAGAAGATACCGGCTGCCATTTTGCATGAACTGTACCTTTTCCAAGTTTTGCATAAGCCTCTAACCGTATCTTTTGACCAGGTGCAAGTTTCACTAAGGGTATTTTTTCGCTTACAGGAATAACGTGTGGATCCTCAGAAACCAAGTTTCCAGAGTAGACTGTTAATGGCTTATCTTTAGCTTCAACATCTAATGTTAAGACTGTTCTACAAAGGTGGCATCCAAGTTCGCTTTTACAACTACATTTCTCGGGAAGATTGTAAGCGTCAAGATCAGTTTTAAGCGGTATAAGGCCTAACCTTAAAGCTAGAATTTCGTCGTGCAGAACAGATGAGTTTTCAATCATTACAATGTCATCCAAAGCCATTACAGGAACCTCTGACAATATTAAACGTCTAATCGTATTAGCCATAGAAGTGTCTATGCCTTCTACAATTAACCGAATTGAATCCTCATTTTTTTCAAGGATCTTCATATCCATAGAACATGTCCTCTTTATTGAATCCAAAAAGGGTTTTACTAATTTTGCGCACCTATCATTTTAAACTCTTCTTCCTCTGCGTCCACCTTTTCGCCTCGTCCCATCATGAGGAAGAGGTGTAACTTCCTCTATACGACCTATAGTTTTAAAGCCAGCACGGGCTAACGCTCTGATTGCTGCTTGTGCTCCAGGACCTGGTGTTCGTGCTCCGGATCCACCTGGAGCTCTGACTTTAATATGAATTGCTGTGATTCCTTTTTCTTGAGCTATTGAAGCAACATAAGCAGCAGACCTCATAGCAGCATATGGAGATGACTGAAGCCTATCAGCTTTGACAAACATGCCACCACAAGCTTTAGCTATGGTTTCTGCGCCTGATAAATCCGTCATGTGCACAATTGTGTTATTGTAGGAGCTGTAAATGTGAACAATTCCCCATTTCTCGTCTTTTTTACTCATTTTTATTTGTCTCCTTTGGCATTGTTTCCAATAATTGCCTAAAAACATGTTCGGGATTGTTTAATAGGCTGGTTGATGCGTAAAATATACCGTTTTCTTCCTTCTTAGGTACGAGGTAACTTGGTGATGAAACTTTTCGATTGTTAATAGCGATGTGACCATGCGTTATCAATTGACGGGCTTGATACATAGTCTTAGCTAGTCCCTTTCTTTGAATAATCGTTTGAAGACGACGTTCTAGTATAGATTCTATATCTAAGTCTAAAACATCGTCTAGAACCGCATCTTCAGGAAGAATTCCCAAAAATTTCAGTCGGCTTAGGAGCTGCGACTCAAGTTTCGTCCTACTGGAGGTTGGCATACTCAAAAGAGACCTGGCCATGCTTCGGAATTTTGAAAGCAGATCTTTATGGTGCCAAAGCTCCCGTTTGTTTCTTAAGCCATATTCTCCAAGTAATCTTAACTCACTTTCAAGAATATCTGGTCTCCAAGGAAACTTTGGAGTCTCATATTTCTTCTTTTGTTTTCTAGGATCCCCCAACTGGTGCCGCCCTCTCTTTTTTCTTCACTCCAACAACTTTGCCCGTTCTTCCAGTGGACCTTGTTCTTTGTCCTCGAGTTTTTAAACCATAGGAATGCCTGTAACCCTTCCACGACCTTAAGGAAGTCATTTTTTCAATGTCTTGTTTAATTTTCAAATCAAGGTCAGCAGTTGTAAGATGAGTATCTCTTCCAGTTTCCAAATCTTTACGTCGGTTAAAAAGCCATGATGGTAAACCCAAGTTTTCGATGTTGGCAAGAGTTTCCTCCAGTCTTCTCATTTCAACATCTGACAAAAAACCTAACCTTTTCTCAAATGGAATATTGGCTTTCCTAACCAAAGCACTTGCTAATCGTTTATTAATGCCTCTTATATTGTTTAGCGCAAAGACTACTTTTTGTGTGCCATCTAAGTCTTTGCCTAATAGGCGAACTATATGCTTAAACTCTGACATTCTTGATTCTTCTTGCTCCTTTTCGAATCAACTTACTACGAAGTGGCATGTTTTTATTTAAATATATCGTTTTAGGCTCCAAAAAATAATGATTGCCTTTTATATTACCCTATAATTTCACATGGTCTATAGCGATTTAGCAATTTTAAATGCCATTTTAAGAATTAAAATTACTTCAATTGATAAAATGGACTTAAAAATCAAGGAGTTAGAATAATTTTCAAAACATTTCCCCTTTTTTCTGATAACATTTCAAAGCCTTCTTTCACCTTTTCAAGAGGCATTACATTTGTAATTAAGGGCTTAACGTCGATTTTTCTGCTGCATAAGTAGTTCAAAGCTCTTCTAAAATCATCTTGGGCATAGGCATAGGATCCTCTTACCTGTAGTTCTCTTGTAACTATAGATAAAACATCAAGGCTCATGATTTTAGAAAGCATCCCAATAATTGTCAATTTGCCACCTATCCCAAGCATTCTTAGTCCTTGTTGAACTGTCGCTTCCAGACCTACAGCTTCGAAAACCACATCTACTCCTGAACCGTTTGTTAATTCCATTATTCTAGTAACTGGGTCTTCGGTTTTTGAATTTATCGTAATATCAGCACCAAGTTTTTTTGAGTAATCTAGCCTGTAATCGACCACATCTGAAACGATGAGTAGACCAGCTCCTGCTGCTTTTGCTGCTTTTTGGATCATCGATCCAATGATTCCTGCTCCAATAACTACAGTTGTGTCTCCAAGTTTGACATCCGTGCTGTTCACAGCTCTGATTCCAACCGCAAGAGGTTCAGCCATCGCCCCTTCTTCAAAAGACACATTTTCTGGTAGAACATAGCAATTTAACACAGGAACCGCTACAAATTCAGCGAAAGCCCCACTTGTATGTAAGCCAAGCAATTTTACGTTGCGGCAAACGCTGCCTTGACCTCTTACACAAGGAGTACATGTACCACATCGTTTGAGGGGATCAACAGTGACTTTTTCTCCTATATTGAGGTTGTTAACATTTTTTCCGAGTTCAACAATTTCTCCAGAAAATTCGTGGCCCATAACTAATGGCGGAGTTCTTCTCTGAGAAACTCCTTCAAAAGCGTGGAGTTCTGAGCCGCATATTCCTACAGCTTTAACTTTAACCAGAACTTCATCATCTTTTATTTTAGGCTTGGGGACTTCTTCGATTCTTATGTCTTTTCCGCCATGCCAGACAGCTGCTTTCATGTTTGTTCACCTGTCTTTCTTTGTTTCCATAAGATTTATCATTTATTAGTTATTAGTCTTTTTAGGAAACCTTGGCATCAAAACTGTTATCAATCTTTAATATACATTTTTGTTTAATAGGAATTTCGAGGCGGGAATTTGAAGACTTCTGTAAAAAAATTGTTGAAGAGGATTCAAGAATATGATCCCAAGCCAAATGTGAAACGTTTACATGACGCTCTTTCTAGGACGAATATTCCTGACCGTGTCCCATTTATGGAACTTTTTGCCGACGGCGAGGTAATGGCCGCAATTCTTGGTAAACGTCTTAATTTCTTTAATAAAAAGCTCCAAAGCCGAAGACAGTGGGAAGAAAGGGTGCTTGCGCTAATTGAGTTTTACGAAATGCTTGGATATGATTATGTTCGAGCCGACACAAGAGATTACAAAGCAACAGTCAAACAATATGAAGTTGAGGAGAAGATTTTTGCAGCTGGCAATTTTGGCACACGAGCATATCGTTATAGGGCAAGAGATGTTGCTGCTGAGCTTAGCCGTGGGCAAAGAACTTGGGCAAACGAAGAAACAGGCATAATAGCAGACTGGAAAGACTTCGCTGAATTCAACTGGGAAGATCCAGAAACAATCGCTGAAGAGGGAAACGCAGGATTAGAGTGGGTGTGTGACCACGTTCCTCAAGGTATGGGCGTTGTTTCGGGCGCAGGCACCGTTCTTGAGCCTGTCATGTGGATGATGGGAATCAGGAATTTCTATGTAAGCCTGTATAAACAGCCAGATCTCATCGATGCTATGTTCAGAAAAGTTACAGAAATCAACATAGCTCGTTTCAAGCTAGCTACTGAAACCAGTAGAAAAATTGTGGCTTTCTGGGGCTCTGATGATTGGGGTTACAAGAACGGTCTTATGATATCGCCTTCTATGATGAGACAGTGGGTTTTTCCTGGACACAGGAAGATGTCTGAAATGGCACATTCGAGGGGCTCATTCTATCTGCTTCATTCATGCGGTAATCTGAGAGCCATCATGGATGACATAATAGACGACATCAAAGTTGATGCTAAACACTCGTTTGAGGATACGTATCTCCCAGTAACTGAGGCTAAGAAACTTTATGGGCATCGGATTGCTCTAATTGGAGGCGTAGACATGGATGTGCTGTGCAGACGTACACCAGATCAAGTTAGAAAGTATGTGAGTAACATTCTGGAGATATGTAAGCCTGGAGGAGGATACTGCCTAGGGAGCGGGAACACTGTCGCAAACTATGTTCCCCTTGAAAATTACCTAACCATGATCATCGTTGGACTAGAGGAAGGGTGGTACACCTAAAGACAAGGTTTTTTCAGCAAACATTCACATTTAGGAGCAGATTTGATGTGACTACGTCTTTCCATGAGACCTTCTCAGAAAATTTACAGACATTGATTGATGCTCTTGGAAAACCTGAAAAGGGAGAGTTCAACCATGACGGGCATCTCCGAATCTTGACACGTCTTGATACTATTAAAGAGCTCAAGTTCTTGGAGAAAAAGGGCATCATACCTGCTCCGAGAAAGTGCAGGGGCGTGAATGTTCATGTTCACACTAGTGAGTCCTTCAGCGCTTTTCGATCTCCATCTGAGGCTGCTTGGTACGGCTATAGAGCTGGGCTTGATGTTTTTGGTATCAACGACCATTACACTATTGCGGGTCACAAAGAGTTCGGTGAAGCTTGCAAAATATTAGGGTTGAAGGCAGCATTTAGCATAGAGATTATGGCCATGCATGATGAAGCGCGGAAAAACGGCGAAAGAACCAACGACCCAATTAATCCTGGAAGAACGTATCTTTGCGGGAAAGGCGTTGTTCACGATTTGAAACCGAACTCGAGCAGCCATAAACTCTTGGAAAAAGTTAGGTCTGCCTTTAGGAAAAGATGCGAACAGATGACTGAAAAAGTCGATTCATTATTGAAAGAAATTGACGCATCTTTGAACCTTTCTTTCAGAGATGTTCTAAGACTTACTCCTAGGGGTAACGTAACTGAAAGGCACATTACCCAAGCAATAGCTGAACTCATAATTCGAAAATTTCCTGAAAGGGGGCAACAAAAAAATTTTTTAAGGAAGTTTTTGGGCGAATTTGAAGAGGACGAGATTTGCAGCCAAGACCGTTTTCAGGATTTGATAAGGAACCGGATTCTTAAAGCAGGAGGCCCCGCTTATGTTGAGGAGCCAGTTGAGGCTTTTCCAAGCATCGAAGACACGATTCAGTTATTTAGAGACTATGGCGCGATCCCAACATACCCGGTTTTAGGCACTCCTGTAACTGAGAGGGAGAAAAATCTCAATTCTTTGTTTCGTGAGCTCGAGAGTTATGGTATTTTCGCAGTTGAAGTGATTCCTAAAAGGAACACAAGGCATAGGCTTCGCGAAATTGTTAGGACAGCCAGAAAATTCGGATTCCCTATTTTTTGCGGAACGGAAAACAACACGAAGAAAGTTGAACCTCTACTTGACAGATTTTCGTTAGACCCAGAGTTTCTTCCTGTTTTCAGGCAAGGAGCGTATCTAATTCTTGGGCATCAGCTTCTCTCAAAATATGGGGGGAGGGGATATATAAACGAAGATGGAAGATTGACTGTTGAGGACCGTGACGCGGGTGTTAAGTTATTTTCTTTTACCGGAGGCTTAGATTGGTCTGATGAAACGCTGAAATGGTTAAGAACAATTGGAAAAGAAAATGTGTACAAAATGATTTGCGGACTCAAAAACATTTTTTGTCGAGGTGAGGTGCTTCCGTTTAGTGTTGAGCCGAGCTTCAGAATACCTAGATCTCTTCTTGATAGAATCGACGTAAAGAGTGGCCGCGTGGTTTTTTCGGATACGAAGGCAGCTGTTGAGTTCGAAAATTATGTGAGAAAACACGTGATTCCTTTGTAAGCAGAATTAAGAGAAATACTTGTCAAGGTAGTTCTGAAAAGAACTGAACTACCTTTTAAACATTATCATTTGGTGGTTCACGACTGACTGGAAAGTAGTCCCTTTTTAGCTGCCACTGCACAAATATTGACTTTGCTCTATTTTCAGCGGGCATCCTCCGCCACAGATGTTTAAAGTTGGGCATTCGTAGCATTTTTCTGGAACATACTTTCTATCTCTAATCTTTACGCAAAGAGGATTATGCCAAATTTTCTTCCAGCCATCTTTCAAGATATTGCCTAGAGGCGTAAAGTAACTTTGGCACGGAATAACGGTTCCATCGGGTTCGATGCACATGCTTATGCGGCAAGCGCTACAGCTTTTTATTCCCAACTCAAGCTGCAGGGGGTTAAGTACGCAATACTCTATAGGCGTGTACCAAGTGAACTCCATGCCTAGCTTCCGTGAGTGATTTCTGATCTCAATTAAAACTGGTTCTAATGATGCTTCGTCTAGTGCAAAATCCTTAGCGATGTTTGGAGCCTTTCCGGAATAAATAAGACTGTTACAGGCAAATTGTTTCAGTCCGAGGCTATTGAGAAAGTCAATCGTTTTCACGATTTCTCCAAAATTGTATCTATTAAGAGTTGTGTTGCTCAGAGTATAAATAGGCGAGTCAATTGCATTCTTAAGCCCCTCAACGGTTTCTTCCCAGCTTCCCTCGACGCCTGTGATTTTGTCGTGAATTTTGGGATCATAGGACTCAATTGTTACCTGGACATGATCAAGACCTGAATCAACAAGAGACTGAAAATATGATTTGTCCTTGATTCTGCGGCCGTTTGTAACAAGTCCACTAACCAAACCTATTTTCTGGGTATAAGCGATTAGGTCTGGAAGGTCTTGTCTTAATGTAGGTTCACCGCCTGTGAAGACTACATGCGGGATTCCGAGACTTAAAAGTTTATCCATTACTTTGAACCATTCTTCCGTTGTCAACTCCTCAGTTTCTCTTGACCCGCCAGCATAGCAGTGAAGGCATTTATTGTTACACCGGTAGGTTATAGCCAAGTCCATTCTGTATGGTGCACTTAGGTCCTTTGTGAAAGGTTCCATTTTGTCTACACCAAGGTAAGATACTGGACAAACATCAGGCGTCTTGGCAAAAGTGTTAATTACGAACAAGACATTTTTGTAGTCTTTTAATGCTGTTTCAGCATCAACCCTGTATCGTTTTTTGAACTTTTTAACTACAACTTCTTCAGTCTCGTTATTCATAAAGGAATATACATACTCAGCTGCCGTATGATTGAGAAAGAGAACCCGAGAACCATTAACAATAAGTACGCCGTCTCCGTCAGGTTCTAAGCGTAAATGAAGACGGAGCCCCTGATAGTCACCCTCCTCAACTCTGAAGTGATGAAGAGAAACCTTATGTTTCAAGCGTAAGAACCTACTGAGTTTACTCATCTACCTTGCACCTCCATGAGCACATGCGCATGCACAACTTACACAAGCGCACGCACATGCACAATGAGCACAAGCACAAACGCAGCTTGGTCGGCTCTTGACTGGACTTTGACTTGTTTGCACCGGCTGTGTAGCTTGGACTATGCGGTTTGTGAAATCTTGAACATTCTTCACCATATTGTTCGCTGAAGCCTCTAAACCCTTAACAATCTTGTTAGCAAAATCTTGCCCAGGTATAGGTGCAGGCTGACCTGAAGCTTCAGTGGAAACACGGGTTCCAGTTGGACTCGGTACAGGACCTGTGGGCGGATATGGACTGTGCCAGTACCACCACCAACCTGGCCTTGGAACAACGATGATGTTCGGTGGAAAGGCATCTTTAATTTTTTCATCGAACATTTCGTCTGCGAGAAGCCATTCTAAGTTTTGGTTTATAGCGTCTCCTCTTAATTCAGGTGTTCCAGCGTGTGTAACTTGGCTCCAAGCTTTGTTAACTACTGACTTGTAATAATTCGCTGTGTCGATTCTCGAGTAGCCTCGTATCTTGTGGTTAACAGTATCTCTCAGTTCTAAGTAAGTTCGAGCAAGTTTCATTTCGTCAAGGCTTCCATCTGCTTTTAAGGAGTTTAAAAAATCAATCTCATAATACCGTAAATTAGGAGAAGATTGTCCCTCGCTTTTAAGTTTCTGTATTCTTATAACAGGCTCAGTCTCTGTTATCATGATAATACGTTTGTAAATAAGACCAAAAAGAATCATTGTGAGAACTCGGACTGGCTTTAATTCAAGAACAACCGCTGCCTCAACTGACGTAAGATTTCCCGCAGCTCCAAGTGCTTCGACAGTTATCCGCGGTCTTTCATAATCAAGTTTTCTGAATCTTGCTACAATCAACAACACAAACCCAACCGCTGTTAGAAAGGCCCCTCCAATCGCGATGTAACTCAATATGTCAGGTCTTGGAGGTTCAATGTACCTTTCTGGAAATGAAACTCCAACAGTGAATTCTGACCATGGTAGCCAATCTGTCTTTTCCCAATAAACAACGAGGCGGTCGTTTACTAAATCGACACTATCAAAAGGTCTTCCACTAATGTATTTAATCTCGTCACTTGTAACTCCATTTGGAAGAATCATCGCTACTCTAATGTTGTTAACTAGTCCCGTTGCGTCTGGAAAAGTCGTGGGGAAAAACTGTATTCCCCAATATCCTCGGTTTGTATCATCTTGAAAAAGCATCTCTGGAACAGTAGCGTACACCATTAAAGTGTAGGGTTGATCCAAAACTATTGGAGTACCCAAAGAAACCTCAATAGCATAATAACCGCCACTTGAAACATCCTCATACCTAAGGATGTCGCCCATTAAATCCTGAACAACATCAATTTTGAACCCTTCTTTAGGCATTCCAATGGTTACAATGCCCTGGGGTGAACCGCTCGTGTATGTTAAAGTAATATTATACATTAGGTTGATCGATCGGTCTTTGTTAATTGTGATCTGCACCCATATTTTGTTAACCGTGTACGTCACTGTGCCTTTGACCGAAAAAACACATGGCACAGCACATAAAACAAGTAAGACAACAAGAATATAGGCAAAACTAGGTTGGGTTTCCGTTACCATGTTGGCTCCTCAGTCAACTCAAACTTGTTTTTGCAATAGATACATGTTAGGTATGGCTTTCCAGTTATTACTTCAACTTTGGTCGGATCAACAACTGCATTACAAACTGGGCAGTGAATTTCCTTGACAGTGAGGGGCCCGGTAACAGTTAGGGTTTGTTTGATCTCTAGAGGCTTCTTTTCTCTGGTAAATATTAAGATCAAAATTGCGACGCCGAGAAAGATCAGTCCTTCAAAAAAATATATGATACCGAGGTTCGTAGACATAATAAAGACGACGCCGAGGAAAACCAGTAAAGCTGAAGCAGTATAAGCAAGATACTTTAGGGCTCCCTTTACCATTCCTATTCGCCGTCTAAATTTGTTATATCTAATTTCAAACAGTTACTTCTTCCAGTGACGTAACGCAGCTATTATTATGAGGATTCCGATGACAAGCAAAAACATCACCGGCAAATATTCCACGAAGATTTGGCGACTATAAAGGAACCAGGTAAAGCCAATAGTTGAGATTATGAGACCCCAAGATAAGGTGCTGAAAGTGCTGCGTGCATACTTGTCTTGTTTACCTTCTTGCAATATAGCTAAAACTATGATCCATAGACCAGAAAGTGCAATAACAATAGACGGCACTTCAAACAATTCGATGAATCCTGATACTGAAATTGCTAGACACAAAGCAACAATAATGAAGAAGACACCATAAGATAGAAGAGTAAAAGGTTTCTCAGTCAACAGTTTATCTGCCTCATCCTCGAGCCTAGAATTTTTCTCCGCATTCTGGACAGAATTTTGAAGTTGCAGGAATAGATTTTCCACATTTTGGGCAATTCTTTGTGGCTGTTGTTTGCTTCTCTAGTTTTGTTCCGCATTCCAGACAGAACTTTGATGTTGCAGGAATTCGAGCATTGCAGCTAGGACAAATCATTACTGCCACTGACGGCACAGCTTCTGGGCCTGTGGGCTGCATCACCTGCGGGATGAGAACCATTCCTGTTCCAAGTCCTGCTCCTGGTGATTTTCCAAGCTCCTTAGCTGCCTCTTTCACAGTCTCCATTCTCAGAACAGTTTCAGGTGCTGCCCTTGTGGATTTTATCCAGAATAGCCTTTCACGATACTCAGGAGTTGTATCCACGCCTTCGAACCTAAGGTCTACAAGATCAAGTCCTATGCGTCTAAACGCGTCGAAAATAGCGTTTTTCACAGCCATCGATGTTTCGTCAAGTTTTGTGAACACCGTTACAAGATCGTACTTTGAAATTTCGTCAATTATTTTTTCATTTATGAAGCCTCGGATGTAATTGTCCACTTCGAATGTCGAGTAGGCATTCTTACCGCCAACAACCTCCGTGACAAAAAGCTGAGGATTCTCCACCTTAAACCAGTAACTTCCAAAGAGCTGAAGCGGAGCAAGCTCCGTTGTTTGAGCTCGCATCCCAAATTTTCCTGGAATATTCCTTGTGGAAATAAAGATCACAATTGCCTTAAATGGTGTTTCTCCATATCCAGATATCCGAGACAAGAAGCCCGTTAATAATGGAAGATTCATGGTTGTAAGCATGTGTCTTCCTGGACCTATGACATCGTATGCCTTTCCATCTCTGAAGAACACAGCAACCTCGTACTCGTGAACGATCAGCTGAGCACCCCACATTATATTTTCATCAGGATATCTCCAAACAACCTCTTCTGGACTCGGATTTCTCCATTCAATAATTTGTGGCATTTAATTCATCCCTCCAAAATCACTTCTTTTCTAGCATCAAACATGCTTTCTAAGGAATTAAGTGATTCCTCAATATCCTTTATTTTTTCTATAACTGCTTCAAACTTGTTATCCATGACTTCCTTTTTTAGAGCTTTAGATTTATCAACCAGCACAGTAGCGTAGTCGACAAGCTCACTATCGAAGGCAAGCATCCTGTCAAGCTTCGCCTCATCAATCTTCACAATATCAAAGAATCCAGAATAACCATATGTGGCATGGTTCACTTTCTGTGTGACACGGTCAAAACGCATAATCAACCGATCCATTTTCACCATAACTTCATGAAATTTTTGATCCGAAAGTATCTGAAAAACTTCTCTCAAGTCGTTCCGCGTCTCTCTTAACCGTTGAAAAACAGCGTCTCTAACAAGTTTGTCTGACTCCCTTCGAAGTTCCCTTTCTTTGTAGCCTCTAAAACCAGGAATTTCTGCAAGAATCTTTTCAGGAAGCCTCATTTCACGTTTAGCTTTTTCATAAACATTCTCTTTACTCAACAATTTCCCCTCAGCAAACAATGTAAAGATCGAAGGATTTAAAGTATCCTTTTTTTAATACTCATCTATATTAATAAAGATTTAAATTGCATAATTCATCAAGAAAAACAGCCAAAAAGATCGACTCGCAAAAAAGGATTTTAAGGGGCTGGTGTGCTTGTCGTTCCCAGTCTCTAGAGACTGGTTACTTTTTTCCTAAGACGTCTCTACCCGATTGCGTCGACAACCTTTGGATGCGCTTCTATCTCTAACATCTTTAATATGCTTATACTTTCTTTTTCGAGAATAAATGGGGTATTGAGTGGCGGGTCTGCTAGTACCTATACTCAAACGGGTTCAATTCTCTTTATATCATTAATATCTGGCTTAGTCATTAAGAGGTTTTCTGATATTTGGTTACATTGTCTGATTAAGTTCTTTTAAATAAAAAAAGTTTTTTATTTCATCTCTTGTAAATTATGCTAGATTTTTTTGTTACGCTTTTTTATTTTAATAATTATAGCGTCAACATCATGAGCTTTAATCTTTATTTTGGTTTTTATAATGTCTCCTATTCTTTTTTGTAGAATTGTTTCGTCTGTACTTAGCATTGTAGCTTTGGTGACCTTTGTGTTGGATATGTCCAGGGCTTTTAAATTAACCGATACATCGCATGTTACATCTTTTTCCGTTGTGTTCCACATTGCTATTGCAACTCCTTTTGGGCTTATGTAGACCTTCGACAAAATATAAGGGGTCGAAGTCTCTAGGCCAACATCGTCCATGAATCGCCCATAGAAGAAGAACTTTTTTCCCTTCTTCCATAAGTGTTCTATTTTTTCCATCGCTGCTTTGGCTTTGGTCCACTCTTCGTCTGTTAAGTCGGGTTTCCGTTTTGAGGGTCCGAATCCGCGGAGGCGCAGACCCATAACAAAAAAGTAGTTAATTCCGTAGATTTTGTCTAGGGATGAGGGAAAGGTGTAGCCTTCTCCCGACGTTATGTATGATGGTAAAGTATACCTCCACATTTCAACAAAGGTTTCTCTTTCAGGGTGAACGCTCATGTTTGCCCAAGAAAGAGGGTTTTTGTCGTAGTGAAAATCGAGATACTGTCCATATGCGTCATTCATTCCCTCGGTGTAAAGGAAAGATTCTGGGTTGATTTTTCTTGTCTCTTCCCTGATTTTGCGGAACAGCTGGCAAAGCCCTGGTCCCCAAGCGTTTGCTGGCGTAGTGTGGCCGTGGTTCTTGTTGTAGCAGAACTCAGCATAATAGGAGCCGGGTTGGTCAATGAATAGTCCATCAATATAGTAGTCTTTGATAATTCGCGTTGACTCTGAAATAATGTGGTTTTGCCAGTCCTTTACTGATGGGCACATGACAACGAACCATCCTTCGCTTTTACTTGACCTTGTCCATTCTTGGTTCCAGTTCTCGTGAAGTTCGAAAAAGTCAATGGTGTTTACGCCTAAATCTGGTGCTTTGCCTAAAACCGCCCATTTCTTTCCATATTTTTTGTACGTTTCAGTTTCAATGTTTGCAATTCTGCCATTAATGTACGCACTGACGGTTACACCGAGACTGTGAAGGCTATCTACTGCTTTTACTAATGAGTTTTCTCCACCTAAGTCTGGAATTGGCTTATATTCAGGGTAAAACGTGTCGTGTCCGTTATAAAACCATCCAACAAGCATAAGCATTATACCATGAAAGGGCGATTCCACGTCCTTTATTTCTCGAACAACATCATCATAGGTATTTTCAACTTCTTCTCTCATATTCTTTATATTAATACCTTGTAGCCACATCATTTCTTTGACATGCTTTGAAATTTTTGGCTTTCTAATCCACGTTTCCAGCCAATCTCTGTATCTATCAGCTCCCCAATGCCAGTCTCCGCTGTAAATTCCAATTGAATAAATTGGCGATTCCCAGGAATTTCCTGATGTTACGAACGGAAACTTTGAGGTCCACATTGAGGCATTTTTGTCTTCAAATCCCTTAGCTCGACCAAAGGATAGTATTGTATATTCTAGGCTCTTGTCGTAGGATGCCATGTATAATCCCGCTTTAGATGAATAGTATTCAAACCATTGCATTGATGCTCGGCCAGGATATTCTAAATATACTATTGGAATCTCATCTGAGAGTTTGTCAATCGGGTCTGTGAGCTTTTGTCCTGATGAAGCTGGCATAATTAACGAATCGAGCTTTGTCAAACCTGAAATAAAGGGGAAATCAATTTCTCTAATTGTTCCTTCATCATTGTTTTCAACATAGATTTTCCATTGCGTTTCGTATTTGCCGGATTTTAACTCCACTGTGTATTTAACTTTGACTTTAATGGTTCTCCGTTCAAGCCGTAGCTGATTGTACTCTATCTCAAGCTTAGCCCCATCTTCGCTTTTTATAAAGTTACGAGAGTAAAGTTTCTGCACACTACTGTTAATTGTTGTTCCATAAACTGCGCTCCAAGGATCTTTTATTGCTGCTCCATGAATGCTCCATACGCAATAGATAATCCTAAAAACTTCTGGCACTCCATTCTCTAGGAATTCGATGTTTTGTTCCTTGTTCAGAAGCCCCTTTACGCAACCATTTTTTCCGTCAATTTTTATCTCGATTTTTGAGTTTCCAAAAAGTAATAATTCGTTTTCCTCATACAAGTAACAGTCATTCACCAAAAAGACTCTCCATTATTGCGCACAATACAAATTACAACAATACATAATAAATAGTTACCAGACTAAAAGCCAATAGTATTTGAAAAATAAAGTCCCTTGAATAATGTACCACAGAAATAAGTTTAACTTTTATATTTTTAGCCCGTCCCCCTAGGTTTTTCAGCATCCGTTGCAGCTAAGGTCCCAGCAGTCTTCAGCCACGAATGCGAAATTAACGGCATCAAACTGTTCAAGAAGCTTAAATAACACCTGGTGGTCTAGTAGAATGCAAAAGTGAGTCAGCAACCAAATATGTGAGGCCCCAGGTAAGGTCAGGGGGGCTGGCTCATGAGAAAGAGGATGCTGTGCTTTTGACCACTATTCCTAGTGTTGGGTACTACAATGCGCTTTTGCTGTTGCTGGCCGATGATTGCTTATGCACAATTGACAATTGAATCCAAGATTCAAGTCTAACCTCTGTCAAATAGCAACATGACTCTAATAGCTCTAAATATCAGTAAAAAATGCTTTGTGGATTAATTCTTGAAAGTGACTGAATTCTCCTTCTTTTTCTGTTTAAACCCGTTTTCAGCATTACCTGGAAAAAGAGAGAAGGACGAGGTTTTGTGCCTCTTTCAACAATTCAGCCTTAAAATTGGAAAATTAGATACTCCATCAGCATAATTAGTCCACAAAGCAAAAAATATTTTTTTATGTGACAGCTAAGTGTCAAATGGGCGATGTCTCTGACAATAACTTGCTACTTTTGAGATGCCACCCTCTTACCAGCGGCTTTTAGCATGTCGAGCTTATGTTCTTTCGTTGTTCTGGTTACGGGAACAAGGTCGAAGATGGTGAATTGTAGCCACCGCAGATATGTTTCCAGATTGTGCAACGCATTCACTGCTCCTCCGCCGGATCCTCCTGCCGCGGCTATTCCGATGACCGGTTTTCCCTTCAGCGGAGAAGCTTCGCGATTGTAGATTTCGCATCTACGCCACCTGTCAAAGAACCGCTTGGCGGACTCGCTTAGGTCGCCGAAATAGACTGGCGTGCTGAACACCAGTGCGTCTGCCCTGTTGATTTTTTCTCTTAAGTTTTGAAAGTCGTCTTGTATCATGCATTTTCCTTCACTTCGACATGTCCCCCATCCTTGATCATGAGCCATACAGGACTCTATCTTCAACTTGTTCAAGTGAATCAGCTCCGTTTCAGCGCCATCGCTTTCAGCGCCCTCCAAGACTGCCCTAGCCAATTGGCACGTTAACCCATCCACGTTTGGGCTTGACTGAACTGCAACTACCTTCATCACCTCACTCTCCTACCTTTCAATTCAAACATTAACAGCCACCACGCTTATAGTTTACTGTCCACTGCCTAAACGTAATAGCTATTTCCGAAAACGCCAATTATCAAAGCAAAAACATAAGAATATGAAAGACAGACTTCACACCAACATTTGGAGGTTCGATGGAAATGAAATGTCCAGAATGCGAAAAAGAGATAAAGAACCACGTAAAGGAATGGGATTTAGGGCCTAAACTTCACGTTAAGCTCTACGAATACTATGGCAAGAAATTCCAGGAATACACAAAGAAATAGAAGATTAACTTCTCTTTTTCTATATAGTGACCGTTCCCCATCCAAACGTGTTCCTCAACGCAAGAATGGACAGCTCAACCTCATCTTTGACCTTGCTTGTTTTTCGGTTCCCTAGTCCTGTCTTTGAAGGGTTCTCTGCCACCATGCTTGCCACGCCTTAGCCACCGGTACACCGTTTGCCTAATAGTATCAAACAGAAACCCGATACGGGTAACAGTCAACCCTTTCTTAAGAAACGTCCTAAAGATTCCTCTAATTTCAGGAGACAAAACGCATAACATTACCCGATAAAAAATTGTTAACTCACCGATAAAAAAGTGTAACGTTAGAAAGATGACTTTACATTTGTTCTGCTTTTAAGATTGCATCTTTTAAATTCATTCCAGCGAAATCTTGTGCTCTGAAAGTTCTGCCGCTTTTTTTATCATCTAAAAGTGCCCCAACAACCATTCCAGGAATAGAACTTTCAGGAGAATTAGGTGCATTTGGGCCACCCAAATCTGTTCTGCACCAGCCTGGATCCGCTAAATTAATCATTACATCAGTTCCATTAAATTTAGAACCAAGATCTTGTGTAAATTTATCAAGAGCTGCCTTACTTGCTGAATAACCAGCTTGTTCCGGTTCATTTTTGATTCCACTAGTCGTATTAATAATACGGCCGAATCCTCTATCAATCATTTTCGGAAGAAAATGATAACAAATGATTACTACTGGAATGAAATTAATGCGAAAACTCATGTCAAAATCTTCAATTGGAGTTTTAAGATATTCTTTTCTGTAAGCAATTTGTAAACCGGCATTATTGAAAACTATATCTATTGGTATATTCATAGAATCTATTTCGTCTAACATAGAAAAAATTTCTTTTTGATTAGAAAATTCCGCTTGTACACGATAAATTTCAATACCAAACTTTTTTAATTTTATTTCTAATTCTTTTGTGTTTTCTAAATTTCTACTATGCAATATGAGATTACAGCCTTGTTTTGCCATAAAGTTTGCTATTTGATATCCTATGCCTCTGCTTGCTCCAGTAATAAGTGCCCATTTTCCTTTTACGTTTATCATTTTATATCTCAATATGCGTTTAGCTGTTCTGCCATTTAAGGCTAATTGTGGTTGGCAGCATCTTTGAGGGGTCTAGTCCCTGCTGTTTCCATGTTGCCAGAACCGTCGTGACGGTTTCATGTATGAATGTGCCCTTCTGGTTGCGGAGTGTTCCGATGATTTTCCTCTGGACCACGTGCTCTCTGAGGGCTCTCTCTGCCCTGTTGTTTGTGGGCTCAACGCCGGGTGTAGTTAGGAAGGAGAACCAGCGGTCGATGCCGTTCCGTATCTTGACGGCGAACCTTCTCACCTCAGCGGTCTTGTAAGGCATTCTAGCCCATTTTTCCAGTATGTTCTTTGTCTCCTCCACCAGATTCTCCACATCGTCTGGAGGAGGTCTGTCCTCTGGTGACATGTTGATGCGCTGATAGAGTTCATGCAGTGTTTGCGAGAGGGGTCTGGCTTCGTCTATCCTCTCGGCGAGGTGCTTCGCCTCTCTCAGGAGGTGGGCCCAGCACCGCTGGATGCGGCTGGTGAAGTTTGGGTACGACTTCCATCCGTCGCAGACGATGACGCCCTTGAAGTCCTCCCCGAGAATCTCGTTCAAGACCTTCTTGCCCCTGCTCTTCCTGACGGCGACAAGGGTCACGTAGACGACGTACACTGTTCTTGCCCTATGAAGGATCCTCTCATACTCAGACCTCATCTACATGGCAACGGTTCTAAGGATCTTAATGACTGGATGACGTGACGGTTAGGCTTTGCCTATCTAGCCGGTTTCCGTCTGAGCTTCGTCTTGCCCGCGTGTCACTTCGGCCTACTTGGGTACCGCGGGCCTCCACGAGCTTGAACTCGACGGAAGGGGAACCTACGCTGGGAGGGTGCTATGTGAGCGTTCTCGTAGACTGCAAGACGGCGTTTCAACTCAGCGTTCTCAGCCCTCAACACGGAGTTCTGGATCGTAAGCTCCTCAATCCGCCTCTCCAGCCTTTCACAGTTTGGGCAGGTCAACTCTTGCATACCACAACGTAAGCTCTCTTTCCAATGTACTGCTTCGGACAGTCCACCTTCGCGCTGGTACCGAAGCGGGTGACCCTCTTCTCGATAAAACCTAAAACCTCATCCTCCTGAAGCACGAGTGTACCCTTGTTCAGGATTATCTTTACGATTTTAGACATAAATAGAAAGAAAAAGATAAATTGAACAAATCAGCTAAATACATACCCTTATCAAATTTAACTTTTTTCATTTTCTTCTTTAAATACAACTATTAGGACGTTCACTAAATCTAAGAAATGCTTTATAAGCTAGTTCACCTACCTCTGGCTTAACTCCTATATGAACTAGTTGTGGGTACTGCCGAGCAATAAAACCTCCATCGTCGCATCCTAAAAGTTCTATCATCTTCTTAGCTTCTGTGTAAATCTCAGATTCCACACCTTTCACTAAGACTTCTTGAATGTCAATACAACAATTGAAACAAATTTTTCCGGCGTATGTACTGAGTCTTTCTATTCCTACTTGATGGGGAGCATCCATATTGATAATGTTCAAGCCAGCTTTGATCCAGTATCCAATTATGTCATATATATTACCACAACTGTGGATGTATGTATGTAAGTCTCTTTTTCTAGCTTCTTCAATAATTCTTACGTAATAAGGTTTGAAAACTTCAATCCATAATTCAGGATTTATAAGTAGACGTGATTGAGTGCCCCAATCGTCCGTGAAGGCTACACAATCGATACCAAGCTCTGAGTAGCCTTTGATTAACCCGATTTTGAACTCGGTCAAAACATTTAGGAGCTTATGGATCCGATCTCTGTGTGTGTATATATATCTGTAATGGCTTCATTAAACCCTCGTAGGAAGTGAAGTCTTTCCCATATGCCAAAGTCTAAAAATCCAACTATGTATTTTCCTAGACTTCTTAGATGCTTAACTTCATTTTCTATGCCTTCGAACCTTTTTTCTAATGCCAACTCTGGAAACTTATAGTCGTTGATGTTTTCCCAGTTCTGAAGGGGATGCACCATTGGTTGACCCATCGTTGGAATATATTTGTAACTAACCCATATACATCCCCATTCGTCAACGACTCGAACTTCGTTCCCAATTTCAGTAGTGCTTCCCTGAAGAGGCTTATAGTATATTCCAGCTATATCTGTTCTTTCAATGTCCAAAACGCCTACTCCATATTTGTACCATTCGAATGGAACTCGGTCGGGACCCTTAAACTCTACAGCTCGACAAACCCTCTCCCTACTATCCAAAGAAACACCTCTAATATTTCTACGCGCGTATATAATATTAATTTTTAGCTGTGCCTGTTAATCGGTTAACATTTCAAACATTTCGTCATCCATTTACTTTGACCTCGACAAGTATTTGCTGTGTTCAACTCTTTGGTATATCAATTTTTTCAAAAACTAAAGAGTTCCCTGTTAACTTCTCTTAACAGAAGACAAATTTTCTGCAGGGCATATAAAGACGTGGAATAAGTATTGATTGAGGATGAGTGGAATGGAAGAGTATGACGTGGTTGTTGTGGGCGGTGGGGTAGCTGGCTCTGTTGCTGCAAGGTTTGCTGCAGAAAGTGGTTTTAAGACTTTGTTAGTTGAGAAGTTTAAGACTCCGAGGAACAAGCCTTGTTCTGGAATTCAGTTTCAATATTTTGAGAAGCTTATTGGTGAAAAGATTCCTCGCGAAAAACTTTGCAGAAACGAGCTCTTTAAAGTGGAGATGGTAACTCCTAAGGGTAAGGTCTTGAAAGGCAGAATGAAGATGCTGAACTTTTGGAGATCCACTTTTGACAGCTGGCTTAACTCGTTGGCGGCGGATGCTGGCGCAGACTTTCGCGATAATACTTCTCTAATTGATTTTGTTGAAGACAATAACGAAGACAAAATAGTCGTTAAAGTGTCGGCGGAAGGGAAGCAAGAGGAGGTTAAGGCCCGCTATCTTATTGGAGCTGACGGAATGCTTTCAAAAGTTAGGAGGAAAATGCGGCCACAAGATTTTGACAAGAAAGCCTCAGGGGCAACAGTAAACTATTATTTTGTTGGAGAGACAAATCTGGACCCTAACACGCTTTACATGTTCTATAACCGAGAGTTTTGCCCATTAATGTTTGCATGGGTTTATTTGAAGGACGACAAGTGGGTGATTGGCACAGGCGCCGACGAAAACCCGTTAGAATATGCAGACAGATTTTTCAACCATGTTAAGGAAAAATATGGGCTTCGCGGAGAAATCGCCAAAAAAGAAGGCTTCTCTTCAACGTTAAAAAGCACGGTATACTTGGGCGAAGGGAGGATATTGATGGTTGGGGATGCCGCGGGCTTAGTTGATTTGTATCGAGGCGTGGGAATGGATAACGCCGCCCTCAGCGGACGCTTGGCAGTAAAAGCCATAACAAAAGCTGAAAAAGAAGGCTTAGAAGCTGCAAAAACATACGAAAACCTAATGAAAAAAGCGGTTAAGAAAATAGAGGCAAACGCGAAAAGGCAGATGAAAAGGCTATCATCAAACAATGAACTCGAAAAAAGCCTGTCACCGCTAAACATGCTTAGAGGAGGACTACACATGCTTATAGTCAACGAAATAAACAAGCCGTTGCCGCCAGAAAAACTCATATTTCTTCCACTATAAAACAACCCAATTCCTCCCCTTTTTTATTTTTTAATAACCTCAAAACTATAGTTTTCATCTTTGCTTCAATGAGGAGTTTGATTGAACTCATCTAGCAGGTTAAGACAAGACATAGCATCTCAAGGCTTCTGTAAAGTCAACTTTCTAACGTTACACTTTTTTACCGGTGAGTTAACAATTCTTTATCGGGCAATGTTATGCGTTTGTCTCCTGATATTAGGAGCGTTTTTAGAAGACTTCTCAAGAAGGGGTTGA
>Ga0272448_1000156_pt1 | contig 101314 bp, 86 predicted proteins | sample YNPCB0191_FD_202220 | JGI IMG/M metagenome (GOLD analysis project Ga0272448, IMG submission 202220) | Hot spring sediment microbial communities from Yellowstone National Park, WY, United States - YNP-CB-019-1 | ecosystem: Environmental > Aquatic > Thermal springs > Hot (42-90C) > Sediment... | reverse complement strand
GGCACGACTTCAAAGTATATAAAGGTACCGAAATGTGTCTGATACAACGCGTTTTACAAGATCTGAGCCCCTGTAAACGGGAAAATCAGGTAGGTTTATATAGGGAATTCACTGATTGGACAGGCTCTGCACTGGAAAGACCTCCAGACGGTCGCTTTCGGGGGAGTGCCTGCCACATATGAATTACAGTATGGGACCCCAAGATGTAATGTAACTTCTCTTTCCCGGTGTGGGGATTCTTTTTCCTGCACAACCTTATTCACGGCATCCAGACCAATTTCCCCCATGGCAAAACGGCCCCCCGCTTTTGACAGGATGGCATGTATTGACGCTGCGCTCGGCCGAAAACCGGCTGATGACCTCTTTTCCCATGCCTGCCTCTACGATCCCTTCTCCTGCAACTGGACCGATACCGATTTTGCGGTCAGCAGGGGGAGGATTGTCGGGGTTGGGAATGGGTACAGGGCGAAAAAGACCCATGACCTTCGGGGACGAAGGGTTATTCCCGGCCTCATTGATGCACACGTCCACATCGAGAGTTCCCTCCTCGTCCCGTCAGAGTATGCACGGGTGGCCGCCGCCCATGGGACCACCACCGTGATTGCCGATCCCCACGAGATTTCAAATGTCTGCGGGAAACAAGGTCTCGAGTACATGATCTCCGAGCGGGAGGGGCTTCCCATCGACATCCTCTTCATGCTCCCCTCGTGCGTCCCCGCCACACCGCTGGACGCGGGGGGGGCCTCCCTGTCGGCAGAAGATCTCGGGGACTATGCAGGACGGGAGGGCATCATCGGCCTGGGAGAAGTGATGAACGTGCCCGCTGTCCTCGAAAAGGACCATGACATGTGGGAGAAACTCCGCCTCTTTTCCGTGATCGACGGGCATGCACCCCTTCTCAATGAACACCCGCTCAATGCCTACCTCTGCGCGGGGATCCAGAGCGACCATGAATGCACGGGTCCCGGCGAGGCAGTCCAAAAACTCAGGAGGGGCATGTATATCTTCCTCCGCGAAGGGACAACCGAGAAGAACCTCTCAGCCCTCCTGCCGCTTGCAAACCCCTGCACGGCACCGCGCCTCTGCTATGCAACCGATGACCGGCATGCAGACCTCCTCGTGAAGGATGGCCACATCGATGACTGCATCCGAAAATCTCTCGACATGGGACTTGAGCTTGAAACCGGACTCCGGATGGCGACCCTTTCCCCTGCGGAAAGGTTCATGCTCCCTGACAGGGGAGCCCTTGCCCCCGGGAGGAGGGCTGATTTCTGCATCCTGGACGGTGGGGAACCCTTTTCCATTTCAACAACTTACGCGGGGGGGAGACCGGTCGCCTCTTTCCCCCGCCGGGCACCCCGCCCCCTGCCGTCTCCCATGGCAGCGGAGGTTCCCCGGCCGGCTCAACTCTCAATAAATGGGGAAGGCACCGCCCGGGTGATTGGGATCGTCCCCGGACAGATCCTGACAAGGGAACTCCTCCTTTGGGTTGACGGGACACATGTCCCTGACATAGACAGGGACATCCTGAAAGTTGTGGTCTGCAGCCGGTACAGGAGGGGAAAGGCAGGAGTTGGTCTCGTCCATGGATTTGGGCTTGAGCGGGGTGCCATTGCGGGGAGCGTTGCCCATGACGCCCACAACCTGGTTGCAGTCGGGGCGGATGATGATTCCATCAGGAGAGCGCTTGCATCCATCATCACCCCGGGGGGAGGTCTTGCCGTCGTCGACAGCGAAGGGTCAGAGGTGCTGCCCCTCGAATGTGCAGGACTCATGTCCCTCCTCCCGGCCGAGGAGGTTGCCGAGAAGCTCGGCCTGCTCCACGAGAGGGCCAAATCACTCGGGGCTGTCCCAGGGGCCTTCATGTACCTCTCGTTCCTGTCCCTGACTGTCATTCCCCACCTCCGGATCACCGAGAGGGGGGTTTTTGACGGCGAAACGTTCAGGGATGTCCCCCTTTTCCTCGAGACCGCCCAAGGGAATAGATGAAAGGGTTAAGTACAACAAGGTGGAAACGATGTACCGGGAATGGCAGCCGCAAACCCGGATGACCGGATCTCAGTCCTCTTCATCGATGATGAACCGGCTCTCCTCGAGATCACCAAGCTGTTCCTGGAACGGTCCGGTGAACTGTGTGTCGAGACCTGCCGCTCCGCCATCGAGGCCCTCGAGCTCCTGAAGTCCCGGGCGTTTGATGCCATTGTCTCTGACTACGAGATGCCCATGATGGACGGGATCGTCCTCCTCAAGATACTCAGGGCACAGGGAGACCTCACCCCGTTCATTATTTTTACCGGGAAGGGGCGGGAGCACGTTGTGATCGAGGCCCTGAACAACAGGGCAGACTTTTACCTCTCGAAGGGTCAGGACCCCAAGTCACAGTTTGCGGAACTCGACAGGATGATCCGCCAGGCCATCAGCCGGAGGGCAGCGGAAGAGTCCCTCCACCTCGCAGACAGGCAGATGGTCGATATCATCAATCACCTCCCTGATGCCACGTTTGCAATTGACAGGGAAGGCAGGGTCATTTCATGGAACAAGGCAATGGAGGACCTGACCGGCGTCCCGGCGTCTGACATGATCGGAAAGGGCAACTACGAGTACGCAATCCCCTTCTACGGTACCCGCCGCCCCCTGCTCATCAACCTCATCGCGAGCCCTGAATCAGAGATCCGGGCTCTCTCGTACCAGAACATCCAGAGAGACGGGAACTCACTCGTTGCCGAAAATCCCACGGCCCGGAGGAATGGAAAAAACGCCGTCCTCTGGTCGAGGGCCACCCTTATCACCGACCGGAAAGGCACATTCATGGGAGCGATCGAGACCATCCGCGACATCACGGAAATACGCAAAATAACAGAGGAACAGAAGGCAGAAATAGAGAAAGAGAAAGAGATAGGTCTTTTTGACCGCATATTCGGGAAATCCACGGCAAGCTGGTTCAAGCGGGGAATAGACCTCTACTACAAGCAGGGGAGGTTCCTGGATGCCATTGAATGTTTTGACCGGGTCATCGAGATGGATCCCACCCACGTGGACGCCTGGAGAGAGAAAGGGATATGCCTCAAGGAACTTGGCAGGTACGAGGAGGCCCTCCAGTGCTTTGACAGGGCACTCGATCTCGATGGCAAGGTACCGGCCACCTACTATGCCAAAGGCGAGACACTGGAGAAACTCGGGAAGGAGACAGGCGACTACACGCTCTATGAAAAGGCCGTTACCTGTTTTGACCTTGTTCTCCAGAAGGAACCTGACAACGTGAACGCATGGAACTACCGGGGGGTCTGCCTCAAGGAACTCGGCAAGTTCGAGGAGGCAAGACGTTCCTTTGACAAGGCCCAAACGATTCTCCGGATGACTCCCCGGTCACTCTCCCGATAATGGAGGAGAAGATACTCATTCTTCCCCGTCGAGGCATTGTCCGTGACCTCCAGTATTAAATGAAACGGAATGCTATTACTAGTGTATCGGTGAACCGGTCATGCCAGGGAAATTTCGCGAATTGGGCGGTATGAATGCCCAGCTCATCGTCCTTTCTTTCATTACCTTCCTGGCAGCAGTCGCCTTTGGCTGGGGAAACGTCAACGGGCTCATGGTCTTTACGCCCCTCCTCTTTTACATCCCCATCATCCTTGCCGCGTACTGGTTTCCCCGGCAGGGTGTGATTTTTGCCGTCATCGTCGGAATCCTCGAGGTCTTTTCGGTCTACCTTTTCTCTGCGACGACCGTGAATGAGGTCACGTTTGCGGTCACGACAGCAAGTTTCTATATCCTCGTCGCTGTCGCGGTTGTCATATCGTCGCTCTCGGGTGGAATACAGGAAAAAGATGCACGCTACCGCGGTATATTCAACAGCTCGGAAGCAGGCATATTCATTCTTCGGAATGGAGACAATACCCTCGCTATCGAGGAGGCAAATCCCCGCGGGGGCGCACTACTCGGTGCCACACCTGATGACATCATGGGAAAGCCTTTCGTCCGATTCTGGAGAGATGAACCGGGGAGGGAGTCATTTTTCAAAGCTCTCGACGCCAATGGCCTTGCCCCGCAGAAAGAGAGTTCCCTTACCCGTGCCGATGGCGTACCAATCCCTGTTCTCGTTTCAGGGGCCCGTCTCCCGGGACAGGCGATCGTCCTCATGGTCGTTGACATTTCTGCCAGGATCACCCAGGAGAACGAACTCCGGGCAAGGAATGAGCAGCTTGCCCTCATCAACCGCATCATTGCCGACACCTCTGCCGCCACAAGGCCCGAGGTATTGGCTGATGCGGTCCTCTTCCACCTGAAGGATGTTGTGCAATGCGATTCTTCCGGGATATACATCCTCGAGGCAGCGGGAAAACCCCGGTGGTTCTGGACGGGGGATACAGGTCTTGCAAAAGTCCTCGAGACGTCTGACTCGGCCACTTCTGTGGAGTGGAGAGATGCCGTGGCCCGCGGATTGCCATTCGTCTTCCGGGCTGATGGAGATACCGTTGCTGGTTTTCCCCGGGAGATCAGGGTCCACCCCCTGGAATCCCAGGGCCAGAAAATCGGAGTCCTCTGCCTCCTCTCCCGAAAACAAATGAAGTCCCTTCCCGGAGAGACGATTGAGATGCTCTGTCGGGAGATCGCCAACGCCATGATGCGGGTGTTCTTATTTGAGAAACTCGCCGAGACGAGCAGGCAGGCAAACCTCTACATTGACATCCTGATGCATGACATCAACAATGCGAACCTTGCCTCTCTCTGGTATGGGGACCTGCTCCTCGAGATGCTCTCGGGGGAACAGAAGGAAATGGCACGCAAGGTGATCGAGGGTATTAAGAAGAGCAGGGAGATCATCCGGAATGTCGAGACCATCAGGAAGATCCATGGCAGGCAGAACAACCTCCGGCCATGTGACCTTGACCAAGCCATCAGGAAAGAAATCTCCCTCTTTCCCGATGCTCTCATCGAATACAGCGGAAGATTTGTCCTGGTCTGGGCAGACGACCTGCTGGGGGAGATATTTTCAAACCTGATCGGGAACTCCATCAAGTTTGGTGGCCCGGATGTAAGGATCTCCATTTCCATTATCAAACCTGGTCCCGAAGAGGTGGTTGTGACCGTGTCAGATAATTGCCCTGGTATACCAGACGATTTGAAAAAAGTTATATTTAAGAGATTTTCAAGTGAAAAAGCCGGTGAAACGGGGAAGGGTCTTGGTCTTTACATCGTAAAAAAGCTCATTTCCCGCTACGGCGGAACTATTAAAGTGACTGACCGGGTTGCCGGGGACCACACCCAGGGAACAACGTTTATCCTGCGATTCCGCGAGGCAACACCCTGAGTCAGTATTATTCACGGCAATTTCTTCCTCCCCGGTCCCTCCCGGTTTAAGACGGCGCACCAGGAAAGGGGACGGACCAGATGATGAAGATCAGGAGGAGGATAACCGGTTGGTGCACGAGATAGATGGCAAGGGAATGTCTTCCCAGGAGACTGATCCCTCCCCGCAGGGGCAGGGAGACGTCCGGTATCTCAAACCTCCTCCTCCCCCCCGGATAGAGGGTCTTGCCCGCGAATACGCCGATGAGGAGAACGCCCAACCAGGGTATGACGGGGGTATAATCAATACTGGAAAATCCATCCGGTGGGAAGCCGAGCCAGAGAAGGTACATGGTCCCCCCGGTCACCGGCATCACCGCACCGGCAGTGACAAGGAGGAATCCCCCTACCAGGTTTGCCCACCTGTAGGGGAGAAAGAGGGGTGCAATGATGATTGAGATGCCAATGAGGTGGAGGATTCCAAAAATGACGGGGGCGTCTGGTACGAGGAGGAAGGTAGCGAGCGTTATGAGAAGTCCGAGGGCAAATATCCCGGCACCCCTCTTTACGAACTTGAGTACATACGCGGACCCATGGAGTGTCCCTTTCGCCCGCGCACTGCTGATCGAGAGGGAGATCCCGGCTATGAAGAGGAAGAGAGAAACGGTGCAGATGGCAACGAACCTCCAGGGACCCGAATAGACTCCGGCATCGAAGATGTCCAGGTAAGCCAGGTCAAAGACCAGGTGGAAGCAAATCATCATGATGACTGCAATACCCCTGATGAAATCAACCTCCCAAAACCTTGCCGGCTGACCTTTCACGTTCTCCATTTCGCAAAAAACCCTCCCCGGAGAGGTAAAATCCCGGTGTTCCCGCAATCTCTCCCGCACGTCCTGTTCGGGGCAGAAGTATATCGATTGTTTATTATGTCATGGGACAATAACCCAGTGGACGGAAAAACCCCTCCTGCCAGAGTACAGGAGACGGGTACCGGTTTACCACAAATGATGGAAATCGTTTCGTGAATCATGCAGGAAAATGAAAATACCGGCGGTATTCTCATTGGGGCGGCCCATGGACTCAGTTTCGATCCGAGGGCACGTAGTGTGGAATTCACGGGTCGGTTTTCCACAGGGGAAAGGTGATTCTCTCCATGATTGACAAACTTCTTGAAGGAAATAAAAAATTCAGAGAGGGATTCTTCAGGGAAAACCAGGAACACTACAGGGAACTGACCAGGGGACAGAGCCCGTAGGTCCTGTGGATTGGGTGTTCCGATTCGCGTATCCAGACCGGCCACATCACCCAGGCCATGCCCGGGACACTTTTCATGCACCGGAACATCGGAAACATTGCGCCGCTCCATGACTGGAACTTTGCAACTGTCCTTGAGTATGCAATCCGTCATCTGAAAGTGAAGGATATCGTGATATGCGGGCATTCAGACTGCGGGGCGATCAAGGCACTCGACAAGGAGACGGATGATGTCTATATCCCTCTCTGGCTCAACAATGCTGTGGAAGCAAAAAAACGTGTGGATGCCCGCATATCTCCGCCAAAAACACCCGAGGACATGAAGAAACGGTCGAGGATGATCGAGAGGGAGAATATTCTTCTCCAGATCGAGCACCTGAAAAACTACCCCATTGTCAAAAAGGCACTTCTTGAGAAGAAAATCCAGATCCATGGTCTCTATTACGACCTTGAGACAGGAGAACTCACGAAGGTCGTCTCAGATCCCCCATCCTCTTTTCAATCTCCTTCTGCATGAGGGGGAGCGAGATGCGTCCCATCGGGACCAGGCTGCCATCGATGACCACGAAGGGCAGGGGGGGGTACTTCTCCTTGATGATCGCCTGGAGGTGGTCTGGGATCTCCGTATCGATGAGAACCAGGGTGAGGCGCACGGCGTCCCCGTACTGCTGGTGGAGTTCTTTTTTCAGCGCCTCAAAAGCCGGGACGAGCATCCCCGTGGGGTGGCAGTCATAGAGACCGCAACTCCGGGTCATGTCGCAGGGAAAAGGTGAACATGTCGAGTCCTTGAGGCCCACGATCTCAATCACGATTGGTGCCATGCAGGATCTATTGCAGGGGAGAGCATATGAGAGTGTCCCATTTTGCTCCCTGTACCCTGGCAGAAAGGTCAGGGTTAGCTCATGCCCGGATTGAACGGGGTATGGTTGCATGTGCTTTACAGGAACCGTTCGAACCTGTCCTGAGACACTTTGCAGATAGGACAGACGAGGGGAGGTGTCTCCCTCGCGCAGAGGTACCCGCATACCCTGCACCGCCAGACGGGAAGGGAGAGCACAACCCTCTCCCCCTGGATTGACACGGACCGCGCCCTGTTTTTCCGGGGCGGACGCCTCTCGGGTATGGACGAGAGGGACCGTTCTCCTGCTGCCACAGCAGGCGACACATAGAGGGCACAGTAACAGGCACCATGCTCTTCCAGGTCGGCATCCCGGTAATCACAGGGACAGATGATATCACGATCCTCATCCCTCCTCCCCGTCGCCAGCCTGCAGGGACAGGCTGCATACCCATAGCGCTTCTCATTGACGCAGATCCCCTTCACAAGGCGACGGACGAACTCGTCGTCCGGGTTGAGGATGTACCCTCCCGCTTCCGCATCCTTCCGGAGCGCACGTACCCGCTCCACCAGGATTTCATCGGGTATGTCGTCCTTTGTCACTGGAGTGCCTTCCTTATCTCTTCTTCCCGGAAACCGACGATGACATGGGAACCGTCGATAACGAGTGTCGGGAATGAACCCTGGGGGTTATACTTCTCGACTTCAGCCAGGACCTCTTCCATCTCCGCCTGGGGAAGGAGGTCAACAAAAATGTACCGGTATTCTACGCCGAGAGTAGTGAGGAGATCCTTTGTCTTTGCACACCATCCGCACGTGGAGAGGGCATAGAGGCGGATATCACCCCTGTTCCGACCTTTGACATGGACCATTTCCATATTGCACGCTTCCCAGAATTCGAATCCTCACTAACCCATAGTCGGGAAGGGATTTAAGGTTATCACACATCGCCCCCCCGACGTGCCCATGACACTAGGAGGAAATAAAAATCACCACATCGTGGGCATACCTTCTCCGGAAATGTTTGGATCTCCAGCGGGATGCAGACCACACCAGTCCTCTGCGTGTTCCCTAAATGACCTGGGAAAGCTTCTGGATCTGCACCATCAGGAAATCAAACCACTGCTCAATGACACCAAAAAAGCCAACGAGCATGTCCTGCGAGAATGTCACGAACTGGTATACCGGACTGGACTCGGGACCCGAGGAGGGGCCCGTGTTGAGCATGACAGTCAGTCCGATAATGACGATGAGGGCAAGTATGATGATTACCATCAGAATTGCAATGAGGAGCATGGTAAAAGAACTTGCCCGCATGCTTTCTCCAGGGAGTGGTGGTCTTCCCAGCTATTTAAAGAATTACTTTTCCCCTTTTCCGATTAAAAAGAGAATTGGAGAAATTTTTCACATACCGGGTGCGTCTCTTTCCTTTTTCAGCTCAAGGATAAGCATGATACAGAGGATTACCGAAAACCCAAGCACGACGAGAGTCAAAAAGAGACTGATAAAGACCATGACTCCCTGGGCCGAGAGAAAACCAACCCAGAGGAGGGCTACAAAACAAATGAGGTAATAAAAGACCCATCCCCTCGTATCCCGCATCTCCATGTCAGGTTCCTATCTCGGTTAGGTAATAAATAGATTGTGATCTTCCCGCTTATGCCGGGAGTCGCGTTTTTGGGGCGTCAGGGATGTGAAGCCAGCTGCCTCCCCTGGCGGTCCATTCTTCCCGCTGGAGGAAGGATGATGAGGGCGACAGGGGAGACTTTCCCTGCCAGGAGAAAACTCGTAAAAAAGAGGTATTGCAGTCCAAATCGAAAGGTATAAGCCCAAAAAGTGTCTCAATCGGTATGTATGTGTGCGAGTTTTTTTGACCGCTTTTTTAAGCAAAAGCCCCACATCGTGGAAAGTCCTCCCCCACCATCCATCGCACACGGACCGGGTGTCTACGTACCTGAATTCAAGATCAAACCGTATTTTATAGTGGCATCCGTGGAGATGGGGAATACAACGACGAAGTGCATTCTCACCGGTGTCAACCTCGAGACAGGGATGAGCTATGTCATCCACAAGACCGTCCGGATGAGCAGGGATGTCAGGAAACCCAAGCCAGGAGAGGAGATCTTTGGGGAGACACTGGATGGGACAAAACTCACCCGCGAATCGGTGACTGAACTGGTCCGCGATACTCTCGTCCAGTGCCACGAGGAGGCTCACCTCGATATCCAGAAAGACCTCGATTTCGTGGTCAGGAGCACGGGGGTCGTGGCTGCCATGGACTCCCCCGACCAGGTGGGTGAGTTTGTCCTCGCCCTTGCGAATGGCTGCCTCCTTGCCGGGGTCCCACCCCGCAAGATGACCCCCCCGATGTCAAAGGCCAACCAGGCACAAAAACTCCAGCCCTTCAGCTATGCCGACAAGGTGGTCTTTGTGGGGGCAGTCGCGGGTGTCATCCCCCCCGTCGGGAGCACGGGCGTCGAGATGGTCGCAAATGAGATGGAAGGGGAGCTGGCAATGGCCGGAATAAAGGAGGGTGCAAAGTGGACTCCTGTTGATTTCAGGAACCCCTGCATCTCGATCGACTTTGGTACCACGCTCGACGGGAGGATCACGAGCGACGTTTCTCCCAAGGACCCCAATCCTTTTGCAAAGACAATCGGTAACTTTTGTGGCCTTGCAGGAGCCATTCCCGATGCCATCATCAAGGGGACAGGGCTTGTGGACCCGAGGACGGGTACAGCGCTTGACATCTTTGGAGACAGGAGCGTTGTGTCCGATTTTGCCATCCGGGGCCAGAGTGACGTCGTCAGGAGATATGTTGACCGCGCCCACGACCTCATCGACATCCGCCTGGTTCCGCCCGAGAGGAAGCGGTTCGGGAGGGTGCCTGTGTATGCCGACGTGGCAAAGGAGTCCGGGGTGGCCCTCATTGGGTGCGATGCCGGGGAGAATGGCAGTACACTTCCCGCACTCGCAGACCTTGGCCACGAGATCTACGAGCGCCACGGTTTGAATCTCCTCAATGAAGTCATTGACAGGGTTTGCGCCCGCATGGCGCTGCGGCTCGTGGACGTTGCGAACGATCTCGGCCTCGTCCTTCCCAATTCGAGCATCGGGTTCACGGGGAGGGCGGCAATTTCCGGGAGAAAACCTGAGTACATCCTGGAAGGTATCACCGAGAGGAAACTTTTCGAAAACCCCAACGACCACCTGGTATTCGTGGATGACGGTCTTGCCCGTGGCGCTGCCCTCATGGGCAGGTGCATGAACTCGCTCGGGAAACCCAAGAACCCCATCGGGGGCGTCCGCGGGGGACCCTGTATCATGGCCCGAAGAATAAAAGTGGGTAAATGAGGATGAACGTATGGATGATGAGATGAAAAATCCAAACCCCGGAACACCATCGCAGGAAGGACCGGGTCAGGGCGAGCAACTCTTTGATCTCCTTGTCCCGCCGGGCGTACCCCGCTCGATCATCGCAGATATCATCAGGAAATTCGATGTCCAGCTCGTGGAACGGAAACAGAGGCTTTACTTTGCCAACATGGACGGGGACGAGAGGGAACTGCTTGCATTCAGGGGAAAAAAGGAGGTTGTGGAGCAGGTCCAGGATTACCTCTACGAGGAACTGAAGAAGTTCATCGGGGATTAGGAACCGGGAATTTGTAATTTTGGGACGGGTTCAACCCCGTTTGCCATCTATTTAGAGATCAGGCCTCTTTTTGGCAATATACCATGCATGGATGGCTATTACAAAATAGATCGGAAAGAGGATAGAGAGGGAGAGAAATTCGCCCGTCGTTGTGAAAATCAAGACTGTTGCATAGACATCTATCTGGAAGATCAACAACCCCCACCAGAGCCCAAGGTAAGAATATCCCATCCCAGGGAGCATGAAGTTTAAAAAACCCGCGATGTAAGGATTTTTTTGCGTTTTCGGACGACCCAAAAGGGCCCGTGGGAGAAAACGCGCGGGAAGCCCACATGCAGATGCCGCGCGCACCGCTTCCCACCTGACCTCCTCGTCGGGGTCACGGATCGCTTCGTAGCAAGGAAAAATTGCCCCCGGGACAGCCAATGCCCGGAGGGCCATGACAGCCCTGAGCCGGATGTTCCTATCGGTATCACGGAGAGTGTTTTCCACGGCCGAAAGAGCACATGCACCCATCTGCTCGATCTCTTCCCATTCCTGGAGGGCAGCAAGAAGAAACGCCTTTTCCTTGAGGTTTTCCGGTTCCCAGGAATTTTTCCTGAGAGAGAGGGCAGCACCATACCGCACGTATTTATCGGCATCACGGAGTGCCTCTTTGAGAGGTTGAATGACAGCTGCATCCCGGATTTCTCCGAGCGCCAGAGCTGCTGCCCACCTGACCTCATTACTCCTGTCCTTCAGCTGGGTGCCCAGGGGGGCTATTGCCCGTGCATCTCCTGTCATTCCCAGGGCCTCGATGATCCCAATCCGTTTTCCCCTGTTGCGTGTCCTCAATGCACGGATGAGGTAATCGACTCCTTCAGTTCCGACCCTGCTCAGTGCAAAAGCTGCATCTCCCTGGACTTTCAGGTCGGGGTGGTGGAGCGCTCTGGTCAGTCCGGAAAGGTCTTTTTTCCTGTATAGTTCCCAGATATCAGGGTTCTTTTCCAATCCCCCTAACTGCAGTTTCAAAACCTCTCCCTCCCTTGCTCCCACCGGCATGGTCTCATATGTCCGGCAGCCCCCTGGTCAAAATCCACGTATGCAAAACCGCTACCGATGAAACCGAGAAAGAGAGGATGTATGGGAGAATCGACCCGAATACAAGGGAAAGAACCACCACGGTATTGAGAGTGAACTGGTAAAGGAGGAATCCCCACCATTTCCCGAGGTAATTATACCCAAGGCCCAGGAAAAAAAAGTTCAGGAAGGCAGCGACGTAAAAGTTTTTCCCCCTCCTTTTTCGTCTGTAACTGCCCGCCGACAGGGAGAGAGGGGATACGTTGCAGCGGGGGAGGGCCAGGCTTGCCTTCCAGCGGACAAGGGGATCAGGGTCACCGAGGACCTTTTCGCAGACCTTCTCCACCCTTGGATCTTTCCCGTACCCCAGAAGAGTGATAATGGATGCCCTGACATTTGGGTCAGGATCATCAAGATACTCCATTAATACCTCTGTAGGGATCACGGGAAAACCGGCAATGGTACTCCATTCCTGCAGGGCAATTCTGTACCTTGCCTCACTCTCCGGACTGTCCGGTCTCCACCCGAGCTTTTCAAGCGCCCTGGCAGCCCCGAATCGGACGTATTTATCCCTGTCACACAGTGTATCCTTGAGTTTCCCGATAGCACGAGGATCTCCCATCTCGCCGAGGGTAATCGCGGCCATCCACCTCATCTCATTTTCCGGGTCTGATGCGAGGATCTGCATGACCACGGGGGTGCACCGGGTGTCCCTGATCCGTGCCAGTGCTTCCATTACACCCAGCCTTTCCCTGGTTTTCCCCCGTAATGCCCACTTTGCAAGGGTGTCGACTGCGGGTGCTCCCAGTCTCCCAAGAGCGTCTGAAGCCTCGTTTCTCACCCTGTAGTCCCGGCTCGAGAGGAGGTTGACAAGTGCGGGAATATCTCCTGCCCTCTCCAGGGCAGGGATCTGTTGGGTACCAATATCGCGGAGAATGAACGCCGGCAGCATTGTTACTCCTTTGGAGGAAGGGGGATTGACCCTTTTACACCCTCCTCTGCAGGCGCAGGACAAGGATGGCGCAGACGAGCATTATCCCAAAAATAATCGCGAGGTTTCGAATGAGAAGGAGGCTGACTGCCGATGGTAATCCTACAAGGGGATTCTCGGGGGGATTTGCCTCGACCTTGGGTGTTTCTGCCGGAGCATTGACTGATTCTGGTTTTTCGGGCAATCCGCTGGAGAGACTTGCAGGAGCCATACGGGAAACATCAGGGGCCTGCAGGGTTATTGTGGGTGCAGGTGTTGGTACCTGGGCACTCGATTGAAGTGAACCGGATCCCCCATAACTCCCGCTCGTGCCTCCAGGGCTTCCATGCCCGCCCGACGATGAGGAGATGATCTTTGAAAGGGTGAGGTATAAGACCTGAAGCGGGTTCCCTGCCCTGCTCGTGGAAACAATCCCCAATGTGGAGAGTCCATCCGGTGATTCTACCCTGAAATAGTCAATGTTTGTGATAGGGTCGTTGGAGAGGAACGTGGCAGCCAGGACCGTTCCATCTCCCTCATCTGCCAACCGTATCACCCGGATACTGTCTCTTTTATCCTCCAGGGATATTTCCTGCACTGCATCAGGATATCCGTCCTCCGCAATCGCCACGGTATGATTCCCGGCAGAAAGGGTTGGAGGCAGGAACATCGGTGTGTAGCCCAAGAGCTCCCCATCGACGTATATCTTTGCCCCCTCGATGTTCGAAGTCACCTGTATAGGTCTCCGCCACCCATGGTGTTCAACCCATGCATGATCAATGCCGATGAGGAGTGTTGCCGGATGAGAACCCGTGATATTCTCGCACCTGAAACGGGCAGTCAAAGCAACCCCCACAACATCACTGTAAACGTTTATAATCCCGTCAGGGTCATGGAAATCTCCCCTCATGGCCGCTTCCCGGAACTTTCGTAAATCCCCCGGGGTTGCACCAGGCCACACCGTCAGGATAACCCCGCCATCATCAGGATAGGTATCAAGGTGAAGGCAAAAAGAGAGGGTCCAATTGGTTGCATGAGACTGATCGCGGAATTCGAGGCTTTCTGCGTCAATATAACCCACGTCCCCCTCCAGGGCATCCGGTGCCACGGGATCAAATCCCAAACCCGGCAGTGAATGGATACCAATGAGGGAGAGTTGATGATCAGGGACAGGTGAAAAAACATAACATGTCCCGTTCTCCGTCAGGGTCCCACCAAGAACAGTGGCATTCAGGGTCACTGACTGCAGTCCGCCCTCCTGTTTTATGTGTATCCCATCGGATGGGAACGTGATATTCCAGGTGGAACCCTTCATAACGGCGATAAATCCTTTTTTTTCCACTTTTCCCAAGCCAAACTCGTTTCCTGTCGTGAGGGTCACATTGTACAGACCGGGTGATACATAGGTATAAACCGGGTTTTGTTCCGTGGATGTAGTGCCATCACCAAATTCCCATAACCATTCAAGGGGAGAGCTCCCGGACATGTCAGTAAACGTCACCGTAAGGGGACCACAGCCTTCGACAGGGTCTCCCTTGAAGTCAGCGACCGGGGGGGATCCGGCAACGACCATATTCTCAACCCGGAGCCCTTCTCTCTGGTAGGGAGTGTTGACAATCAGGGTGACAGGATAGGTCCCCTGGCACGTGTAGACATGGAGCGGATTCTGCTCGTGGGAATGGTTCCCGTCCCCAAAGTCCCACCACCAGCAGGTTGGATCTCCCATGGAATGGTCCTGGAACTGGACTGGTAAAGGGACACTCCCCTTGGTCACGTTGGCATCAAAGGACGGGTTGAGAGGGATTGCAAGGATCCCCTGCGTTGCCATTTTGATGTCGAATTTCCCGCTCAGGGGGTCCTGTTCGGACCACGCAACCCTTTCTCCGAAAATGCTGGGGCTGTACTGGTCTCCAATGTTTTCATCAGACACCGTCACAATCTCCCCCGTATCGATTGAATAGAGAACAATTTCGTTTTTGAATGTGGTGGTGTTCAGTTGTTGCCACACGATGCTCTTTTCCGATATATCCGGATTCATCTCGTCGGTAAATGGGGTTCCGGGAGTCAGGATGATGGTCACTCCGCTTGTGAGGTTGTGGAGATAGACGTCGTATGTCGAATTATGGCTATCGTACCCCTGCCATACGATAAGATTCCCATCAGTGCGGGGAGACTCCTGCAAAATCCCGGGAGTGTCCGGGGTGAGATCAACGATGTCTGCGGAACCTTTTCTCCAGAGGTAGATATCCGAATCATCCCGTGTCCTGTCAAACCCCTGCCAAATAATACAGTCTCTCCCAATGTCGGGGGCAAGGTCGTTGGTCGTTTCTGTGCCATTCTCGAGGACGAAAGTCTCTCCTGACCCAAGATCAATCACATGGATATCAAGGTCCATTCCCGAATAATCAGAGAATGCAACCATATTTCCCCGTATAACAGGATAACTCCCCTCTGCATGTGTCACGTTCACGAGGACCGTCCTTTCGCCGGAACTGACATTGTAAAGAACTATCGATGTCCTTGTTCCATCGGGTGATTCCCAGATCACCCTGTCTCCACAGGCCGACGGAGGGTAATAATCACAGACCGGGAAGGGACCGTTGATGATCTCCTCATACCCGGTGAAAAAATTGAAATGGACCAGTTCGGGCTGCCCGTTGCGTAAATCAATGGAAACAATACCGTTTTCAAAAACGGCGGGGAGAATTTGGTCAGAATCAGGTGTGAGCACGCTTACGGTAGTTTCGAAAAAAGGGTGTGCCGTTGTCCCGGCACCCACCGGAATGGCACATGCCGTAGACAGGACGGCAAGGACAAGGACCAGTTCGATGCAGGATTTCCTCCCATCGATTCCTCGCATTCCTGGCCACGGATGTACCATTTCCCTCACACCCAGGCGTACCCGCTGAAATAATCCCTGAATTTTTCAACTTTCAGTGCAAAGATGCCAATGTCTGCATTGAAACTTATAGAATGGTCTGATCCGCTGCCGGGGATTCTTGCCCCCGAAGGCTGGTAGAGATAGTCCTGGACCGAACTTCCCCAGGTCCCCGTTAAAAGTGCATCGGGGTTTTGGACTCCGGTTACTTTTGTTCCCTTGGGGTTACGCAATACCACCCATTTTGCCTCGGAAAAGGTGTAAACTCCCAATACCGAATAGGCATGATCGGGAAGTACCTGATTTTCACCGGACAGACCTGAACGTGTCCACCCGGCAACGGGCCGCTTTATCTTCTGACCTTTCCCCGAAGTCCCGTTACACATGGATTCGAGGTCGGAAAATATGGTCGCCGGATCTGTGTTACTTTCAATCGTTTTACTGAAAGGTGTCGCAGTCCACCCGGAAAGGTGAGAAAGCGGGGGAGCAGTGTTTCCCGGCCAGGTGAAACTGGCCATGTCACAGCTTGTCTTCGCCATGTAAAGGGCATACCCCTTCTCGTACACGGAAGGCCATATCTCCCCTTGATTCGCGGACCGTGCGTATTTGAGGTAGGGTGGACTATCCGGGTCCAGCCAGAATTTTTCCTCCACCTTGATTTCTCCCCGGACTTTATTGGTATAAAAAGGCACAGACCACGACTGGTTCTCATAGACGGGGTTCTTGATGATCCTGTCTGTCACCCAGGCAACCGATGAGAGTGCTGCGATGAACGAACAATTGTCGACAGCCCCCTGCATTGGTCTTCGGAAACTGGGGTTATTAAAACCCGGATCACCAACTATCCACTGCCTGCCTATCGGGTAAGGTAAACACGAGTACGTCATTTTTACTCCTTCCTGCATTCCTGCCGATAAAACGCCGAATCCTGTAAACACCCAGGTTTTCCCATTCAACCCGGTGATAGCGTGCTGATGTGCCTGTGCCGAAAAACCCCCCTTCCAGGTACAGGTAATTGACCCCCTGGCGTTACATGATACTCCTCCCAAGGGTATTTAAATATTTTTGGTAATTTTATAAAAAAATTGAAAATAGTGAAAGCACTTTTCTTTCTTTCAAGAAATTTCTCAACGTCCTCTTTTGGAATACTGGCTGCGTCTTTCCCCCACCCGGGGGACCCTTCTGCACCTTCTCCCGGACGACCCGTGCGCCTTTGTATCCCGGGACAGGAAAAAAGCAGCTGTTCAAGAAGGGAGGACGGGTGGTATTCACCCACCCATCAGGAAGGCGAGGAGTGCTTTCTGGGCATGGAGGCGGTTCTCCGCCTCGTCAAAAACGACACTCCGGGGACCTTCAATCACGTCGTCAGTGACTTCCTGCCCCCGGTGGGCCGGGAGACAGTGCATGAAAATCGCATCTGGTGCTGCACGTTCGATCATTTCTGCAGTGATGGTATACCCAAAGAATGCCCTGAGACGCGCATCACGCTCCGCCTCGGTGCCCATCGAGACCCAGGTATCGGTCACGATGACATGAGCATCCCTGACCGCACTTTCAGGGTCACCGACGAGGGTGACCCTGCCACCGTGACTGCGTGCTGAATCTATCACCCGGGACGGCGGTTCGTATCCCCGGGGTGTGGCAACGGTCACCTCCATCCCCGTGAGTGCTGACGAGAGAATGAGCGAGTTGCACACGTTGTCACCGTCCCCGACCCACCCGACCCTGATGCCATCGGTCTTCCCAAAATGCTCCTTTATCGTCATGATGTCGGCAAGGATCTGGCAGGGGTGTTCCAGGTCGGAAAGCCCGTTGATGACCGGGACCGTTGCGTAACGGGCGAACTCCTCGATGGTGGAGTGCCGGTAGGCACGGATCATCACGCCCGAGACGTACCGCGATGCCACCCGTGCTGTGTCGCGAATTTCTTCCCCCCTCCCGATCTGAAGGTCCTGGGCGTTCAAAAAGAGTGCGGTTCCCCCCAGCTCGGCCATTCCCACCTCAAACGAGATACGGGTGCGGGTCGATGACTTCTCGAATATCATGGCCAGCGTCTTTCCCGGGAGGCACGGAGTGGCCCTGCCCTCCCTGCGCATGGATTTCAGACGCGAGGCCTCGGAGAGGAGAAAGTCCAGTTCTCCTGCCGTGACATCAAGGATAGAAATGAAGTCGCGCTTCATCGGAGTTCCCTCATGTGTGCGACCCTGCGCTGAAGGAGTGCAGAAGTCCCTATGTCCCTGCGGTGCCGGACCCTGCCCGTGACCCCGGATGCCGCACTCTCCGCGATCCTCTCTGCCTCCTCCAGGGTATCACCGACACCCACGAACGCCATCGTGCGCGAAGACCCGGTATACAGAACACCACCAGACTCCCGCACATTTGCATAGTAGAGAATGGCGGGCTCATAGGCACCAAGGGTGACAGGCTGGTCTGGAACAGGTGAATCGGGGTAGCCTTCCGGGACGATATACTTGCAGACCGTGGCCTTGCGGGAGAAGCGGACCGGCAGTGCGGGGAGGTTCCCCTCCACGATCCGTTCCATGATACGGAGGAGGTCCGTTTCGAGAAGGGAAAGAACATTCATTGCCTCTGGATCGCCGAACCGGGCGTTGAACTCGATGACCATCGGGCCTTCCCGTGTGTTCATGAACTGGCCGTACAGGATTCCCCGGTAGGGTGTCCCTGCTGCGTCCATTGCCGATACCGCAGACTGCATGATGTTCTGGGCCTTCTGCCTGTCTTCCTCCGTAACGAAGGGGAGGGTATGGTCAGGGAGGGAATAGGATCCCATTCCTCCCGTGTTTGGACCCTCGTCTCCCTCGTAGGCCCTTTTATGGTCCTGCACGAGTGGCATGGGGACAAGGTGCGACCCATCGGTGAAGGCCTGGAGGGTAAATTCCTCCCCGATCAGGCGTTCCTCGAGGACGACCCCGCTCCCAAGGCCACGGATATAGTCAGCGGCACCCTTCCTGTCGAGATGTTCCCCCATTATCCTGACCCCCTTGCCCCCCGTGAGCCCGACGGGCTTGATCGCGAGGTCCCCCGGGTACTCCTCGAGGAACATGATCGCATCTTCGGCGCGGTAAAAAACCCTGTACCGGGGACACCCGGCAATACCGTGCCTCTCCATCATCTCCCTGCAGAATGCCTTGTCGGTCTCGAGCCGGGCTGCAGCACGGGTCGGTCCGACGCAGGGGATCCCGGCCTCTTCAAGGACATCCACCACACCTGCTTCGAGGGGGGCCTCGGGGCCGATTATTGCATAGTCGACGGCGTTGGCCCGGGCAAACCGGGAGACCGCCGTGACCAGGGTCTCCTTCTCGACGAGAAAACCTTTGCAGAGGCGTGCAATACCGGGGTTTGCCTGCGCCATCACTGCGTACAATTCGACATCGCTGTTGCGGGACAGCGCCATGGCAATGGCATGCTCCCTGCCACCACCCCCCACAACCAGGACCTTCATAGTCATGTATCGTAACCGCGTCTGTTAACGATTGCTGTTCTCTCCCGGGACACCAAGGATATCGGATGCGCGTGCGAGGGGCTCGAGCTTTATCCCTTGCCGTGCCAGGTTCTCCCCTGCTCCCGCTTCCCGGTCCACCACGACGACGACGGTGTCAACATGGGCACCGGCCTCCCTCAGGGCATTTGTTCCCCGGAGGACAGACCCCCCGGATGTCGTGACATCCTCCACGAGGAGGACCCTTTTTCTCTCCACGTCGCCGATGATCTTTCCCGCCTTTCCATGCTCCTTTTCCTGGCTGCGGATGATTGCAAACGGCTTCCTGCTCTCAAGCGAGACGGCCACCGCCAGGGGGACTCCCCCCACCGCCACCCCGGCAACAACGTCAAAGTCATATCGTTTTGCGATGAGAGCCGCAATTCTTTGCAACGCATGGGGATGGGTGATGACCTTCTTGATATCCAGGTAATAAGTACTCCTCTCACCCGAGGCCAGGACAAAGTCCCCATACTCCACGGCACCGCATTCGCGGAGAATTTGCACTATCTCAGTCACCATGGTACATCTTTTACTCCGGTATAGAACCCAATCAGGTTAGCGACCTTGTGGAGAAGGGGCGTCAGCAGCAGGATCCAGAAGAGGACGGGAAGGGTCACTGCCCCCACCAGCCACCCGGGATCAAAGAGGGCAAGGAGCAGGAACGACCCTGCAACAAAGTCATACTGGTCCGCAACCGGCCAGCTCTCTCCACTGGCCTTCCCGAGCCTGCGCTTGAAGAAGCTCTTTGCGATGTCTCCAAGCAGTGCCCCGACGGAGAGGAGGACGACAGAGAGGATCGTCTGGGAGGGGAGAAACCCAAGAGGCAGAACCCCCTGGAGCCAGACCTGGACAAACCCGACACCCATTCCACCGGCAACACCACAGATGAAACCCCGGTACGTCTTCCCGTCCCCAAGAAGTCTCCTGCCGTCAGAAAAGTTCCTCCCCCCGTCGATGGGGCGACCGCCGCCAGAGCATGCTGCCACGGAATTGGGGACGTAGGCCGGCAGCATGACCCATAAAGCGGCGACCAATGCTATTATGAAGGAATCAGGACTAATAATATGCTCTCCAGTCACTGTAATAAAGCGTAATTATAAGCATTAAGATATCCCAGAAATTATCAACCTGACGGTGGATTGGTGTCATGCCAGCAATACTCAAGAAGACCAGGAGCCTCTGCCCGAGGTGCAACGCGGTGCTCGATGCAACGATCCTGGAAGACGGGGGGAAAGTCTGGCTCGAGCGTACCTGCCCTGAGCACGGTCATTTCCGTGACATTTACTGGTCTGACGCAGAACTGTGGAAAAAGTTCGAGAGGTTCGAATCGATAGGGAAGGGGATCGAGAACCCGCACCGGGACGCCCCCCCGGGTGGCTGCCCCTCTTACTGCGGGATATGCACCAACCACAGGTCTGCGACGCTGCTTGCCAATATTGACCTGACGAACAGGTGTAACCTCAACTGCGACTTCTGTTTTGCGAATGCCCGGGCCTGCGGCTACATTTACGAACCAACGTTTGACCAGGTCATGGCAATGCTCCGGCTCCTCCGCGAGGAAAAACCCGTCCCGACACCTGCAGTCCAGTTCTCGGGCGGCGAGCCCACGATGAGGGATGACCTGCCCCGGATCATCGCTGCGGCAAAGGAGATGGGGTTTCCCCAGGTCCAGGTGGCAACGAACGGGATAAAACTGGCCAGGGATAGCGCGTACCTCCAGGAACTGCGGGATGCCGGGCTCTCGACCCTGTACCTCCACTTTGACGGAATCACGAAGGAGACAAATCCCAAGATCGCGTCCGATCAAAAGGTCATCGAGAACTGCGAGGAACTGAAGGTGGGAGTCGTCCTCGTACCAACCATCATCAAGGGACGAAACGATCACGAGGTTGGCGGGATCATCAGGTTTGCAGCGGACCATATCCATGCGGTCCGGGGTGTGAACTTCCAGCCGATAGCGTTCACCGGGGCTGCGAGCGATGAGGACGTGGCCCGCGAGAGGATAACAATCCCTGAGCTCCTCGAGGGCATCGAGGACCAGACTGGCGGGATCATCAAGAAAGACGATTTCTACCCTGTTCCCTGCGTCGTCCCCTTCTCCGATTTCGTCGAGGCCTTCACGGGCAAACCCCAGATCCGTTTCACGGCGCACCAGCACTGCGGTGCGGCAACATACGTCTTTGTCAACGATGACGGGATGACCCCGGTCAACCGCATCGTCGATGTCGAAAACCTCCTCTCGGCCCTCTCTGAGACTGCGGAGAAGCTTCGCAGCGGAGGTTTCCTCGCCAAATACAGGGCCCTCCTGGAGACGCTCTCGGACCTGAACCACTCGGTGAAAAAGGCTGAACACAAGAAGGGCAGAGACCTCTGGAAGATCCTTGGAAAGACCCTCCTTTTCCACAACTTCGACGCGCTCCGCGAGTTCCACTGGAATGCCCTCTTTGTCGGGACCATGCACTTCATGGACCGGTACAATTATGACCTCTCCCGCGTCCAGCGCTGCTGCATCCATTACGCGACGCCGGACGGGACACTCATCCCGTTCTGCACCTACAACAGCGGTCCTGTCTACCGCGAAGTTGTCTGGAAGAAATGGAGCAGACCGCTCGATACCTGACGTCCCCGTGATACCTGGGTCAGTTCCCGGCCCCCGCTGTGTGGGGCAGGGTACCTCCTGATCGCAGGCAGGGGATCCGTCCCCTGCGAGGGTAGTTCCCCTTCAATGGTCACGGGAAGGGGAGTTCGACACTATCAGCAGTCGCGGAGGCAATGGCAGCGATCGCCAGGTCCTGGATGGCAAGGCCGGTTGAGTCAAAGAGGGTGATCTCGTCCGGGCTCTTTCGCCCCTTCCTTCCGATGACGACCTCTCCCAGGGTCCCTGCAATACGCCCGGGGGCAAAGAGGCCTCTCCTGATGGGCACGTTGACCTCACCCGAGTGAATGGCCTGGGCCGGGTCATCCACATAAACGGTTGCCCTCTGGAGGATGGCAGGCTCAAGCTCCTGCTTTCCCGGGGCGTCTGCACCGATTGCATTGATGTGTGTCCCCCCGGATATCCACCGGTCTTTGACCAGGGGCTCCCGGGAAGGTGTCGTTGTGACAAGGACATCGCAGTCACAGACCACGTCGAGCTCCTCCGCCCGGCATATCTCCCTCCCCATCTCGTCGCAGAACTTCTCTGCTTTATCCCTGTTCCTGCTCCAGACGAGCACCTCCCTGACGTCGAGTTCCCGACGGATTGCCATGAGCTGGGCCCGGGCCTGCCTTCCTGACCCGACAAGCCCCAGTTTTACCGTGCGCCGGGGAGCGAGGTACTTTGCAGCGACTGCCCCCGCTGCACCCGTCCGGAGGTCAGTAAGGTCCGTGGCATTGAGAATCGCCACGGGCAGTCCGGTCTGGACATCCAGGACGACCGTGAGGGCCATCACCGTTGGTAGTCCGCGTTCAGGGTTATGGGGATGGACGTTGACGATCTTGACACCGGCAATCCCGAGCGAGGGGATATACCCTGGCATCGTCCGAAAGTCCCCCTTCTCGAATGTGATATAGAGTTTGGGGGGCATCTGGACGTTCCCCCGGGCATGCTCCGCGAAGGCCTCCTCGATGGCACGGTTGACACGGGCGATATCCAGTCCCCTGGCAGGGTTGGGATAATAGCGCATGGGAGAAAAATTGGCGATTTCCCCAGAAGAATGTGACGACTCCCCCCCTGCCCCATCCCGGTGGGATATTTAACGGCCCACGACACATTACCCTGGTGAAAAATCCAGGGTGTCCCATGATCCACATTGTTCCCAAACCGACCGATACACCCGGTGACAACTCGACCTCCATGGTTGCCCGCGAGATCACACGGGCCGGGGGGAGTTATGCGTACCTTGACCTGGCAAGAGTCGATCCCTTTTCATCGGGAATCTCCGGGTCCCTCGTCTGGGTCTGCGGACTTTCCCAGGATGAATTCCAGTTCGAGGCAGTCAATGCCCTCTCGGTGCAAAACCGGGTCATCAATTCTCCCCTCTCCATCTTTACATGCGCGAGCAAAGTCCTGACGAGTGCGCTGCTCATCCGCAACGGGATACCAACGCCGACGACCTGTTTTACCTCTTCCCGGGAGATTGCCGAACACTTCCTGGCCCGGCACGGACAGGCCGTGATAAAACCCGTCTACGGGTACGATGGAAACGGCATTGTCCTCATCCGGTCCGCTGCTGAACTCGGAGACCCGCCGTACTACCTGCAGGAGTACGTCCCCAACATGAGTGATTACCGCGTCTTTGTCATTGATGGCGAGGCAGTGGGAGCGATTTCCAGGAGTTCACATACGCTTGCCCACAATATTCACCAGGGAGGTATCGGAAAACCCATCGAGATTGACGATGCCATGGCAGAATGTTCTGTCGCTGCTGCTGCCGCCGTCGGGGTCGATTACGGGGGTGTTGACCTCCTCCGGAGGGATGGTGGCTATTGCGTCCTGGAAGTGAACGGGACACCGAACTGGCACTGCATGGGTGTCAATATTCCCCGCCTCCTGGCAGGATACCTCCTTGAACAGGAAGAGCTCATGAAAAAGTGATTAAAATTACTATTGACGCGATTTTAAAAGGAGAGATCCTTTCTACTGAATGTATTCCATTTCCTTCAGAGTCTTGGCCGCAAGTTCCTTCATGCGGGCCGATATCCTCCCGCAGGCCGAGAACTCCACGTCTTTCATGGCATTTGCCAGCTCGTTTCCAAGAACGAAAATGGCGTACTTATGCTCTGTCTTGCTCTTGTGGAATTGCGAGGGATTAATTTTCAGTGAGTAGTATTGGGAAAACTTCAGGTCCGAGTTCGTTGATTCAAAGTAGTCCTTGATCTCGTAGAGCATCTGGTGCAGTGTGATCAGTTCCTCCTTGTGCATACACTCACTTCCAAGATAGTGGTATGCAAGGGAGGAATAAATATGTAACCCGGGGAAAAATCAGGCAATTTTAAGGAGCCTCAGGGAGAGAGGCCGCTTTATTATGCCCTTGTACCCCCGTGCAGCAACGTACTCGAACCCCTTTGCCACCATCCTGTCAAGCATCTTCTGGCTGATCTCGCCATCAATGACGAGTCCCCGTGCGCTCCCGTTGAGGTCATCGAGGGTCTGGTCAACCTCGTCAAGCGCCACTTCCCTGACGACGGTGTAGTCAGGGGAGAGGAAACGGGCCGTGCGGTGACCTTTCACTTCGGCGAGATGGTCAGATAATGTCCTATGGCTTCCCTGCGCGGCAGACTCTCCCTGCTTTTTTTGCTCCTTTCGTTTGGGAAGAGGTGATTCTGCCTCGGTTGCCCCTTTTTCCTGCAGCAAGGCACCCGTGGTCGGAAGGGGAGGTGCCACACCCTCATCCGCTTCCCCGGCGGGGACCTCCTCTCTCACGTACTCGGCCGGTATCTTGTTCCGGAGAGCCTTGGTGATCTCCTTCCGGGAGAGGTCTTCCACGCTCTTTCCCCGGGGTGCATACGCAATGAAGTCAATCTCGGCAACCTGGAGAAGTTCCCTCAGGATCAGGTCTCCCCCCCTGTCCCCGTCAAAAAATGCGGTGGCAGTCTTTTTTTCGCAGAGATCGATGATGGTCTTTGGGATCCGGGAGCCTTCGACGGCAACCGCGTTCTTGATGCCGAACCGGAGGAGGTTCAGGACATCGGCCCGGCCCTCGACGACGATGATGGCGTCAGAATCGAGGACATTTGGGCCGGCCGGAACCCTGTCATCGCCGATGGTCCCAATCTTTTCTATCCTCAAGCTCTCGCGGACCTCGTCGATGAGGGCGGTACTATCAATCGTCCCCTCCTCGAATGCCTCCATCAGGAGTTCCCGGGCCCGGGCAACGACCTGCTTCCTCTTGCTCACACGGATATCCTCGATGGACTCCACGCGTACCCTTGCCGCACAGGGCCCCACGCGGTCGATCGTCTCAAAGGATGCTGCGAGGATGGCAGTCTCTGCCCTGTCAAGGGACGACGCGATGAATATCTCCCCGCGGGTCTCCCCCTTCTTACTGGTGACCTGGACGTCTATCCGCCCAAGCCGCCCCGTCCTCTGTAAATCGCGCAGATCGAGATCTTCGCCGAGTAAACCTTCAGTCTGGCCAAAGATGGCCCCCACTACGTCAGGTTTCTCGACCACCCCCTCTGCCTCGAGATGAATGTGAATCAGGTACTTCGTTGTGTCGCTGGAGTACATTTACTCCACTCCGTGAATCGTGATGTGTCACGCAACGTCTGCCATCTGGTAACCCTGCATCTGTCATGTGACAAATATACGTTATATTTTATAATATATCAAAATATTTTTTCAGACGTCACCATGGCAGGCAAACGGCAGGAAAAAACCGGGACCTATGCAGTGCCTTTCTGACGCAGGGCGGCGATCACATTCTCCCTGCTCACTCCGGAAAGGAGGACCGCCTTATGGTGAGAGGAGGCCCCGGACACTATCCTGACAGCGGAAGGGGGGAGGGAGAAGAAGTGCGAGAGCTGCTTCACAATCGCGGCATTTGCCTTTCCGCCTGTCGGAGGCTCACGGACTGCCATGCAGATGCTCTTTCTCCAGGGGTTATACCCGGAAGGGAATACCGCCTCGCGTGCACCGCACGAGACGTCGATAGCAATAACAGTTCCTTCCCTGCTCTCTTTCAGGGCTTCTTCATAGGGATCCATGGCAGAACGGGGATGGTGTCGCCCGGCACTAACAACTGCGGGTCATCGGTGGCATGCTGCCGTTCCTCTCCCGTTTATACCCATTGCCGGGCGGTGCCTGTCGCACGGCCGGGTTGTCCCGTGGTTCACCCCCAGGCATCCGCCAGTCGGTCCCCCGGGGACCTATGGCCGTGCTGTATCGGCACCATTTCTCCTTTGCGTCTCTCCTATATATCCCCTGCCCATGAACCACTGCGGTCTCCCGGGGAAGAAATCACCCTCCCGGTAGACGATATCTCCTCCCATGATGACGATGTCAGGAAAGACGGCGGGCATCCCCTCAAACGGTGACCACCCTGCCCGGGAGTGGAGCTCGTCTCCCCTGACCGGGGTCTCTCCCGGCGGATAGATGGCAAAATCCGCGCGTTCACCGGTTGAATACCCCGCTTTCGGAATCCCCAGTATCCTCGCAGGGTTCCAGCACGTCTTTTCCACGAGGGTGGTCACCGGTATATGTCTCTTCCGGCAGGCGGCAAGGCACAGGGGTATCATGGTCTCAACCCCGGGGACGCCCGACGGGGCATCCGGGAATGCCTGGTCTTTCTCCCTGCACGTGTGCGGTGCATGGTCAGAGGCCAGGACATCGATCCTTTCCCACACCGACCATAACTCCTCTCGGACGGTGGCGGTTCGTAACGGCGGATTTACTTTCCCATGGGGATCGGAAGGGGAGAAATCATCGAGAGAGAGGAGGAGGTGGTGGGGGGTCACCTCGACTGTATCATTCCCCGCGCTCATGACCGCCTCTGCCGAGCTCAGGTGGCAGAAGTGGAGCCGGCACGGGTAGCTGTTCACTTGCCTCACCCAGGAGACGGCTGCGGCTTCCCCCCCGGCGGACCGGATTGCATTGTGCGCCAGGAGGTCAACGTCCCTTCCCTCGCCAGGACTTTCAGCGTGGATGGTGCAGAGGCCCCCGAGCAGGGCGACAGAACGCAGGACCCCGGCCAGGGCCCCGGGGCGGATCCCCGTGCCGTAACTGGACGGTGCCGTGAATATCTCGCCGAATGCGATTGGCCCTTCCCGCCAGAGCGTCCCCACATCCATCCCCTCCTCTGCCCCCGCATTGATGGCAAAGTGACAGAGGGAAGACTCCCGGGCCTCGCGGACCCTTTCCCTGAAAGAGGCAGGTGTGGTGAGGGGAGGGATGGTGTTGGGCTGGTCCACGACGACTGTGACGCCCCCCGCAAGGGCACTCCGCGTCCCGCTTCCCCAGTCTTCCTTCTCCTTCTGGCTCCTCCCCCTCATGTGCACGTGCATGTCGATTGCGCCGGGGAGGACGGTCTTTCCCCGGCAGGAGATCTCCTGGAATGACGGGTACCCTGCCCCGACGTGGCAGACCTTTCCTCCCCGCACGGAGATGTCGGCAACCCTCCCGTCCGGAAAAGAGACGTCACGGAGGACAAGGTCGCAGCGACCTGACCCTGTTACCATTGCATGAATGTTTCCCGCGGAAGAAATGATACTTTACCTATCATGAGGGATCTTCAGTCCGATTCACCCGGACCTTCCCCTTCTCTGCCTGGACTCCCGATCCTCCCGACGAGGACAAGGACTGCCGGCATAACGATGATTGCACCGATGAGGGAGAAACCAACGGTGATCACGGTGACCACCCCGAAATTGCTGATGATATTGAAACTTGATGAGATGAGGGCGGCAAATCCAAAAACGGTTGTCATGCCAGAGACCGTTATGGCGGTCCCTATCTGCTGGACCCCCTTCGTGATTGCAGGGACAAGGCCGGCGCCGGCGGCCCTCTCCTCGTAGGCCCTTTCCATGATGAGGATTGTATATTCGGACGCCACGCCGATTGTCATCGAGCCGAGAGTTGCCGTGAGGGGCGTGTAGTCGATCCCGAGCACGTACATGATCAGGCCGTTCCACCCGACAATCATCATGATGGGGATGACAGGGGTTACCGACTTTCCAAACTTCCGGTACACGCCGAGCAGGAAGACAAAGATCAGGATGAATGCAAGGAATGTCATCTGGGTCTTCCCCCTCCCGATCTCGTTGATGAGGTTCCCAAACATCTCTCCCATCCCGGTCACCCTTGCCGTAATCCCGGGGGGTGGCTGGTGCCACGAGAGGTCGCGCCTCACATCCTCGATCATGGAGAGGGCGACCTCGTTTTCCATATCAATGGTTGAAAATGCGATTATCGCCTCGTTATTCCCGTTCAAAAACCTTTTCCTGGTCTGTTCCGGGACCTTCTGGAGCGCACTCTCGACCTCTTCCTTTGTCCCTGGCAGTGTGCCGCCATTGTACTGGATGATGGAATCCGCAATGCTCGCGGCACCGGTGACCTTGTCGTTGTGGGTGACTTCGTACTCCTCAAAGGCCCTCATCCACGAGAGGGCCTCGATGTCGAGGACGTTGTCCCCCCTGACATAGATGGGAAGGGACGTGGTGGAACCCATCGTCCGGCTCACCTTCTTGAGGTCAACGATGGCCGGCATGTCGGGGGGGACAAAGCTGTCCTCGTTGGTGTTGATGATGATCTCATTGTCCATCTGGAAACCAATGAATGCAACGAGCCCACAGAGGATGAGGATGGGGACGGGGTGTCGGGCGACCTTCCCGGCAACTTTCCCGAGGAAATCGTTGTACGATTCCATGGCATGTTTCGATCCCCTATCCCCGGTGGATGAATTCTCCCCGGCCCTGGGCTTGTACTGGAGGACAAGCCCCACGGCGGGGACTGCCACCAGGGCAAGGAGGTAACAGCAGGCCACACCGATCACGCAGACAAGGCCAAAACTCCTGATCATGGGGATCGGCGAGATGAGCAGGGCGAGGAACCCCATGGAGGTCGAGATCATCGCGAGGAGGACGGCAGGACCCGACTTCACGATTGTCGTTCTGGCGGCGTCCGGGAGAGAGGATCTCCTCGCCTCCTCGTCAAAACGCGAGTGGAACTGGATCGAGTAGTCTATGCCGATCCCGATGAGCACGGGGAATGCCCCGATCGTGATCATGGTTATTGGCATCCCTGCAAACCCTATGACCCCGAACGTGAGGAGGAGACCACTCGCGACGAGGATGACCGAGAGGAAACGCAACCTGACATGGGAGAAAAATACCCCCACGGCGATCACCATGAGGACCATCGCTACCAGGATGAGGGTCCCCATGGACTGGCCCATCTCCCGTCCCATCTGCTGCTGGAAAGCAGGGTCTCCTGTGACCACCACGTGGACCCCCGGGGGGGGTGAGGAGAGTTCAATGCGTGTCCCGATGTTGTTCAGGACCGCTGTCTTTCCTTTCTGGGACAGGCCCGGTTCCAGCGTCACGATCATGATCGTCATCATGTTGGAGGGGACGTACCGCGCAAGGACTTCGGGCGGAAGTCTCTCCCTGGCCATCTCGATCTCCGCCCTGCTGCCCGGGATGTTCCCGCCGTTCATCGTCCGGGCGAGGTCAACAATGCTGGATACACCGCTCACAGAATTTTCCAAGGCGACTTCGCGGGCAAGCCGGTCCATGTAGGAGAGGACTTCGGGGTCCAGGACATCGTCACTCTCCACGAGGAGCATCAGGCTGTCAGACTGGAACGTCTTTGTGTACTTGTCGAGGAGCACTCCCCTCTCCGTCGTTTTGTCAAGGTAGGTCTCTGACCCTGTCTGCATCGTGATGAAGGTAGTCCCAACAAGGGCGATGAAAAGGACAATGCCGACAACGAAGAGTATGGCTTTCGGCTTCGTGATGACGATATCCGAGAGGTACTCGTACGGGGAGTGGAGGCGCATAAATCCTATACCGGTTTCATCTCCTCCCTCTTAAAGATTTGTCGTGATTGTGACAACAAGAATCCCGGCTAGCAATGTACTACTCCCTGGCTCTTCTGAAAAACTCCCCACATAACGCGTGAGATTCTTCAATTTTTCCCGTACAAAACGTGGAAATGAACGGGGAGTCTCCTGGATCTCCCCTCCTGCCTTTTAACCAGGGAACCCTCAACCCATGATTTGCCCGTCGAAAAAGCGTGTTTCCCCGGACAGAACCGCGTGATATTCAATTTTATGCCCGACAGCACGGTTCATGGGCGGTTCGGGGGGAAGGTGACTTTCCCCTTATATTGCACAAACACAAAAATATTAATTAGGAAAGGCACCAAAGTAACCTTCCGAATACAAAAAAGAGGTGAATGGTTTGAAATATTCCGTTCTCATCCTGTGCATACTCTGTACCCTGATGCTTGTGGTCGGGTCTGTCACGGGAGAAGATACACCGGGCGTTCTGGTGACGCCAGAGCAGACCCCCCCGGTAATAATACCAATCCCGGAACCTATAGGGGGGGAGAAGGGGTATTTCTCTATCGAGTCCAACCCTCCGGGGGCTGACGTGATCTTTGACGGAAAATTCCTCGGCGAGACTCCCGTTGTTACCGAGGTGTCCACGACGGCGAAACCGTCGCACTCGGTATCCATCAGCAAATACGGGTACAACACCTGGACGAGGACATACACCAGGAACCCGGCACCGGGAGAGACCATCACCATCGTTGCAGACCTCCAGCCCGTCGTGCAGACCGGGACCATCCAGGTGAGCTCGTCCCCTGCCGGGGCCATTGCAAGGCTCGATGGAGGCGAGACCCTCGTGACTCCCGGGACGTTCCGGTACGTCCCACCCGGTAACCATGCCATCGAGATCTCGATGGCCGGGTATCTCCCCTTCAGTACATCGGTCAGTGTCAGTGCCGGGGGTGTTTCCAGCGTGAGCGCATCGCTTACACCACTGCAGACGACCGGCTTGCTCCGGGTCACCTCGTCCCCTTCCGGGGCAGATGTCTACGTGGACGATATTTACAGGGGATACACACCAATGACGGTGGGTTCTTTGAGCGCCGGCAGGCACAGTGTCCGCTTAAAACTCGCCGGGTACCAGGACTATACACAGAACGTCGATGTGCCGGCCGGGAACGAGGCATACCTCTCAGCCTCGCTCAGCCCTGTCTACCAGCCTACCACAGGGGACATCCTCGTCAGTTCTGTCCCGGATGGGGCTGCCATCTACCTTGACGGGAATTACAGGGGCATGACAGTCCCGGGCGATACCGTCGATATCACCGGGATAAGTCCCGGGACGCACACAATCACCCTCCTCAAGAGCGGCTACCAGGACTATACCGCCAGTGTCACGGTCGCTGCAGGGAGTACCTCCACCGTGACGGGAATGCTCAAGCCGGGTTCCCAGCCATCATCGACGGGAGGTATTATCATCCAGTCTACTCCTTCGGGGGCCGAAGTGTATATAGACAATGTCTACAAGGGTTTTTCCCCGCTCTTCGCGGATGACATACCGACGGGATTCCACGTCGTGACCTTCAAAATGAAGGGCTATACCGATGTCCAGCAAACAGTCCAGGTCAATCCCGGAGAGTCCCCGCACGTCACGGTGAACCTCCAACCAGTCCCCACGACAGCCCCCACGAAGTCACCGGTCTCTCTCCCCCTTGTTGCGTGTGCCTTCGCGCTTGCTGGTGTCCTTGCCATCCTTCGGAAGAAGTAGCGGGACATGCACCTCCCACCCTCTCGCTTTTCCCCTTACCGAAGCCAAAAACAGGTTTTCCGACTGAATTGCCGGTAGGATGGGATGGCATTTGCCCCCCAAAAATCTTGCTATAACGATGTACACAATCACCAGGAAATCAATAAGTGCGAGGGATGGGATTTGAACCCAAGAACTCCTGCGAGACTAGACCCTGAATCTAGCGCCGTTGACCTGGCTTGGCTACCCTCGCCCCCTTATTTCTTGGTTGGCGGGGAAAATAAATATGTGGCTGGATGGAAATCTCCCTGCAGCGTTTCAGTCTTTTTTGCCGCCGTCCCCGTGCTGCCGCGAATGGGCCTGCAATTCCCTTTCCCGCAGGACATTCCTTTTGATCTTGCCTGAAATTGTCTTTGGAAGGTCATCGACGAATTCAATCGCCCGGGGGTACTTGTAGGGGGCGGTGATCCTCTTGACGAACTTCTGGATGTCCTTTGCAAACTGGTCTGTCGGCTGGTACCCCTCCTTCAACACAATGAAGGCCTTGACGATCATCCCCCGGATTACATCGGGGGACCCGACCACGGCTGCCTCCTTCACGGCAGGGTGCTCGAGAAGGGCCGACTCGACCTCGAAGGGACCGATGCGGTATCCTGAACTTTTGATGACGTCATCGTCCCGGCCCACGAACCAGAAGTACCCCTCCTCATCCTGGTATGCCTTGTCCCCGGTATAGTAGTAATCACCCACGAACGCAGCCTCCGTTGCCTCCTTGTCGTACAGGTATCCCTCAAAGAGCCCGACGGGCCGGGGTTTGACCCGTATGGCGATCCTCCCCACTTCTCCCGGGGAGACGGGTTTTCCCTCCTCGTCGTGCAGCTCGATGTGCCAGCCGGGGGCAGGACGACCCATGGAACCCGGCTTTGCTTCCATGCAGGGGAACGTCCCGATGACAAGGACGAGTTCCGTCTGGCCATACCCCTCGTAAATGGTCAGCCCGGTCCCTTCCTTCCACACCCTGATGACCTCGGGGTTTAGGGGCTCTCCCGCACTCACGCAGTGGCGCAGTTCCTTGAGGTCGTATTTCTTGAGATCGGCGAGGATAAGCATCCGGTACACCGTTGGCGGGGCACAGAAAACGGTCACCTCGTACTTCTCGAGGATGGGCAGGAGCTCTGTTGCCTTGAACTTGCCCCTGATATCGTACACGAGAATGCAGGCGCCCTGGATCCAGGGACCGAAAAACTTCCCCCAGGACGACTTGGCCCAGCCCGTGTCCGCGAGGGTGAAGTGGAGATCGTTTTTGGTGAGGTCGAGCCAGAACCGGCCTGTCGTGATATGTCCAAGGGGGAGAGCGTGGGTGTGCAGGACCATCTTTGGCTCACCCGTTGTTCCGGATGTAAAGTAGATAACCAGGGGGTCAGTTGACCGTGTCTTTTCCATGCCACTCATCGCCACGAGTCTCCGTGAGACCGGGGCCGGGTATTCCTGTTCGACGGTGTAGCTGATCCACCCCGGCAGTTCGGCATCGGTGACAAGCCGGGAGTGGAGCGTCGGGCATGCACTGCAAATCTCCTCGACCTTTGGTGCATTCTCCCGGTCGGTGATAACCATGCGGATCTTTGCCGCGTTGATCCGATATTTCAGGTCCTTCTGGGTGAGCATCGTCGGGCAGGGGCAGAAGACTGCCCCGAGCTTGATGCAGGCCAGTGCAAAAATCCACCATTCCGGGACCCGCGGGAGCATGATGACGACGCGGTCACCCTTCTTGATCCCATACTTGAGGAGCATGTTCGCCGCCGAGTTCGAGAGGTTCATCAACTGCCGGAAGGTGAATGTTCTCTCGCATCCCTCCTGGTTGACCCAGACCATCGCCAGGCGGTTCCGATCCTCTCCGGCAAGCCTGTCAATGACGTCAAAGCCAAAGTTATAGTACTCGGGAACAGCGAGGGAGAAGTGGTCATAGACCTCCTGGTAGTTGTGCATGTTGTGCGACATGGCCGCCATATGAACCGGTACATTATCACAGATACGACATTAAGGTGTCCATTTTTCCCCAAATCAATGGAAAAGTGCAGTAAATCCTGACACCCCCGCGAAAATACTCCCCCTCTTACCGCCAGAAAACGACAATCCGGGCAGGCAAAAGAGGAGAGATAAAACCCTCTTCCTCACTTCAGGTGGGTAAGTTGTATGAATGGGTTATAGCCTCTTGTTGGATTGAGCTGGTTAATCCAAAAAAAATCGACTTAACGCGAAATGAATGGTGAAACCGCCGCCGGGGCGCCGTTTTGGGGGCGGCGGGTCTATCCCCATGTGGGGGGGTGGGGGCGAGGCAGCCCCCACTTCAGTTCTCGTCCACCCACTCAAAAAAGCGAAGAGCCAGAAAAAAGAGGGTGGGGGGTGAAAAAGGGAGGGTTCAGCGGGAATTATTGAACTTTTCCATCTCCATCCTCCGGAGTTCGTTTCGTTTTATCTTGCCGGAGAGCGTTTTTGGAAGTTCACTGACAAATTCGATGGCCCGCGGGTACTTGTAGGGTGCTGTATTTTTCCGGACAAATGTCTGGATATCCTTTACAAGCCGTTCGGAAGGTTCAAACCCTGGTTTGAGGACGATGAATGCCTTGACGATCGTCCCGCGGATGAGGTCAGGCGACCCCACGACGGCCGATTCCGCCACTGCCGGGTGCTCGAGGAGGGCTGATTCGACCTCGAAAGGCCCGATCCGGTACCCCGAACTCTTTATGATATCATCGTCCCTCCCCACGAACCAGAAATACCCCTCTTCGTCCATCCACGCCTTGTCCCCGGTATAATAAAAACCATTCACGAAAGATTCGGCATTTGCCTGGTCGTTATCCAGGTACCCGACGAACAGCCCCACGGGACGGGGGTCAAGCCTGATTGCAATCCTCCCCACCTCTCCGGCAGGGGCCGGCTTTCCCTCATCGTCATGGAGTTCAATCTGCCACCCGGGAGCAGGACGTCCCATGGACCCCGGCTTCACCTTCATGCCCCTGAATGTGCCAATACAGCAGACCGTCTCGGTCTGGCCGTACCCCTCGGCGATCGGGAGACCCGTTCCTTCCTGCCATACCCGCACGACCTCGGGGTTGAGTGGTTCACCGGCACTCACGCACCGGCGGAGTTCCCGCAGGTCAAACTTCTCCAGGTCCGCAAGGATCAGCATGCGGTAAATGGTGGGAGGAACGCAGAATGTCGTGATCTCGTACTTCTCCATGAGCGGCAGGAGTTCTGTTGCCTTGAACTTGCCCCTCACATCGTAGATAAAGAGGCAGGCCCCCAGGATCCATTGGCCGAATATCTTTCCCCAGGCACACTTTGCCCACCCCGTATCAGAGTAGGTGAAATGCACGTCGTTGGGAGAGAGGTCCTGCCAGAGTCCGGCGGTAACCAGGTGACCGAGGGGATAGCTGTGGGTATGGAGCACCATTTTTGGCTCGCCGGTCGTCCCCGAGGTGAAGTAAATCAGCATCGGATCGGAGGAGAGGGTCTTTTTCTCGACCGGCATGCTGACCGAATGGTGGGACACGGGGGCGGGGTAATGGAGTTCGAGGGGATAGCTTATCCAGCCGGGGAGCTCCTTATCGACAAGGAACCGGCATGTAAGGGCAGGGCAGTCATCGGCCACCTCGTTGACTTTCTCCGCGTGCTCCCCGATCGTGATGACCATCTTGAACTTCCCGGCGTTCAGGCGGTACCGGATGTCCTTTGGGGTGAGCATGGTCGGGCAGGGACAGACAACGGCACCCAGCTTGATCAGGGCGATCATGAATACCCACCATTCCGGTATCCTCGGGAGGATCAGGAGGACGCGGTCACCTTTCTGGATACCATACTTGATCAGGATGTTTGCCGCCTGGTTCGAGAGATTCTTCAGGTCCCGGAATGAGAATTTCTTCTCGCATCCCTCCTGGTTGACCCAGATCATGGCAAGTTTGTTCCGGTCCTTCTGTGCCCAGGAGTCAATGACATCAAAACCGAAGTTGTAGTATTTCGGGACAGGGATCTCGAAATTCCTGCACATATCCTCGTAATTTTCCGAAAAGGCCAAAACGTCCTCCATGATATCCATATCAGGTCTCGTTCAATCGATTTTAACCTGTCCATTTATTCTGGGAAACCAGCCCGGGTCGAAAGATAAAGGCATTCGATTACCCTTATCGTGGACAAGGGGCATGTACTTTCACGATGCCTGGGACGGAAAACCGTTCACTGAAGATTGAAAATATCGTTGCTTCAGGGTCCATTGCTGATTCCATCGATCTCGCAGAGGTCTCATCCCGGATAGAGAACTGCATGCCGAACAGGAAGAAGTTCCCTGGTGCGGTATTCCGGCTCGAAAGACCTAAAGCGGTCTGCCTCGTATTTTCCTCGGGCAAGATCGTCCTGACGGGACTCCGTGACAAGAAAGAATTGGATGAGGCAATTTCTCAGGTTGTCAGCGCAATGAAAGGCGCGGGTGTCAGGGTATACGCCCATCCGGTTGTGACCATCACCAACATCGTCTGTTCCACCGATGCGGGTAGGACTATCAACCTTGCCAAGCTCATCATCACCCTGAACATGGAAAACATAGAGTACGAGCCGGAACAATTCCCAGGCCTTGTCTATCGCCTGAAAGACCCCAAAATGGTCGCACTCCTCTTTTCTTCCGGAAAAATAATCCTCACCGGCGGAAAGAACCTCGATGAGATCCGGCGGGGTGCTGACCTGCTGGAACAGACCATCGGGATGGTCTCCTGATTTCACCAGAACTTACGTGTCCTGATGTAATTGCGCTCTGCCCTGATGATCTCCCTGTAGAAAGAGTCTCCATCGGCGAGTGTGGAGAGTATACGCGAGGCATTCTCCGGCCCGACCCCCCGGGCAGACAGGGCGATGACAGCCTTCTTTCCACTCGAGAGGACAAGGTTTGCATTCCTCAGGAGACGGACTTCAGTGGCCCGGTCCTCGGCGCTCTTTTCCCTTTTAGAGGCCGCGGCTATCAGTGGCTCTTCCCATGGTTTGAGGACGGCCACGAGGCGCGCATTGCACCGTGGGCATTGGGGCGGGTCCGGGACGCGGTTGACAACCGTCCGCGACTTCCACTCCTTGCAGTTCATGCACGCCAGGATAACCTCCTGCCGGTCGATCCGGCGCCGGAGAGTCGCAATAACCGCCTGGTCAGCCGCGGGGGGCGGGATCATGTCGCGGGAGGAAAAGAGCCCTGCAGAACCGATGAGGCTGGGGGGTGAAATGGCGACCCTGATTTTTCCCTCCCGGATGAGGGTTACGACCCGCGCTGCGGCGGGAACGTCCATGTATACCGAGAAGAGCTCCCTGTATGCTTCTTTCTGGACGACGGTCCCATCGAAGGTATCGATCAGGCGGGAGACCGATATCTTCTCGTAATCGGCATCAGGGTCAATGGCCCCGAACTTTTTTGCCACCTGGACCATCTTCCACTTGAAGAGTGCAGTCCTCTTCATTGCCATCTGGAGAATTCCTTCCAGGTGGTGGGGGTCCAGTGAGGCGAGAGTCTCCTTTACATCTGCCGCCCTGACGGCCGCGGGGAGCCGGAGAAAAATGCGGTAGGCATCTATCTCGATCCCCACCGTCGTGCCAAACCGGGCGGAAAGGAGGATTGACAGCACACGGGCAAGGGCTTCATTTGCCTTGTGACCGGCACAGACATTGCACACGACGCCATCAGGGACATTTTCGAGAGTGATAAGCGTGTCCTCCGGGATCGGTGTCCGGTTTTTCTCCATCTCCTGGAGCACCCCGCAGGCAAACGCCGTGGCATCAGGTGCTGCCTTGTACGACGAAAAGTCCCGCGTCCTCCGGAGCAGGGCCACTTCCCGTGCAATCGAAAACGGGACCGGGATCTGCTCCCCTTCCCACGAGGGGATCTCTCCCCTCATTTTTCGTGCAGGTTCCACGGTCACCCTCCCCCCCTCGATATCAAGGACCCTCCATAACTGCCCCTTGGTGACAAAGACGATTCCCGTGTGGAGGAAACCCGCGACGAAAGACTCGTCCAGGGTGCCCACAGTCCTCCGGGAAACCATGTCAAAAACCGTCACTTTCCGCTCGTCTGGTATCATGGAGAGGTTAGACGAGAGGTACCGGCGGGACCGCTGCGCTGACCGGACCAGTCCCCCCTCCACCCTGACCAGTCGATGCTCGGCCATCTGGGCACAGACGGCATCGATGAGGTCCTCTGCACCGGAAAAGGGGTAACTCCTGCAGACGATCTCCATGATGCGTGACTTTTCAATCTCCCTGTATTCCACCGCAAGTGCCGCAATCTGGTTTGCAAGGACATCGGCGGCTTTCAGGTGCACGGTCACCTCCTCGATCTGCCCCCTGCGTGCCCTGCCCGCTATCACGAGCGACTCGAGGAGGTCATCAAAACCTGTCGCAAGCACGGTTCCCCGTGAGGGCATGTCCATCTGGTGACCGGCCCTGCCGACCCGCTGCACGAGCCTCATGACCTCGCGGGGTGACCCAAACTGAACCACGTGTTCTATCCGGCCGATATCAATCCCCAGTTCCATCGACGAAGTGGCAATCAGACACCGGACCTCCCCCTTTTTGAACCTCTCCTCTGCATCTATCCTGACTTCCTTGGAAAGGGACCCGTGGTGCACCTCCACGTCGCCCCTCGGGTAGAGGACATGCCCTAGGGCTTCCGCGGTGACGCGTGTGTTGACAAAGACGAGGGTGGAAGAATGCGTATTGATTGCCCGGGATACCCATTCGCACTGGGATTCAAAGGATTCACCGGCAAACTCCACGGATATGTCAAGGCTCTCTGCCACCGGCACGGACACGATGGAGAATTCCCTCGTGCCGCAGAGGAACCGCCCGACATCCTCCGGGTTTCCGACCGTTGCAGAGAGTCCGATCCTCTGGAACTCTCCCGAATATTCCCGGATCCGCTCGAGGGCAACCGCAAGCTGCGCTCCCCTCTTGCTCCCGGCCAGTTCATGGATCTCATCCACGACGACGTACTTCACCCCCGCGAGGTGCTTGCGAATCACCTTTCCCATGAGGATGGCCTGCAGTGTCTCGGGGGTCGTGATCAGGAGGTCGGGGGGTGAAAGTGCCTGTCTCCTCCTCTCCGTCTGGGACGTATCCCCGTGCCGGACCCCCACGGAAAAACCCAGTTCACGGCACCACCAGGAGAGGCGGGAGAGCATGTCCCTGTTGAGGGCACGCAGTGGCGTGATGTAGAGGGTAGAGATCCCCTGGCCCTTCCCGGAAAGCATCGCATCAAAGACAGGTATCATGGCGCTCTCTGTCTTTCCAGTCCCTGTCGGTGCAATGAGCAGCAGGTTTCTGCCTTCCCTGACAAGGGGAATGGCAGCCTCCTGGATCGCAGAGAGGCGGGAGAAGCCCCGGGCGCGGATGGCATCCTGGACCCGCTTATCGAGAGTTTGTATCAGCTCCATTCTCCTCCAGGGACGAGAGAGGACCAATAAACGTCCCGTCCGCCAGGAAAACCTCCGAGGTGGACGTGTCAATGCAGCGGGAAAGGGGGCTTATGGGATCTCTCGCGATCCGGACGACATCGTAACCGGCAAGTTCGTTGAATGCAGGCATGAAGAGGACACGGGTCCCCGCTCCGTCATCCCCCCCTGCGGGGGGGAACTGCAGGCAGGAATCCCGACCACGTGCAAGGAGGTATCCCGCTGACCGGAGAGAGCATCCGACTTCATCGCAGACGGTAACGAGGATATGGTGGTGGCCCGAGACGATCAGGTGCCCCTGGAGGTCGGGGTGCGGATAGGTATGGCCATGGATATAGCCGATGCCGTCAATGATTGCCCCTTCGCGGGGAAGTACCTCGCCGGGGCAGAGGAATTCCTCAAGGCCGGGGTCATGGTTCCCCGGAAGGACAACCAGGGGGACGAGTGCCCTGAGCTCTTCAAGGAACCCGGGAATTTCTTTTTGTTCCTGCCGGCTCAGGAAGGGCACGCTGTGTTTCACATCACCGAGGAGAACAAGCATGTCTGGTTTAACCGCGCTGATGCAGCGAGTGAGACGGTCAATTCTCTCCCTGCTGTGACTCCTGATATGGACGCCGCGGCCGGAGAGAAACTGCTCTATTCCCAGGTGAAGGTCAGCCGCAACAAGGACCTTTTGGGAATGATTCACGAGGAGCGCCGGTCCATCGGCAATGAATTCAAGTTTCATAGGGCCTTGTAAATACCCCTTCCTGGCTGGTAACATTCATCTTCCCGGCAAAGTACCTCGACGGCAGATTTTACCTCGTCCGGGGAGAGGCCATGGGCCACCGCCCTCCTCGTGATCTCGTCGAGGGATATCCCTGCCTTTCCCCCGTGTTCCCTTATTATCCCAAGGACGACCGATGCGGGATTGGCCTGCACCGGCACGGAGACCTGTTTCACCTGGACTGACCTGACCGCCTCGGCGATCCGGCCTGCTATCTCCCTTAAGAGTGCCCCATCAAGGTTATAGCATCTCCGGAGGGCATCGATCCGGGGGTCACCGTTTCCGGTCCCAAGTTCAGTGTCCAACGCGGCAAGCCTTTTGAGGGTAAGACCCGCCGTGTGGAGAACCCACACGTCCCTTACGTACCTGTCGACGGCCCGAATGTCCTCGATCCTGATGATGCAACGCGACGAATCACCTGACCCGATGAGGAACGGTCTCCCGGTTACTGTCACGAAACAGGGAATTTCCAGTCCACAGAGGATGGTTTTTCCATCCATTGACTGTCGGTCTGCCTGAAGGGAGAAGGCCCCCGTGGGATCTGCCAACCTGGCATATGCAGTCTCATCACCGCACCCGTGACGTTCGATGAGTGCTCCTGCACAGAAGACCCGCGAGAGGAGGGCGCCACCCGGAGTGAGGAGGGGTTTCTCTCCCTTCTTCCCTGTGGTCAGCTGTGCCTTTGTGATATTCAGCTCCGCGGCAAAAACTCTCTGGAATGTCATGGTCGGTGCGGAAACAGCAATAACTATTTTTTTTGGTCTCTTTGGGTTTTCCCTACCACTGTATATGACGGGAACACTCTTATCCGTATTCCTGGGGGAATTACCCTGCCCGGGAAGGGCCAGGGCACGCCCGGACAATCCGCCCAACCCTCCTGTATCTATTGCAGTCCAATCAAAAAATTACGTCAGGATCTTTCATATTTCGCAATAGTTTTATATAGGGTGACTTACTCCAGTTGACTATACAGGGTTTTTATGAGGACGAAAAGGCTCACGTGGTTAGTTATACTTGTCCTGCTCCTTGGTACCGGTGCCTCCGCCTCGGCCTTCTCCATTCCTGGCGAACGCCCCGGGGCTCAGTCCCTGCTACCGGTGACCGGGAGCACCCCCGTTCTTCCCGGTGGGGAAGGGGGTTGTACAGAGGTACGGGGAGACCTGGAGGTCATACCCCTCCGGTTTGTTGAAAATGTCGGCCAGGGCCCAGACCATGTCGGGTTCATGATCATTGCGGATACGGGCTCACTCTTTTTCTCTCCCGACGGCGTCACCATGAAACTTGTCACCCTGAACGGTGAGACGTTCGAGACGACACGGGTGGGATATACTTTCGTGGGGGCTGATCGGAAAACGGAGATCAGTGGGCGTGAACCCCTGGAATGCCATGTCAGTTTCATATCCGGACGGGATCCCTCTTCGTGGCACAGGAATGTCCCCACGTTTCGTTCAATATCCTACAGGGGACTTTACCCTGGTGTTTGCCTCACCTACACGGGAGGCCCGGGGGGACTCAAGAGTGTCTTTTCCCTGGAACCCGGAACAAAGCCGGATACCATTCTCATGAAATACTGGGGTGCAGAAAAGCTCACGATCGATGAAAACGGTGCACTGCATATCCATACCCCGGCAGGGGAACTTGTCGAGGACGCACCGGCCTGTTACCAGACCATCAACGGGAGAGAGGTCCCTGTGGATTCATCTTTTGTTTTGATTGGCGATGAAACCGTCGGCTTCTCGGTCGGAGACTATGACCCTGCATACCCCCTTGTGATCGACCCGACCCTTCAATACGGGATTTACCTCAAGGGGATTGGTATTGCCTACGGCAGGGCAATTGCCGTTGACAGTGACCACAACGCCTATGTCACAGGGTCCACGTTCCCGGCACCATACACTCCCTATGATGATTCCTACGGGACCATGGGTGCCGAAACAGACGTCGTGGTTGCCAAAATTGACCCTGACGGGACAACACCCCTGTACGTGACGTACCTGGGAGGAATGGGGAATGATACGGGAAAGGGGATCAGCGTCGACAGGAATGGCTCGGTCTTTGTCACGGGAGAGACAGATTCTCCTGATTTCCCCCTGACCGGCGCCCTCCAGGATTTCCTGGCCGGAAATTCGGATGCATTTTTGACCAAACTCTCCCCTGACGGCTCCGCACTTGAATTCTCGACCTATCTCGGGGGCGTGGGCATTGACTCAGGGAATGGCATTGCCCTCGACAGGTTCGGGAATGCATATATCACGGGAAACACAACATCGGCGGTTTTCCCATCGGTGAGCCATACAAACCTGACGACCTACGGGGGAAACCAGGACGCTTTCGTTCTCAACCTCCGGGGTGATGGAAAAGAACTCATTTACTCGCTCTTCCTGGGCGGCAGCGGTATGGACGCAGGGAATGGTATCGCTGTCGACTACCTGGGAGACGCATACATCACGGGTGAGACCTCCTCCAGGAATTTCCCGGTGAAAAACGCCTACCAGTCCTCGCTCGCGGGAGACCAGTGGAGCGATGCATTTGTCACGAAGGTGAGCCCAAAGGGAGAGGGGGAAGTATTCGTCTACTCAACATACCTTGGCGGCCCCCAGATAGATTCCGGAAATGGCATTGCCGTTGACCTGGCCGGGCGGGCCCATGTCACCGGGTCGACATTGCTCAGTGTATTTCCCGTCAAAAATGCATTCCAGCCGGTTTCAGGGGGTGCAATGGATGCATTCTACTGTTACCTGTCTCCCGGAGGAGATGACCTGCTGTATTCAACCTACCTCGGCGGCTCGTGCAATGACAGGGGGCTGGGCATCTCTGCTGACCCGACGAACACGGTTTACATAACCGGTGCAACGGCTTCTATCAATTTCCCCCTCGTAGATCCCTACCAGAGAGTCTTTGGCGGCGGTGATCCCAAGGCCTCCGATGCCTTTGTCGTCAAGTTCTGCCCCGGAAACAGGATCCCCAGTTACAGTACTTACCTGGGCGGAAACATGACCGATATCGGGGCAGCAGTTGCCGGGGATGGATTCGGCGGGGCATACATTACGGGCTTTACAGATTCCCCCAACTTCCCGGTATCAGACCCCTATCCTCCGGCGTTCGGGGCAAAGGGTTCGGGAGGCTTCATCGCAAAGTTACTCTCGGGGCCATGCCCGCCACCCTGCCAACCCCCCATCGCTGACTTCTCCGCAACTCCCACGTCGGGACAGGCGCCCCTCAACGTCTCCTTCACTGACCTCTCTACTGGTGACCCCCTCATCTGGGAATGGGACTTTGGGGACGGCAGCACATCCTTTGACAGAAATCCTGTCCACCTCTATACCCAGACTGGACTATATACAGTTACACTTACAGTCGCAAACGAATGCGGGTACAACACGACGGTCAGGCATGAGTATATCCACGTCGAACCCTGTGTCCCACCGGTCGCTGACTTCTCCGCAAGTCCAACGTCGGGACTGGCTCCCCTCAACGTCTCGTTCACTGACCTCTCCACCGGTAACCCCACCGAATGGCTCTGGGACTTCGGTGATGACAGCACGTCCTCCGAACAGGAACCATTCCACGTCTACATATCACCTGGGACATACAACGTCACACTCACCGTGACGAACGACTGTGGTTCCAACTCCACCACCAAACTCGAGTTCGTCCACGTCGAGCCACCCTGTGTGCCCCCCGTCGCTGACTTCTCTGCAAGTCCAACGTCGGGTCAGGCGCCCCTCAACGTCTCCTTCACTGACCTCTCCACCGGTGAACCCACTACCTGGTATTGGGACTTTGGAGATGGAAACACATCCTCTCAACAGTCACCCTTCAACGTCTACTCAACACCAGGAACCTACAATGTCACACTCACCGTGACGAACGACTGTGGTTCCAACTCCACCACCAAACCCGAGTTCGTCCATGTCGAGCCACCCTGTGTCCCACCGGTCGCTGACTTCTCTGCAAGTCCAACGTCGGGACTGGCTCCCCTCAACGTCTCGTTCACTGACCTCTCCACCGGTAACCCCACCGAATGGCTCTGGGACTTCGGTGATGACAGCACGTCCTCCGAACAGGAACCATTCCACGTCTACACATCACCTGGGACATACAATGTCACACTCACCGTGACGAACGACTGTGGTTCCAACTCCACCACCAAACTCGAGTTCGTCCATGTCGAGCCACCCTGTGTGCCCCCCGTCGCTGACTTCTCTGCAAGTCCAACGTCGGGACAGGCGCCCCTCAACGTCTCGTTCATAGACCTCTCCACCGGTAACCCCACGCATTGGCTGTGGAATTTCGGTGACGGCGGATCGTCCTCCGAACAGTCACCCACCCACGTCTACATATCACCTGGCACATACAATGTCACACTCACCGTGACGAACGACTGTGGTTCCAACTCTACTACGAAACAGGAGTATATCCACGTCAATCCACCCTGTGTCCCACCGGTCGCTGACTTCTCTGCAAGTCCAACGTCGGGACTGGCTCCCCTCAACGTCTCGTTCACTGACCTCTCCACCGGTAACCCCACCGAATGGCTCTGGGACTTCGGTGATGACAGCACGTCCTCCGAACAGGAACCATTCCACGTCTACACATCACCTGGGACATACAATGTCACACTCACCGTGACGAACGACTGTGGTTCCAACTCCACCACCAAACTCGAGTTCGTCCATGTCGAGCCACCCTGTGTGCCCCCCGTCGCTGACTTCTCTGCAAGTCCAACGTCGGGACAGGCGCCCCTCAACGTCTCGTTCATAGACCTCTCCACCGGTGAACCCACCGAATGGCTCTGGGACTTCGGTGATGACAGCACATCCTCCGAACGGGAACCATTCCACGTCTACACTTCACCTGGCACATACAATGTCACCCTCACCGTGACGAACGACTGTGGTTCCAACTCCACCACCAAACTCGAGTTCGTCCACGTCAATCCACCCTGTGTCCCACCGGTCGCTGACTTCTCTGCAAGTCCAACGTCGGGACAGGCGCCCCTCAACGTCTCGTTCACTGACCTCTCCACCGGTAACCCCACGCATTGGCTGTGGAATTTCGGTGACGGCGGATCGTTCTCCGAACAGTCACCCACCCACGTCTACATATCACCTGGCACATACAATGTCACACTCACCGTGACGAACGACTGTGGTTCCAACTCCACCACCAAACCCGAGTTCGTCCACGTCAATCCACCCTGTGTCCCACCGGTCGCTGACTTCTCTGCAAGTCCAACGTCGGGACAGGCGCCCCTCAACGTCTCGTTCACTGACCTCTCCACCGGTAACCCCACCGAATGGCTCTGGGACTTCGGTGATGACAGCACGTCCTCCGAACAGTCACCCACCCACGTCTACATATCACCTGGGACATACAATGTCACACTCACCGTGACGAACGACTGTGGTTCCAACTCCACCACCAAACCCGAGTTCGTCCACGTGTCCCCCCCACCGGAAAATCCCCCCATTGCCTGCTTCTATGCCCATCCCCTTACAGGGAATGCCCCCGTGGAGGTCCAGTTCTGCGATTGTTCCATAACAGACATCTTCACCTGGAGCTGGGACTTTGGTGATGGATACTCCTCCACAGAACAGGAGCCTATCCACATCTATCAGCAACCTGGAAACTATACCGTCAGCCTGACCGTGACAAACGCGAGCGGATCCGATAGCAAGGTCAAGCAGGGATACATCCGAGTATCTGCCTCGCCTCCGCCAGGGCCTCCATCGGCATATTTCCTTGCCAATACAACGAGTGGGTTTGTTCCCCTGCCAGTTGCGTTCGTGGATGGGTCAACAGGGGTCCCTGATACCTGGTCCTGGAACTTTGGGGACGGTGGAACTTCGAATGAGCGAAACCCCGTCCATGTCTACAATATCCCCGGAGTCTACAGCGTGAGCCTCTCCGTCAGCAATCAGTACGGTAATTCGACATATACCCGGTCAGGCTACATCAACGCCTTTGGCAGTATCGGTGGAGACCGGGGTTACTTCAGGGTACATTGCAATGTTGACGGGGCAACGGTTCACTTCAACCAGGACTACAAGGGCCAGATAGAGAACGGGACCCTGCTCGTGATGGTCTACGTTACCGCAGCGCCGTATACCACCTTTACAGTGGCAAAGGAGGGCTATTTCCCGGTAACACAGCCCATTACCACCTACCCGTCCAGGGACCAGGTCGTGGACCTGTATGCGACCCTTGAACCGATTCCCTCCGTGAACTATACGATTAATGCAACGGCCGGACCAAACGGGACCATTATCCCGAACGGGACACTCTCCCTCCCGGCCGGGTCAAGCCAGGATTTCACTGTCATCCCGGGTACCGGCTATAACGTGAAGCAGTTGTTCCTCGACGGTACAGGAATCGGTGCACTCCGGAGCTACCGGCTCTCGAATATTTCCGCCAACCATACCCTCCATGCCGAGTTCGAACAGGCCACATTCAGCATCACCGCTCTATCCTCTCCCAACGGCACAATCATTCCCCCGGGAGTCACCCTCGTCCCCTACGGGGGGAGCCTCACCCTCCAGATAGTCCCCCATGAAGGGTACTTCACGGCCGGTCTGCTCGTCGACGGGTTGGGTGTTGCGCCGGCGCCCGAGTACACATTTGCCAACGTGACCCAGAACCACACACTGTCAGCAGTATTCCTGCCGGAAGGTTCAGTTACGTACTACATCAATGCCATCGCCGGTGACGGGGGGGCCATCATTCCTCCCGGCCTCGTCAGTGTCCCTGCCGGCACCAATATCACGTTTGCCATTGTTCCCAATCCCGGCTTCTCGGTCAGGAACGTGATGGTTGATGGTGACAGCAAGGGCGGGCTCCCGGAGTGGACGTTTACCAATGTCGTTTCGAACCACACCATCTCCGCGACCTTCGGCCCGTCCGGTGGCGGGGGCGGTGGCGGGGGCGGTGGCGGTGGCGGGGGCTGGATAGTGCCCATCAGCACACCGACCCCCACGGTCACACCTATTGTCGGCACGGTTGAGTCCGGAGGCTTTGAGAGCGGAGGGGGCAATGTAACCCCCACGGTGACCATGACGCCCGAAATCACCCCCGAAGAGACGCCCATCCCCGTCAGCCCCACCCAGACCATCCCGCCGGCAACCCCCCTGTGGACTGGCTTTTCCCTCTACTGGCTTATATTGCTGATTATCATCATCCTGGCGCTTGCCGGTATAGGGTATTATTTCTGGAGGAGACAACAGGCCGAGGCGGCCCTCTTTGAAGAGTAGGCTCCCCTTTCCCCCTCCCCTGCTTTTTTGATATTGGATCGCAATTTTCACTCTGTATCCCTGAATGCCCGGCGGTCATGGCGGTTGGTATGAAACCGGGTCCGTATTCTTCCTCCGGGAAGGCATGCGACCCCCCAGTCCCCTGCGCATTTCATTGGCCAGAAAAACCTGAACACAACACATTTCTCCTGGCATCACCGATATACTGGAGACATAATTCTGTCAGATGATCATCCGGTGAGGGCTGGCTAATGGACGAAAATACCATGATCTGGATCGAGAAATACCGCCCCGTCAGGCTTGCCGATATCGTGGGACAGGACCAGATCGTCGAGCGGCTCTCTTCCTACGTCCGGACCGGGAACCTTCCCCACCTCCTCTTTACCGGCAGCGCAGGTGTCGGAAAGACGACGGCTGCCGTTGCACTGGCGCGGGAGTTCTTCGGGGAGTCCTGGCACATGAACTTCCGGGAACTGAATGCGTCGGACGAGAGGGGGATTGATGTTGTCAGGAACCAGATCAAGCAATTCGCACGGACGTCCCCGCTCGGGGGGGCACAGTTCAAGATCCTCTTCCTTGACGAGGCCGATGCTCTCACCCCTGATGCCCAGGCAGCTCTGCGCAGGACGATGGAGAGCTATGCATCGACATGCCGGTTCATCCTCTCCTGCAATTACTCGTCCCGGATCATCGACCCCATCCAGAGCCGCTGTGCCATCTACAGGTTCAGGAGCCTCTCCCCCGAAGCAATCACGAAGGAGATCCTGCGGATAGCCGACAGGGAAAACCTCCGGTTGACGGAAGAAGCAATCAATGCCATTGTTGATATCGCCCAGGGCGACATGAGAAAAGCCATCAACGCCCTTCAGGGCGCTGCCATCCTCTCCCCCGAGATCACCGGCGACAGGGTCTATGCCATTACCGCAACAGCCCGTCCCGCCGAGATAGAGGAACTCCTCTCCACCTCCCTCTCGGGTGACTTTGACGGTGCAGTCGCCGTCATGCACAGGCTGCTCGATGACCGTGGTATCGCGCCCAATGAACTGATTAACCAGTGTTACCGTGCAATCATCAAGCGGGACATGGACCCGGAGGTCCGTGTCGCCCTCATCGACCAGCTGGGCACCACCGATTTCCGACTCTCGGAAGGTGCCAGCAGTGACATCCAGATGGAAGCCATGGTTGCCCGGTTCGTTCTCCTCTCGCGGAAAAAATGAAGAGAAAAGAGACCGCCCCCGGGCCTGAGCTGGATGCCGAGGTCATCGATCGCGATGCAGACTGGAGCAAGTTCCTCAAGAGCAGGTACAGGAAGCACCTCTCAGAACTGGCAAGGGAATACCCCTACCGGCGCTCCCTTGAGATCGACTACCGGGAGCTGGAGAGCTATGGTAAAACCGGCCTCCAGCTTGCTGATGAACTCCTCGAAAACCCCGGAAAGGTCATCGAAGATGTCAAATCAGCCATAAAGAACCACCAGCTCATTAAGGGGAGGGATGGAAAGCCCACCGGTGACGTCAACGTCCGGTTCTTCAACCTGCCCCGCAAGATCGGGATACGGCAGATACGCTCAGACCATATCAACAAGTTCATCAGCGTGGAAGGGATCCTGCGAAAGACCACGGAAGTCAGGCCCCGTATCGTGCAGGCAGTATTCCGGTGTCCCGCCGGCCACATCACGATAAAGGAACAGGGATACGGGCGCTTCAAGGAGCCGGAGGGGTGTGCAACCGAGGGGTGTACTTTCAAGAAACTGGAATTGATGCCCCGCCGTTCCCGTTTCGTTGACTCCCAGAAAATACGGATCCAGGAGTCTCCGGAAGGCCTGCGGGGTGGAGAGCAACCCCAGACCCTCGACGTGGACGTTACCGATGACCTGACGGGCAAAGTTGCACCGGGGGACCGCGTGATCATCAACGGGATCCTGCGATCGGTCCAGCGGGTCACCCACGGGGAGAAAAATACCATCTTTGACATCTACCTTGAGTGTAACTCCATCGAGATCGCCGAGAAGGAATTTGAAGAGGTCCAGATCGATGAAAAGGACGAGGGGGTCATCCTTGCCCTCTCCCGCGATCCCCATGTCTACCGCAAGATCATCCACTCCATCGCCCCGACGATCTACGGGAACGAGGATGTCAAGGAGGCTATCGCCCTCCAGCTCTTTGGAGGTATCAGCAAAGAGATGCCTGACGGAAGTCACCTGCGGGGGGACATCCACGTCCTGCTGATTGGGGACCCGGGGGTTGCCAAGAGCCAGCTGCTCAGGTACGTCGTCAAGCTCTCTCCCCGTGCGATCTATACCAGCGGGCAGTCCTCCACCTCGGCAGGCCTCACGGCAACGGCAGTAAAGGACGAGTTTGGGGACGGCCGCTGGACGCTCGAGGCAGGGGCACTCGTCCTTGCAGACATGGGCATTGCTGCCGTCGACGAGATGGACAAGATGCAGAAGGAGGACCGTTCAGCCCTGCACGAGGCAATGGAACAACAGACGATATCCGTTGCAAAAGCGGGGATCACGGCAACCCTCAAGTCCCGCTGTGCCCTCCTCGGTGCCGCAAACCCCAAACTGGGGAGGTTTGATGATTATACCCCGATCCATGACCAGATCAACATGCCAGGGTCGCTCCTCTCCCGGTTTGACCTCATTTTCAAGATGAGTGACAGGCCAGACCACACGCGGGACAGCGCCATTGCTGCCCACATCCTCAAGGCCCACAGTATCGGGGAGACGATAGCCCAGCACAAAAAGAACCCGATCCCTGGTGTGGACGAGAAGTACATCGAGGAGCAGCTCACTCCAGTGACCCCGGAGATCGACCCCTCTCTCTTCCGCAAATACGTGGCCTACGCACGACGGACCTGTTTCCCCCGGCTGACGGATGATGCACGGGAGGCCCTATCCGCGTATTACATGAAACTCCGTGACATAGCGACCGGCTCTGACAAGCCCGTCCCCATCACGGCCCGGCAACTCGAGGCACTTGTCCGGCTTGCAGAGGCAAGTGCACGGATCCGCCTCTCCCCTGAGATCACAAAGGATGACGCAGAACGCGTCATCAAGATCGTTGACTCCTGCCTGCGCGAGGTGGCGTACGATCCCAAGACGGGGACCTTCGATATTGACAGGGTATCAAGCGGTATTTCCAAGGGTAGGAGGGACCTCATCAGGACCATCAAGCAGACAATCCGCCAGATCCAGAAGGATACCGGGAATGATCGCGTCGCCGTGGCCGAGCTGATGGACATCATCACGCCCCAGGGATTTTCCCGGGAAGAGATCAAGGCCCAGATAGAGCTTTTCCTCCGGGAAGGCGAAGCGATGGAACCAAAGAGTGGTTTCATCAAGCTCATCTGATATCATTCCCTTTTTTGCCATGGGAGGCCCATACAACAGAACATGGTCACAGCGCGGGAAAGGGCCATCCTGGAAGCGGGAATAAAGCTCGGTGCCCTCTACCACCAGTGGGTCGGGTCGCCGGTCAGTCCGGGGACTGCAGGGTCCCTCGAAAGGGCTATCGAAGAGAGTGTCGGGCTCCAGCCTTTCGTGGAGGAGATCCATGTTTGGCTGGACAGGGGTCTCATGTCCCCAAACGCATTCGGGTATTCGGAGCTCTCGGGCCTCATGCTGAACGTTGATATCACCACCCGCGTCGAGGGTGCGTGCTGCCGGGCACGGTTGCGGCGGGAGGGTGACTATCCCCTCATGGAGATCGTGGAATAAATGTCACCAAACCCCCTGCCCATCACGGATGACCACATCCACATCGACCCCCGGAATGGCAGGGGTTTCGTGGCTGCAAGGGAATTCATGCGGTCCGGGGGAACTCATATGTTCCTTGTCAGTAAACCCTCGGGATCGTTTGGAATTGTCCCTGCCAGGGGCGAGGACTTTCGTCCTGCCTTCGAGGAGACCCTTGCCGTTGCGAAACTGGTCTCTGAAGCTGGCCTCGTTGTCTTTCCCGTTCTCGGCGTTCACCCCGCAGAGATCACGCGGCTGCAGGAGTACATGCCCCTCGAAAGGGTCGTTGAAGTCATGAAGGGGGGGATTGCACTCGCCGCACGCTTTGTTGAAGAGGGGCTTGCAGTTGCCCTCAAAAGCGGACGACCGCACTACCCTGTATCGCCAGAGGTCTGGGAGGCCTCCTGCGATGTGCTCTCCTTTGCCCTTGAACGGGCGGGCGAGATCGGGTGTGCGGTCCAGGTCCATGCCGAGAGCGGGGACTGTGCCGACATGCTCGAAATGGCCAGGGCTGCCGGCCTTTCGCCGGACCGCCTTGTCAAACACTATGCGATCCCCACAACACCCCTCGTTCCGTCCCTCATCGCAACGCACCCCGGGATCGGGGACCTCGCCAGGGGAGGGCGCGAATTCATGATGGAGAGTGATTACATGGACGAGCTCTCCCGGCCGGGTGCCGTGATAGGCCCGCGTTCCGTCCCGCGGATCACGCGAAAGCTCCTCGAAACGGGGCAGATAGACGAGAAGGCCGCGTTTGGGATCCATGCCGGGACACCGTCGCGGGTCTACGGTGTCGAGATAACGCTCTGAAGATACCCCCTGTTGCAGTATTAATACCGATCCAACTCCATGAGATATGCAATGTACATGAAGATCCACCGCTCTGCCAAGGGCGAAGAGGTTGTTGCGGTGTGTGACCGTGAACTCATGGATACGACCCTTTTCCGGGACGGGGTGGAGGTACACATACGGCAGACTTTTTATGGAGACCGCGTCGTCAGCATCGACGAGGTCCGTGCAGCCCTTGGGAAGGCCGAGAACGCAAACCTGATGGGCGAGCGGACAATTGCCCTCGCGCAGGAGATGGGCTTAATCGAAAGGTCATCCTGCATCATGCTTGGCAACGTCCCGCACGCCCTGGTCTTGCGGATATAACGGCCCGTGGGGAATCCTTTGTGAGAGAGAGACACGGAATGAAAGGTCCAAAGCCATTGTGACGGTGCCATGCCTATCCAGGAGTCAATCTGCCCCTTATGCGGGAATCCCTCTCCCCAGGGTGCTGTCTGTGGGAGATGCAGGGTAAAGGCGACCTGCTGGTTTACCTGCCCCCCGCGGATCCCGATCACGGCCTGCCCCACCTGCGGTGCCCGGAAGGACGCCGGGGTCTGGTCGGACGGGGGAGAGGAGAGGGAGGAGGTGGTACGGTCACTCGTTTCCAGGTCGATCCTCTTTCACCCGGATCTCCATCACCCTGCTGTCGAGATGGTCATCCATGATATGAGCAGCAACCGGAGCCGCGTTGACTGCACGGTCCGGGGGACTCTCTACTCCGAGCCAGTTGAAGGATCCTGCACCATCGAGGTCGAGTGGAAGAAGGAACAGTGTGACCGGTGCTCGCGGATCAGCGGGAGTTATTACGAGGGGATCGTCCAGGTGAGGGGTACGGGCAGGAGACTCTCGTCCCGCGAGGTGGAGGAGACACGGGTGATCAGCCAGGGGATTCTCGAGTCCCTGGTTGCCGCGGGAGAGAGGCTTGCATTCATCTCGGAGTGGGACGAGCACCGTGACGGCGTTGATATCACCGTTGGTTCCCAGCGCCTCGGCCAGGAGATTGCATCGGCTGTCACCCGTGCGCTGGGGGGGAGGTTCACAACTCACCCCAAACTTGTCGGGGAAAAGGCAGGAAAGCAGATCTATCGGGTGACGTACTCGGTGCGCCTTCCCCGTTACTCCCGTGGTGACCTCGTGGTCGTCAGGGGGAGATACGCTGAAGTCACAGGGATTGAAGGGCGGCTCTTCCGATGCACGGACCTGGACTCGGGGGCTCAAAAACTCGTCCCGGAGGCCCAGGTGGAAAGGCTCGTGGGGAAGCGGAGCGATGCAACGCCATGGCTCGTGGTCTTCCGTGACCGGGACCTCGTTGGCGTGATGGATCCCGCGACAGGCCTTACCCGGGAAATTCCTGCTCCCCTCCGCGCAGACTACCCGCCCGGGACGACAGTCCGCGTGTTCCTGGATAAAGATAAACCCGTGATACTCGAATGAGAGGATGATGAGAGTCCGGGAGATCCCCGTCACACAACTCCCCTCGGTCAGTGGCCAGGAATGGGTCGACCGTTCGCGCCGGCCCTTTGTCCGGGACGGTATTGCCTACGTCCCGGTGCGTGAGGGGTATTCGTTTTCTTCTCTCCTTCCCCGGCGGGTGCCCTACCGTGGCAGGGGTTACACGATGCTTGGTTCCATTGCTATCTTCCATGGAAGGATGAGACCGGAAGACGACGATATCCGGGCGCTCTGGGAATGGAAAAAACCCACTGCAATCCTCTGGATCCCCTCGTGCGAGGGGTCGAGGAGGAAACCGCGCGTTGAAGTACTGATCGGGACCCCCGGGGAGGTCATCCACCGGGAATGCGGGATACGGTATCTGCTCGACCCATCCCGCGTCATGTTCTCGGCCGGCAACAGGGTCGAGAAGGAACGGTTGCGGGCACTGGTCCAGCCCGGGGAAAAGGTCGCAGACATGTTTGCCGGGATCGGGTACTTCACCCTCCCCCTTGCCCTCGCCGGTGCACACGTCCATGCCATGGAGATAGACCCCCTGGCATTCCAATACCTGCAGAGGAACATCGAACTCAACAGGGTCCGTGCCATCGTCTCACCCGAGCTCGGTGACTGTCGCGCATGCCTCTTTGGGGTCTACGACAGGATCGTGATGGGGCACTTCGATTCCCTCCGCTACCTTGGGGACGCCCTTGCACACGTTCACCCTGGTTCTGTCATTCACGTCCATACGGCAGGGGATGCAACCGGTGAGATAGAACGGGTCCTCTCTGCCCGAAGTCTCTGTGCCCGGACCGTTGCCCGGAGGGTAAAAAAGCTCGGACCGCATACCTGGCACTACGTGCAGGACGTGACCATCGAATGAGTTCATTTTCTCCCCTTGAAGGGAAGCTGGTTGTTCTTGGCGTCTGTGGGAGTATCGCCGCTGTTGAGACCGTCCGGCTCGCACGCGCACTCCAGCGCAGGGGTGCCCGTGTCCAGGCCGTGATCAGTCCTGCGGCCTGCCGCATCATCCACCCCGATGCGCTGACCTATGCCACCGGGACACCGGCTATCACCACGATTGGCGGCATGGTCGAGCACGTGCGCTTCTGCGGGGAAGGGGGGAGTGCAGACCTTCTCCTGGTCGCTCCGGCAACCGCAAATACCCTCTGTAAAATGGCATCAGGCATTGACGACACCCCCGTTACGACATTCGCCACGACGGCGCTCGGACGGGGGATGCCCCTCATCGTCGCACCTGCCATGCACGAGTCCATGTTCCGCCACCCTGCCGTTGTGAGATGCATCAGGACCCTGGAGGAATGGGGGGTTATCATCATAGGACCGCGGATGGAGGAGGGGAGGGCAAAGATCGCCCTGTCCGAGGAGATCGTCCTTGCATGCGAGCGGGAACTTTCCGGGAAACCACTTGCCGGCCGCCACGTCCTGGTAACGAGCGGGCCATGCCAGGAGAAGGTCGATGATGTCCGCGTCCTGACGACTCGGTCGGAGGGGCTGATGGGACAGGCCATCGCCCTGCAGGCGTTCCGCCTGGGGGCACGGGTGACTGTCGTCCATGGCTCGTCCATCCCCCTCGTGACAAACATCCCTGCCACCAGCGCCGGGCAGATGATGGACGCGGTCATGACCGTCTGCCAGGAAGACCCCCCGGACCTCTTTATCTCTGCGGCTGCGGTCTCGGACTTTGCCCCCGAACCCACTCCTGGCAAGATACCGAGTGGTAAACCGGTCACGCTCACACTCCGGCCCCTCCCAAAGATCATCACGCGGGTCGCGGGGGATTTTGGAATACCCACGGTCGCTTTCAAGCTTGGCCACGACGCGCAAGAGCGGGCAGGAGACCTGATAGGGGGAGCTATCGGCCTGGTGGTTGCAAATAAGCCGGGCGTGATGGGCAAAGAACACACAGAGGTCACCATCATCTCCCGCGACGGCACATCGCGCCAGGCACAAGGCAGCAAGGAGAAGGTTGCAGCAGAGATACTTGCAGCGGCGATCGAGACCTTCTCCCTCTCAAAGCCCGCCACCCGGGCCAGTTCCTGAAGTACTTCGGGTCACTTAATAACCTGCCGGGACAAAATGAGAAGGCGAGAAGAACCCCATCCCGTGAGTCTGGCTCCCATGACCCTTTCTGCCTCTGCATTCAGCCCCGGCCACCTCTCCGGGTATTTCCGGCCGGTATACGGGAGTGTCCCAGCACAGACAGGCAGCCTTGGTGCGGGGATCGTGATCGAGGAGGGTGTTACTGCCACGCTCTGGCCGGCGAGTGAGACGCAGGTGACGGTGGAGCGAAGAGACCCCCGGACCGGGAAGACCGTCGAGGTTCTCGGTTCATCTCCACCCGTCACCCACCTGCTCTCCCGCCTGGGAGTCACCGCCCGGGTGAGGACTGTCTGTACCCTCCCCATCGGTGCGGGTTTTGGCCTTTCCGCGGCTGCTCTCCTCTCGACTGCCATTGCCGCGGATGCCCTCTTTGACCTCGGGCTTTCAGATTCCGGATGGGCAGGCCTCGCCCACGAGACCGAGATCACCTTCCACACGGGCCTCGGGGATGTTGCGGCGTGCCTGGGAGGGGGACGGGACTGCCGGAAGGGTCCGGGGATTGATGCTCCCATCGAGCGTTCATTTGACCTCACCGACCCGCTCTGTGCCATCGTATTCTCGCCTCTTCCCTCTCCCGGGGTCCTCGTATCCCCGGACGCCATGGAAAAGGTCACCCTGGCCTTCCCGGGGAGGTGCCCCCGGGACGCGGAGGATTTCTTCCGGCTCTCCCGCCAGTTTGCAGAAAAGAGCGGCCTTATCACCCCGGAAGTGCACATGGCCCTCGAGGTCTGCGATCGGGCGGGAGTCCCCGCGACCATGACGATGCTTGGCAACGGCATCTTTGCCTGCGGGAGAGAAGCCCCTTCACTCCTCTCACCCCTGGGAGACGTCTTCCTCCTGCACCCCGCCCGGGATGGGGCACACCTGATCGGGGTGAATGCATGATACCTCCCGACCACCCGCGTTACCGGTCACTGGTTGCACGCGAGAGACTCGCGCAGTACGCCGCGAGTGGTATCGTGACGCTCGAGGGACTGACCGCCCACGGGAGGGGAGAGGCATTCGACTACCTCATCGGGGAGAAGACAACAATAAGTGCTCTCCAGGCCGAAAAGACTGCGGCGGCACTCCTTTTGTCTGCAGAGAGACCCCTCATCTCCGTCAATGGGAACACAGCTGCCCTTGCCGCCGACCTCCTGGCACCCCTCCAGGAAAAGTCCGGGGCCCGCGTCGAGGTCAACCTCTTTCACAGGAGCGAGGAACGCATCCGGAAGATTGGGTCCCTGCTCGCCGACGCGGGGGTCAGGGTCGAGGAGGGGGTGGCCGAGAGGCTTTTACCCCTCTCGCACGACCGTGCACTCTGCCTCCGCCACGGTATCTACGCGGCTGATGTCGTGCTCGTCCCACTCGAGGATGGGGACAGGTGCGCGGCACTCCGTGCAATGGGAAAGACCATCATCGCCATTGACCTCAACCCCCTCTCCCGGACGGCCCGCACCGCGAGCCTCACTATCGTCGACGAACTCACGCGGGCACTCCCGCACATCACGGACTTCTGCACCACGCTCTCCCGGGACGAGGCAGGGAGGCTCGCTGCCTCGTTCGATAACCGGTGGTTCCTGTCCCAGGCCCTTGAAGAGATACAGGAAAGGTTGTCCCATGCTCTGGATTGAAAAGTACAGGCCCCGGACCTTTCCGGAAGTAATCGGGCAGGAGAAGGTGGTCGAACGCCTCTCCCAGTTTGCCAGGGGACGGTCCGTTCCCCACATGATGCTGGCCGGGCCACCGGGAACAGGGAAGAGTGCAAGTATCGAATGCCTTGCCCATGCCCTTTACGGGGAATTCACCGAGGAAAATTTCACCCTTGTCCCCACGTCCGACCTCTTCGCCCAGGGGAGGAAGTTCCTCGAGAGGGAGGAGAAGTACGCCCACCTCTACAGGCCTGAAGAGAGCGTTCTTTCGAATTTCAAGAGAATAATCCGGGAGTACGCAAGCCTGCGCCCGCTCGATGCAGAGTTCAAGCTCCTTGTTTTCGAGGGCGCCTCCTCCCTTCCCCGCGAGGCCCAGCAGGCACTCCGCCGGATCATGGAACGCTCGTCCCGGACGTGCCGGTTCATCTACTGTACCTGCCACCCCTCGGCGATCATCCCGGCGATCTCATCGCGGTGCTTCCCCCTCTTCTTTTCTCCCCTCCCTGACCCGCTCGTTCAGTCCCACCTCCGGATGATCAGGTCGAAAGAGACGGGAAATGGACCTGCTGTCCTGGACGATGACATCGATCTCATCGTGGCAGGAGCCCAGGGAGACCTGCGGAAGGCTGTCATGCTCCTCCAGGTCATCGCAGTAGCGGGCCGGGAGACCGGTCTTTCTGCCCTCTCGCAGAGCGAAACGGACAAGGTCGCCTCCGCAGTATTCTCGGCCCTCCGTGGGGGGGATGCCCGTGCAGCATGCAGGAGAGTCGAGAACCTTGTCATCGAGTACGGGCTGTCGGCCCGGGAAGTCATCGGGACCCTTGCATCAGCTGCAAAGAGAGAGTTCAATGACCCCCGGATCGTGTCCGTTCTTGCTGATTCCGACGCCGATCTGGTACACAGCCAGAATGAATTTATCCAGTTGAATGCCCTCGTCGTCAAAATGGGGAGGATAATCGGGGATGAACGGTACATCGGAGATTCCACTGTATAAAGTCCAGCGCCACTATGACGAGGTGGCAGATATCTACGATGCATGGTACGATGCCAGCCGGGGACGCTCCTATTACGATAACATCGCGCGGCACGTCATGTCATGCCTGCCGCCGGGTGGGTTTCTCCTTGACCTCGGGTGCGGGACCGGCCTCTTCGTGAGCAGGTACATCCAGCGGGGAGGGCGGGGCGTTGGTCTCGATATATCGAGGGGAATGGTTACCCGGGCCCGGATGCGGAGAAGGGGGTCCCTTTTCTGCAGGGGGACCGCAGAGGTCCTGCCATTCCGTGATGGCACGTTTGATGCCGTGTCAAGCCTGCTTGCGTTCTCGTACCTCAGGTTCCCTGAAAAAATGTGCAGTGAGGCCTATCGCGTCCTCAAACCGGGAGGCGCCCTCGCTATCTGCACCCTGGGAAGGAACCTCCTGACGTCAGGACTCCCGGCAGTCTATACGCTGGGGGAGGTCATGAGAATCAAGAAAGTTGGTGTCGGGGATTTCGGGGAGCGCTACTATACTCCCGGAGAACTCGAGGAGATGCTCAAAACGGCAGGGTTCGTGGACGTGCAGGCCAGGAGGTGCTCATTTGCGCACCACAGACTTGCACCTCCCCTCTTTTCTCTCGCCCGGAGGATAGAACCTTTCGTGGAGGAGAACCTGCCTGCCCTCGCCTACAATATTGTGATCAGGGGGAAAAAACCAGGAAACAGGTAGGGGGGGCGGGCAGCGTTTCCGCCATGCCACAGTGAGACAAAACCACTCACTTTTCCTGCCGTAACCTCGCCTTTATCCTCTCCTTCTTCTCGAGGGCGGCGGTAGCAGCCTCCTCAACGGCCTTCTTCATCTGCCGGATGTCGCGGTGCGTTGAGTCCACGACGACTTTCACGGGCGTGTAGGCTGATTCCCTGAAACGCGGCGAGAAATCGCTAATTTCTCCTCCCGAACGGAGAAACGCTCCCGGACTTCCCGCTTCCACGCGCCCAACCTCCTGTACCCTGACTCCTGCCCCCTCTATCACCTTGCATATTTTGCCCGCCGCCCCGGGGGAGGTCGTTATCAGAAGAGAATCGAGGGAGACTCCCAGGAAATCGATGGAGAGCTCGTCAAGGAGTTCCCCTACCTCTCTCTTGACGAGGGGCCTGACCTTCTCCTCGTCGATGACTACCCTGCACCCGGCGGTCGAGGCCAGTTCATGGGCGTCACCGCGGAGGCCGCCGTTCGTGACATCGGTCATGGCGTGGATCTCACGAAGGACCGGGCTTGCGAGGAGCGCCTCGCATGCCTGGAGGAAGTGGAGGTTGATGGTATGTTCGACGACCTCCGGGAACCCCGAGTAAAGGGCTGCCGTTGCGATAGTGCCCCCCCCTGCACCCTCCGTCATGAGTATCACATCGCCGGGCCGTGCCTCACGGCGTGCGGTGAGGTGTTCGGCCACCCCCACGGACCCCACGCATCCTGTCATCCGGGAGCCGAGCACCATGTCCCCCCCTATCCGGAGGGTCGACCCCGAGACCAGCGGGACTCCGATCGTCTCTCCCACGGCACAGATACCGGCGGTGTATTCGAAAATCTTGGCAACGTCGCCATCGTCTGCCACGTGGATATCAGAGAAGAGGAGGAGGGGGCGGGCACCCATGACGTAGACGTCGCGGAGTGTGGCACGGGTCACGTGGAACCCGGCGAGGAAGGGGAAGTCAGAGAGCCGGGAGTGCATGCCGTCGACTGTGCAGACGAGCTGGAAGAGAGGCCCGCCCTGCCCCCCGGGGAGTGTGACGACGCCGGCATCGTCCATCTCCTCCACCCCCACTGCTGCAGACGTCCTCCCGATGATCCGGGCGATCTGCCGGTGGGCAAAAAAGTCTCCCGTACCCCGGGAACCCACCCCGAACTCCCCCATGCTTACCCCGGATCCCCGGAAGCTCAGCAGGTCACCGGAAAGGCCCGTGGTATTGCGCACCTCTTTCATGACGGCAGTTGCAAAAGAATCGATGTATGCATCCGGGGCACCGGGCTTAAACTCCCTGATGCGTTCGGCCAGTCGCTTCCTTGCCTCCTCCTCAGGGAGCCCTGCAGAGAGTGCCCGGCGTGCAAACTCCTCGACGTCCATACCTGTTACGCTTGGACTTCCAGAGAGATAAGCAAAAGCCCCTGGAAAGATCGGGACAGATGCGAAGAGGGAAAAATTTCCGGGATGGTCCGGGGATCAGTCACCCTTCTTTTTCTTCCGCCCCGTCACCACGAAATGACCTGGGGCGGTATTTCCAGGGCATCGTAAAATTCCCTGGTAGTCCCGTCAGGGAACCGTATCCTTGTCACCGATGGCGAGAGGTCGGCTGTGACAAAGGGTGCAAACCAGTAGGACTTCAGGATCTTCTCTCCTTCGGCGAATGACAGCCCCGGCGTCCGAATCGTCTTTTTTCCCTCTTTTGTTCCCACTGTCGCAAAAGTATCGACTGAGAAACGGACTCTGTTGCTGTCAACAGATACCACCTGCACTGGTTTGCCAAAGTTGGACTCCAGTGCCTTCTTCAGCTCGGCCGCAGGGTCTACGAGCCGGAGATACACCGAGATGTACTCGATCCAGTTGAGGTGGTACGTAAACTCGATATCCGCCCTTCCGTCCGGGCTCACGGTTATGTCGAGCGTGTCCGAGGTCATCGCCATTGCAGGGGCAGCTGCAAGTACCAGAACCATGAGTGCAATGAGAAGCGGACTTTTTTCCATTTTCTGACCTCCTGCGAGGGAGGGTGGTGTGTACTCTGGGATAAACCTTCTCCTCGCCGGGGAAAACATTCTTTTTCATTCCTTCGATACCCTCTTTACGGAGCAGTCCAATAACAGAGCATATCCATGAGAAAGAAACACCTGGCCGTCTGCATGCTTGCGGCCTGGGCCCTCCTGGTCATCGGGTTCATGATCCTTGCACGGAGACTCGACCTCGAGGTCTATTTTGTCCTCTGGCTCATAGGAATCCTCATCGTCGTTGAACTTGCATCAGACCATTTTGCTACACCACCCTACCTCCGGGCGCAGAAGTATATCATCGCAGCCGGAGTGCTCCTCTTTGGTGCTATTGTTGCAAGAAAAATCATGGAGATACTCGCCCGATGAGAAGGTCCGTCTTTTTTTTTACCGGTGCCCTCCTTGCAGGGATCTGTCTTTACGGACTTGCCCTGCATGCGGGCAACCCCCTCCTCTACTCACCCCTCTCTGATGCCGTGGCGAAAGACCATGCAAACCCGGAGGCATTTGAACAGGTAAAAGGTGACCGGACCGGCCGACTGGTCCCTTTCATCGCCGATATTATCAGCACCCCGGGCTCGCTTGTCCTGAATATAAAGACGAAGGATTTTGCTGCTGCTGCCCGTGACCTTAGGGAGTACGGCGAGACCGTCAAGAACCTCGATACAGTCGTCATCCAGCTTGATCTGACCGAGGGGGAACTGGAGGAGTTCCGCCGGGCAGGGCGACAGAACTACCTCATCCTTTCCGAACTCCTGAACGGGACGGAGAGGTGGGATGAACTGAAAACCCTTGAGGTCAGGTTCCGGGAATCAGGGGACTCTGGTACTGTCACGAGTATCACGTACGAGGGTGAGAGCCTCAGGAGGCGTCTCCAGGACCTTTACCGTGAGTACGTGGAACAGGATGATGCCATCATCGGTACCGGCAAAAAATTTGATCTCGATACCTCTGCCTACCGTTCGAGTATCTCGGATTTCCGCGAGATCGTCAACAGTATCAGCCGTGATGGAAAAGATGCCCGGGATCAGGTTTCAGACAAGAGCACCCTGCCCGTTCCGGAACCAGGTATTTTTCTCCGTCTCTCTCCTTCCCGGGTCTCCTACATGGACACCATCCGGATGGACGGTGCTATCTTGTCGGGTGCAGGCAAGACCCCCGTTGATGTTTCGATCTTCATCGACTCGCGAAAGGTCACGACAGTGAGGGCTTCCCCCGACGACTCGTTTTCCTACCTCTACCAGGTGGAGAGAATCCCGCGGGGGTCCCATACTGTCTTTGCCACGAGCGATGACTCCCGGTTCTCGGATATCGAGACATTCATCGTTGAAGGGTCTCCGACCTCGCTTACCCTCGACCCCCCCACGATCAGCTCCGGACAGGTCCTCTTCCGTGGCCGGCTCTCATCCGGGCAAATCCCCGTTGGGGGTGCTCCTGTTACCATCATTGCCGGCGGGAGAAAAGTTGCGACGGTGGAGACGGCGAAAGATGGCAGCTTCTCTTCCCGTGCCCGGCTCTCCCCCGGCACGTACCGGGTCAGTGCTGAGTTCATGGGGGAGGGCTTCCCCCTGGACTATTCGAGGAGTGCCGTCTTTGAGGTGACCGTTGCCAGTGCGGCCATTCCTGCCCGGGACGGAGGGTCCTGGGATCCCTTCCTTGCCGGCGTTCTCGTGGCTGTCCTGTGTGCGTCAGGAGCCGGTGCCTATTTCTACCTCCGCCGCAGGGGGAGGGTCCCCCGGGCGGCTGCCGGGATACCAAAGACCATGGAAGCAGCAGATTCTGTCCCGGCACCCGTCCAGGCAGGAGACACTGCAGGAAAAACCAATGGGGAAGAAGGGACCGATCACACGGGAGGTCTGCCAGGGGAAGGAGAGGCATGGCAATTACCTGACCTTTTCATGCGGCTTCGCCGGGCAGTCTCCCGGTACGTGCCGGTCCGTTATCCCCAGTCCCTCACGCCCCGCGAGGTCTGTTCCCTGTGCCGCAACTTCCCGGCGGGGGATGTGGTCTGTCGTTTCACGAGATCGTACGAACGATTCAGGTATTCGGGAGAGGCCCTCCCGGGGGACGAGGAGATGGGCCTCTTCCAGTCATTCCGTGCCGCTATGCACCTCCTGGGGGGAGAAGACAATTAGGCGTGCAGTCCTCGTCGCTCTCCTCTTCTGCATCCTCGGGGGTGCAGCAGTCCTTGCACATCTCTCCCACACGACAGCCGACTACAGCAGGTATAATGTCGAGTGGAACGGGACATCACGCCTCTTTGAGATGATCGACGAGCACGGAGGTGCGATTTTTTCTGACCTTCCCGGCCCTATATGGGAGGGTGACGCTCTCCTGCTCGTTGTTGCCCCGCGGGACGATGTCCCGGAGGAAGTGTACGGGGAAATCCGGGACTTCCTTTCCCGGGGCAACTGTGTTGTGATTGCAACCGAGAGCGAGGGGAGCAATAGTCTGCTCCGGGAAATCGGCAGTACCGTCAGGATAAAGGATGCTGACATCATCAGTCTCGACCGCCTCGTGGACCATCCCTCGTCTGTTCTCGCGTTTCCTTCCGGTGAAGACCCCCTCTTTTCCGGGATTGCGAGGGTTGTCCTGAACTCTCCTGCCTTCATCGAAGGGGGAAGCCCTGTCTTTTCAACCTCGGTCCTGACGTTCAGGGACATCGATGGTGACGGGCGACTGGGCAGGGGGGAAGTGCTTGAAAAACTGCCTGTCGTTGCAGTGGAGAGGATCGGGAACGGGACCCTCTACGTCATCTCTGACGCCGGTATCTTCATCAACGGGATGCTTGCATCAAATCCCCGCACGGGGAACGAGGAATTTATCCGAAAGATCCTTTCGTACAAACCGGTCCCCATCGTTGACCAGGGTATCTCCCGCACCGCGGAGGCAGGAGTTGTGATCCGAGTGGTTAATCTGGTAAAGGACAGTACATCTATCAAAATGGGTATTATCACGCTCGTCATGCTCGCAATGACCCTCCTTCTCCTGACCGGGAGGAAAAGGCCATGAGTCTCCCGGCAGAAGACCTTGCCCTCATTGGCCGGTGCTACAGGGAGATCACACAGAGGCTCGGCACGTTCATCGTCGGGAACGAGGCCCTCGTTGACCTCTGCATGATCGGGCTGCTTTCAGGTGGACACCTCCTGATGGAAGGGACACCCGGCACGGGAAAGACATCGATGGTCAAGACGCTTGCCAGGTTGACTGGGTGCGGTTTTTCCCGGTTCCAGTGTGCCGTCGACAGCCAGCCGGCAGATATCCTGGGGGTGAGGATCTACGACCAGGAGTCCCGTGACTTTTACCTGCGAAAAGGCCCCATCTTTTCCAATTTCCTCCTCATCGACGAGATCAACCGGCTCGCGCCAAAGACCCAGAGTGCGTTTATCGAGGCGATGAGCGAGAGGCAGGCAACCATCGATGGGATCACCATGCCGATTTCCCCGCCTTTCATCGTGATCGCCACCCAGAACCCGTTCGAGTTCGAGGGGACATTTCCCCTCATCGAGGCCCAGAAGGACAGGTTCATGTTCTCGATGACCCTCTCCCACCTCGATGCCGAGGGGGAACTTGAGATCATCCGGAGGGAACATACCGGAAGGCTTGACTGGGAAGCGTTTTACTCGCAGCTGGGCCCGGTCATGAACCCTTCAATGGTCCTTTCCCTGATGGGGTCGGTAGCCCAGGTGCACATCGACGGACAACTCCTATCCTACATCCGGGACCTGGTTGTCGCGACCCGCAACCATAGCGACGTGCACATCGGTGCGAGCTCGCGGGCCTCGATTGCACTGGTGCGAGGCAGCAAAGCCCTGGCCGCACTCAGGGAGAGGACCTACGTTATTCCGGATGACATCAAGTGGCTGGCGCCACGGGTCCTGCAGCACCGGGTAATCCTCACGCGGGAGGCCGAGATCAGTGATATCACTCCCTCAAAGATCATCGGCGAGATCCTGGACCGCATTGAGGTGCCGTAAACCGTGAAGGCCACACCACGTTCTGCCGGGCTCTTTCTTGCATCGCTGCTGCTCTTCCTCTTCTCGTGGCTGTTCGATTCATTACCTGCGCTTTTCCTGGCCGGGACTGCGGCCGGCCTGCTCCTCCTGTGTGCTGCCCGGTTTACCCTGTCAATCCGGGTTGCGGGTGCCACCCTCCACGTATCCCGGACAGCTGCACCTTTCATCCTCAAGCAGGGTGGCCTCGTTGCCGTCACCTCACGGGTGATCCTCGCCCTTCCTCCCGGTCTCTCCGCAAGGGTCTCTGATATCCCTCCTCCCGGTGCACCGGTCGTCAAGGGCTCGCCCCACAGTCCCCTGTTGTCCGCCGGAACACACGAAATCGAGCTTTCTTACGCCATCTCGTGCCTCTCGAGCGGGCAGCTGTCCTTTTGGGGGGTCGATCTCACCCTCTGCAACGGTCTCTTCTCCCTGACCCTCCCGTTCCGGGGAAAGGATTTCAAAGGGCCCACCCTGTGCGTGGACCCGGTGGGGAGGTACAGGAGCAGTACCGGGCCGGGTGTCTTCGGGGAGAGGGAAGTCGAATCCCGGCAGGTCTTCAGGGGGTACGGGATCCGGTCATTCCGTGAATATCTGCCGGGTGACGATACCCGGTCCATCGACTGGAAGCTCTCTGCGAAGCACGGGAAGCTGTATATCAGGGAATATGCAGGTCTTGCCGGGAAGAGTCCTCTCCTCGTCGTGGATCTCCCGGATGGTGCTGTTTCCTGCCCGGAAAATCTCCGTGATGCTGTCATCGGCGCAGCTCTCGATGTCTCGCGGGAGATGTGCCGGTCGCCGCGTGGTTGCAGCCTCATGGTCATTTCAGGTGCAAACCTCCTCTCCTACCTCCCCGACGAGAGGTCATTTGCACGCGTGGAAAAGGTACTCCGGGAATTCCACTCTCCCCGGCGCGTCATACAGTGTTACAGGACTCTGGATCCTGCCATCGCCGAGTCTTTCAGGCAGAGAATCGAAGGGGAGGGGGAGGGTGACACGTTCTCCCTCGGGCTCCGTGAGATCTATTCCCGCTTTATCCCCGCTATCGAACCCCTCCCCTTCGAGGTCCAGTGTGCACGGGCACTCTCCCGGCGCAGTGACGTGGTCCTCCACGTCCTTACAACCGGAACGGGAGATCCCAGCCATCTCGTCCTGCTCGGCCTGCAGGCCAGGCGGCGGGGGATAGAAGCGTACCTTGGGATCCCGGAGACGGCAGGGACTGCCTCGCTCGCGGGAAGACTTACCGGGATGGGGTATTCAGGCGTGAAGGTGATCGGGTGAGATACCCCCTGGCAATGGCAGGGCTCATCGGCATGTACGCTGCAATTACAGGTATTTTTCTCCGGGAGTCGCCCCTGCTCGTTCCTGCCCTGGCCTGCGGGATGGTATGTACCGCCTGCGGCCTGCTCGTCGCCCTCGCGTGGCCGGATGAACTGGCCCTTTTTTTCCTTGCTCAGCCACTGGTATTCACTTCCTGGGAAATTGGTCCAATCGTCAGCCTGTTCCTCGAGATAGGGGTACTTGTCCTTTTCCTTGCCGCCCAGGGATACCTGGCAACGCCGGGGGATATTCCATCACTGGGATTTTTTTTCCTCCTGCTCGGGGGGCTTGTACTGTTCCTGATGACCAGCAGGCACGTGGCTATCCCCCTCGCAATCACTGCCAGCACTGCCGGACTTGCCGCCCTCGTCATCCTGGGCATCGCATCCCTTCTCGTCACCCGCGTGGCCGGGGGTTCCCATGGTGAGACAAAAGAAAGGTGACTATGCCGTTCCCGGGGTCGTCCTCCTCGGAGCAGCCGCGACCGTCATCCTCGTCGCAACCCTGACCAACAGGGGGGACCTGACCAGTGCGACCCTCTTCCTCTGCGGGTTCGCGACATTCCTTGCAGGTATCTTCATGTTCAGCTTCTCGCAGGCCGAGCCGCTGGACCCGCGTGTTGCATCTCTCCTGGGTGTTCCCGGCATGGTGAACCAGTGCCGCGTCTGTGCAGACCTCGGTGTGCGGGGTGATGCGTGGTTCCTGCCGTCACCCGGTGGTGATGGCCCGATCCGCGAGTTTGTTCCTGTCGGTGGAAACGACCTCCCTGGATCGCTGCCGGACTTCTCCTTTGTGACTGGCGACGGGGCGAAGGGAGTCCTTTTCGTCCCGGCCGCATCCGCCCTCCTCGACTACTCTGAAAAAGAGCTGTCCCTCTCGATTCCCTCCACGGAGAGGGAGGTCATCTCTGCCGTGCGGGAACTGTGCGAGGACGCCCTCGAACTCGCGGACAGGGTCGAGATCGTGCGGGATGGGGATACACTCGTCATGTCCGTCCGGGGGTACAGGTTGTCTGCCGGTTGCAGGGTCATTGCCGGGCAGTCTCCCAAGTGCTGCAGCATGCACCCCTGCGGTATCTGCAGCCTGGTGGCCTGCATCCTGGCCCGGGGGTTGAATATCCCATGGCAGGCAGCCCATGTCTCCCTCGATGAGGGGAAGAACACGATTACAGTGATCTACCGGAGCCTTCCTTCACACGGACCCAGAGGTGGAGGTCCCGGTAACTCGCGTTGATGCGGTCCGTGCCCCAGACAGTATCGGGCGGCGTCCCATCCATAAAGAGCAGGAACTTGACCTGGTTTCCCTGCGGGTTCTCCGGAACAAACGTATAACGTTCCTGGTAGGTCGCGTTGTGGGGGAGGGTGACAGAGAATGACGAAAGCCTGTCCATGGAGAGAATGGAACTCGTGTTCGTCACGGGATCGAACTGCTGGTCAAGGAGGAGTATCTCGACGAAATACGTCACGTTCCTGTACTCATGGTTCCCGATACCGATGATGACCGATTCAGGCCGAAACAGGACCAGTTCGGTCGGATAGTCTGCTGCCTTTCCCTCTTTTCCGAGGATGTAAAACTCGGTGAACTTTTCCCCCTCCTTGGGGACAACGATGACATAGACAGTCGTTCCGACGGCCGCGACGATGGAAACGATGAGAAGAAGGGAGAGGGCCCGGTCAAGACGCGTGGCAGCGGGCGGAAAGAGCTCGGATGCAATGCTCCTCCAAATCGCCCGGAACGGGACAGAAAACCTCTCCCCACGGGGGAGCTGGGCCCGCCTGACCTGCGCAATAATTGCCATTGCGACCGTGAATATGACAAGGGAGAGGACAACCGGGTCGAGACGGATGCCAAACGGGGTGTAGTTGAGCACGAGCCCGATGAGCGGGACTACCGCAATCGAGAGGCCAAAGGAGAGGGCAACGCGTTCCAGACCGTCGATCTCGCCCTTCGCCGGGAAAAGCGCCGCGATCAGGGCATAACCGGGTACAAAAAGGACCATCGGAAGAGCAAGGACCACGCGTACAGGGCTTGTATTCAGGAGGGGGAGGTAAATACCGCAGGCAGAAAGTACCGTCCAGAGGTAAACAAGGGCAAGGTCAGCCGGGGTATTTTCCGGCGTGAATGCCAGGAAGACCTCTCCGAGGGCGGAGAGGGGGGGCCTCTCGTCCATGCCGGATCAGCGACGGCGGCGTGCGATGGCAATAGCTCCAAGCGCCAGGGAAATCCCCGCAAGGGCAGGGAGGAGCTGGGCCTTCGTTGGCGCGGGTGTCGCCTTTTCTGTTTCCTGCTTGGTCATTTCCACCGGGACACCCGTTGGTCCGGCAGTCGGAGCCGCTGTCACTTCCCGGATAGTCCGGGTCGGTGTCACCAGGGTGACCGTGGGGGTCGGCACCGGTGTGCTCCCTGTCGTGCCACTCACCGGAGATGACCCGGAAACCGGATTACCACCTCCACTGCTGCTCCCGCTTCCTCCCGGCGGGCTCGTTGTCGGGACGGTTGTTGCCGTCGGAGATGTCCCTACCACGATTGTCCGGGACAGGGCTGTTGTCCCGTCCACCCGGACTGTCACGGTGACAAGCCCGCTCGTGACTCCTTCAACGACGAAGGTCATCTGAGAATCGGCAGGGCCCTTCTTCTTTCCTTCAAAGACCATGCGTGCGATGATGGAGGTTGCATCAGGGGCCGCCGTCCCACTCAGCGAGACAGAATCGTATGTCCCGGCAGGAATGGACCCCGAATCGCTGGTGGAGAAGACACCGTTCGTGGAAGATCCAACCTTGCGTACCTCCGTATCGCCTCTCCTCACCGAAAGGATGTTTGTCTCTGTGTTCGTCAGTCTCGCCGAGAGGGTCCCCTCTTCCAGGGCAAAAGGCATGACAAGGTCTTCTGTCGCAAACGAGAACGTCCCGCCGGGTGAGACGGCAAATGAACCTTCAATCTGGAGGGAGAACGTGCTGTTGTCGGGAAGTCCTGCGATGGTGATCGTGACCTGGTCACCCCTCTCTATCTGGTCCGGGGAAACGCTGATGCCAAGGGCAAGGGCACCTGGAAAAAGAAAGAGGACGGCAATAACTGCCAGGGGATACAGTCTTCTGGAACTTTTCTGCTCTCTTTTCATAGTGTAGTATTACCGGTTCGTTATTATCAATCCGGTGCTCTTCCAGGGATGAAACAATAGACCTCTCCTCTCCCTGCCGGGAAGGAGAATTTTTCGTTGAACAGGGGAGACAAGACCGCGGGGGATCCACTCCTGGACTATGGTTAGTAGCGCGCTCCTTTAGTACCTCTCCAAAGGGAAATTCAGGTCCAAAAATGACTTTTTTTCCCATACATTTAAATGTATCCTCGTACAAGCACCATATATAAATGTGTAGGGGCCCTTTTGGGAGGGTTCCAAAGACGGAGGAGATGGAGGGGAATGCAATACACTGACAGAGGTCTCGTACCTCATGTTGAAGGGACGTGCTCTTTCAAAACACGACGGGAAAGAAACGGCAAGGGTATAGGGGGTGCCCTGGTCCTCGTCCTCGTGCTGGGGTTACTGGCTGTCCAGTCCACCAGTGCAGCACCCCCTGCTTTTGCACGGCTCGACCTGAACCAGACCCAGGCCTACAAGAACATGACAGTTTCATCACTGGAGGTCGTCGATACCATGGACCTCTCCGTCTCGCGGGTTACGCTCTTCTCGACGGTCGGCGATAATTCTGACCTAAAAAAGATACCGTTCCCGGATATTGGCAATATCCGCCGCATTTTTTCAAAAAATACTGCAAGCTGGCAGGGCAACACCCTCACGATACTCGGTGGTATTGATACAAACGTGTCGGGGAGCGGACTTGCAGAATATGCATTTTTTATCAGGCCATACCTTCCAAGAACCCGGGTTCAGGTCCCGGAAGCTTATGGGAATGTTTTCTTCTTAAAAGTCAATGCATCTACCCGTCACAAGGATATCTCCGATCTCATCCAATCAACAGAAAGAGCATACCTCATGCATGACTGGCGGGGCGTTCTTGCGATCCAACAGCATCCTCTCGTAGTGGGGGCGTATGGTTCCTGGAGTCACCCAACCGATTACAATGAATCTGATTTTGGATATACACTCGTCCGCAACGAATTTTCCTTTACAGACTGGACTCTCAATCCCACGTATGCCAAATGGGTATCCGGTCTGGATCCGAATGTAACAGGTGCACCTCCAACACCGGGAGATTACATCCTCTTTGCCTTCAGGTATTCCCCTTCCGATGAAAATGCCTCCACCTATGCCGCCTGGCCGGTGCTGATTACTGACGGTGACAATCCCCTCTCCCTGGTCGGGAAGTCAGCCCCTTACACCTACGACAAGAGGTCCGGGGCGGATCTCGTCCTCACCTTCGGCAACCCGGCCCCGGTGCACAACATCAGCTACCTCCTTGTCAAGGACAACGAGACCTATGATGCCACCGTCCGGGTGAACATGACGGCCCTCGAGGAAGTTGGCGGTTCGGTAAGCCCCGAACATATCCTCTCCGGGAATCCGTTCCTCACGATACTCAGGGAGAACGGCCTTGGTCCCGATGACTTCAAAAAAGTGGTCTCCTACTCCATCTTTGCCGTCGGGAACGCAACACCCCCCCATTCGACCCATTTCTCAAAGATCAATATTACCCCGGGCTATGGGACGTCCGGGTACGCACTCCACAGCAGCCAGGTCACCATCCCCCACGGTGACCTCCAGGGACTCCTCGATGGCAATTTCTCCCTCTATGCCCTCGGGTCAGACAGTAATAACACAATTGTTGCCCTCGACCGTGCAGGAATAGCACTCGGGAGTTCACCCCTCGCCAACTTCACTGCGAACCGGACCGAGGGGCCGGCCCCCCTCGCCGTCCAGTTCACGGATATGTCATCAGGGACGCCCCCGATGACTAGCCAATGGAATTTCGGCGACGGGTCTTCCAACAGCACTGTGGTCAACCCAACCCATACCTACAATTCTCCCGGCCTCTATAACGTCACCCTGACGGTAACCAACGCTTTCGGCGCCGATACCGGGCAGAAGGTCCAGTACATCAACGTGACGGCACCGGTACCGACACCGACTCCGACCCCGACTCCGACTCCGACGACTCCGACTCCGACAACTCCGACACCGACTCCCACTCCCCTGCCCCTCCAGGCAGACTTCACGGCGGACCCCACTGCGGGGTTCGTGCCCCTGACGGTCCAGTTCACGGACACTTCCACCGGTGCCCATGATACGTGGTCATGGTCATTCGGTGACGGTGGCTCCTCAACGGCGGCCAATCCAACGCATACATACACCTCTGTCGGCAAATATACCGTCTTCCTGACAGTCCGGCAGGGAAACGGGACTCCCTCGACAAAGACGCGGACGGACTACATCACGGTCGTGGCCGTCCCACCCCCGCCTGTCGCGGAGTTTGCAGCCAATGTGACATCCGGGCCCGTGCCGCTGCCTGTCCAGTTCACTGACCTCTCCAGCGGGTCAATTTACGAATGGGTCTGGTCGTTTGGCGACGGCGGGACCTCGACGGAGAGGAACCCGGTCCACATCTACACCGGTCCCGGTAACTTCACCGTCTCCCTCCGCGTGAGGGGACTGGGAGGTATCGATACCGAGACAAAGGCCGGTTTCATCCGGGCATTCGGCCTTCCGCCGGTCGCTGATTTCACCGCAAACGTCACATCCGGCGATGCACCTCTCAACGTTGCCTTCGAGGATCTCTCATCCGGCGGACCCACGGTATGGTCCTGGACATTTGGTGACGGTGGTATCTCGACGCTGCAGAACCCGGTCCACGTCTACAGCTACGCCGGTCGCTACACGGTAACCCTGACGGTGGCCAACGACTATGGCACACACACCCGGGTCAGGACCGGCTACATCAACGTCTCGGGGATTACTCCACCACCTCCCGGACTCCGTGCCGACTTTGCAGGGGCCCCGACTTCCGGGTTCATTCCCTTGAGTGTCATCTTTGCTGACGCATCGACCGGACACCCGACCTCGTGGAACTGGACGTTCGGGGACGGGACGTATTCCTCGGAGCAGAACCCGGTGCATGTTTACAATGAGCCCGGCGGGTACTCGGTAACGCTCACCGTTTCGAACGGCACAGCGACAGATACCCTCGCGAGGCCCAATTACATCATCGCATCCCGCAGGGGCGGTGGAGGTGGCGGCGGTGGTGGAGGGGGCGGTAGTGGCGTCTTTATGATCACCGGGACCCCCACTCCGTCAGCGACAGTCACACCCACCCCGACCGTCACCCGCAGTGGTCCCCTCCCGCTCGGCCCGGACAACAGGACGACGCAGCCGGTCACGATCGGTTCATCGGACGGCAGGGTTACCCTCACCATCGGCACGGGTGTTGAGGTCACCGGTGCCGGTGGCGAGCGCCTCGCCGACATCGGGATGGCAATGGTTCCCGGCGGCGAACTGCCCCCCCTGCCCCAAGACCCCGCGTTCATGGGATATGCCTGCAGGGTCACGCCTGATACGGCTCGTTTTGACCCGGGTGCAGTCCTGACGTTCTCCTTTACGCCTGATGAGTGGAGTGAGCTTGCCGGCCGCGAACTCGTGCTGATGCGGTTTGACCCGGCGGTCGGGACCTGGGTACCTCTCCCGACGACCGTGGACCAGGTTCGCCACACAGTGAGCGCTCCCCTTACCCATGGTGGTATCTATGGCCTGTTCGCCTGGGCCCCGAAGGGGACACCAGTCCCGACAGAGACACCTGTAATCCCCACGACCCCGGCAGGCCCACAGATCCCGGGATCCTTCCTGGTCATCGTTGCCGTTGTTGTCGCCGTTGTCGCAGGTGCCGCTGTCTACCTCTTCAGGATAAGGCCGAGGGGTGGCAGCCCTCCTGAGTGAGGCTGGTTAACGCAATAGACCAGGACTCCTTTTTTTCCGTCTTTTCAATCCACTATAAAAGACAGAAAAATTCCACCCGGCTGAAATATCCGGGTATTGCATTCGCAGGAGCAGGGGGCACCATTCCCATGGGGTGTAGCGAGACCGTCAGGTTTTTTCAGATCGTTGAGAGCGCAGGAAAATTGTTTTCCCCTCTTTTGGGTCATCCTTTCCGGAATCTTCCATTCCTATACTACCAGCACGGACTGTTTTCCTTCCCAAAAAATCGAATATTACTGTTATTTTTTCATTTAATGAGAAAATGACGAACTTTTGAGATTGCCCGAAAAAAGCGGGACGGGTTTGTAAATGAGATAAATTTATATAGGAATTAGACTTCCCGATTTCTCCGGACTCCCCCCGGAATCGGAGTCCCGGTGAGCACGGAGGGTCATTCACCAAAAGGAGCGATGGAAAAATATATAAATAAATCCACCTTAACCCTCACCATATAAAAGAGTGGATCATCCCCAAGGTGGACGTCCGGGATACCTCTCTTGTTATATGCAATCAAGGTGGTGCAAAATGAAGCTTCGACACTCTGTGCTCTTCTCGTTAGTAATAGGTATCGCACTCCTCACCGTCGCGATGCCGGTATCGGCGCAATTGAATGTGGTCCCCCAAAACGGGACTGTACTCCTTGGAGAGGAGGGGCTTGACGTCACCGGTGCCATAGGGAGTGCTTCGTATATCGCATGGTGGGATTCAACATCAAGCATGAGTAACCCACCCGACCGGCAGATAGATCTTTCCGGGTATGTTCTCACAAATTTCAACATAGATGATGGTCCGACCTCGCCATTCCTCGGTACGGAGGGAAAAGGATTCTGGTGGAGATTGTATTCTCCTGGCCAGACAAACCCAACAGAACCTGCATTTAAAGTCGTTGCCCCCGAGGCAATCTTAAGAATCAAGGACCTTGGTCCGAGTGCTGTCGTTTATAACACCGATGTTACCGACAGCACTGCACTCATCGGGGATATTCTCGACTTTGAGCTCACCCAGTCATCTCTCCATTATATCTTCCTCCGTGACCCCACTGCAACATTTAACTGTAAGATTGTCGTGAGGGGACCGGGAGGTGTTACGTATAATAAATTATGGTCTCCGACACCCCCGACCAGTACACAGAGGAGTCTGACAAACCTTGCCGTTAATTCTTCACCCTGGTACTGGTCATCAGGAAATGGTACTGTCCATTTCAAGAATAACGGGTGGAAGACAAATGCTATTGACCCTGTAACAAGTTTCCCTGTTTACAGCCCGGGAGAGTACCAGGTCTCAATTGAATGCAACGAGAACAAACTCGCCTTCAGTGGGACAATAAAGACAGTGACACTCGAAGAGGAACAGCCTGTCCTGACAGTCAGCCCCGCGTCACTCATCCGCGGAAATAAATTTTATACAACTGTGAAGGGAATCCCCAATACCTACTACATCATCTGGATCAAAGATTGTATTGCCTGTCCCAACGGGTGCTGCGGTGACCCCATGTCAGGTGCCTGCTGTGACCAGCCACCCATGATTACCCCCGGGCAGGAAGGAGTCGTCTTTAGTGACCAGTATGCTCCCTTTCGGGCTTCCTGCCCCCACACTACTGGCAGTGTCTGTGATATGTACACGATGTGTGTTGATTGTGGATGCGGGCAATGGCGGCCAGGGGATGGAGGTACGGATGGCGGGGACTACTACACCATCGGTGATACCCTCATCGAGTGGTGTGGATGCTATTGCACTAAAAAATTGTATGAAATAATTCCACACAACCCCGCTGGCGGGAAATACTACTATGCCCTTGTCTACACTGACGAGAAAGGCGAACGGACCATTGAATGGCAGACGAGCACGTGCACCGCCCCGTCTTCGTACAAGATACACACACAGCGGTGGATTAAAAACGACGTCTGCGAGATTGACCCCACCAGGCCTTATGCAGAAGCATGCGTGAATGTGCTGAAGGGTGTTGTGACCATCAACACGGACGTATGCGGCGAAATTTCGAGCGAAGGCTACCTTGGTGAAACCATCAGGATTTTTGGGACAAACACGGATTCCCGCACGACCTACCTCTTCATCACCGGTCCCTGCCAGAGCTGTGCCGGGGAGGACATGAACGCAACAAAGACCGTTGTAAATGGAAATGCCTCGACATTCACGGCTGTACCGGTCAGATCAGACGGGTCCTGGGAGTACCGGTGGGTTACGAGAAACCTGCAGATTGACCTTGGCGAGTACACGATTTATGCGACCAGCATGCCCAACGATGCCCCGACCCTCGAAGGAGTGCCCTGCACCGAGTGCAGCGGGGTGGGCGTGACGTGTGCCGCATGGGCAAAGAAGTCCTTCACGTTCCTCGAGCCAACCATCACCGGAACAATAAGTCCAAAGGTGTTAAAGATCGTCTGCTGTGTACCGCCCTCAATTACTGTTAGTGGAACAGTAACGGGTATGAGGGGAGAGGCAATCGGACAGCAGTATAACACGGTACCCCTTGGGTTCTGGGTGTTTGGAGAGAACAAGGTCGCCGGGCAGAAGTACGTGTTTGACACCGTGTTCCCGGACTGTAACACCGGGCAGTTCACCATAAACCTTGCAAACTACGTCAATACGCTTGCCCTTGAGCCGGGGACATATACTGTCGTTGTCCAGCACCCCATGTACAACCACAGGCTGGACATCATCCCTGAAACCAAGATCTGTGACCAGTCCGACTGGTGCCCGTGGCTCCGTTTCGACCCTGCCGTCTTGAGGGACGAAGTCTGGTACCCGGACATCAACAAGAAGTTCGTTGTCACCGCAACACCTGTTCGCTGGAGCAAGCTCTTCGTCATCGAGGGACCTGACAGGCTGGCCGGGACGGAGGCACTCAATGCCCTTCTCCGAGGGTTTGACGATCCCAACATCGATGATAATATCCTCGTCCTGACCTTCAAGGTCGAGAGCAACACTGCGCTGCAGGCAGACTTCTCCGGGTCACCGACGTACGGACCCGCCCCACTCTCCGTCCAGTTCACGGATATCTCGACGGGTTCCCCAGCGTCCTGGGAGTGGCGCTTCGGCGACGGATATACCTCCACCGATGAAAACCCGCTCCACGTGTACGAGAGCCCCGGGACCTATGCAGTGACCCTCACCATCACGGGTGTCTCGGGAACATCCTCCACGACCAAGAACGGGTACATCACCGTCACGGCCGGTCCCACCTCCACGGTCACACCGACCCCGACTCCCACGATGCCGCCCGTCAGCACAATCGTCCTGAACCCGGGATGGAACTTCATCTCGACTCCGAGAGTCCTTGCCGATGGGAGTAACACCATCGGGACGGTCTTTGCCGGTGTTGACACAGGAGGGCGCTCCATCTATCTCTACGACGCCTCCACGGGGAGCTGGAATGCGATGACTGCAACTGACCTCTTCAAGCCGCTCGACGGGATATGGGTCTACTCCACAACACCAAAGCAGGTGAACCTCGTCTTCAAGGCAGGAGGCGCATCCACGCCACCGACCAAGAACGTCTACCCGGGATGGAACGCGATCGGCTTTGCCGGTGAGGAGGCACGGTCTGCCCAGGCTGCCCTTGCAACGGTGAACGACGAACCAAGGAAGAAGTGGGCACAGGTCGTCGGTTGGAACGCTCTAATACAATCGTACGACACACCGATTGCAAACGTGTACCCGGACAGCACCGCACTCATGTACCCCACGAAGGGCTACTGGCTGTTCATGAACGGCGAGAACCCGCCATGGGTACTTTCATAAGCATGGAACCTGTAACGGAGATATCATGAAAAGACACAAAGTCCTCTTTTTTGTGTTTCTTCTCCTCTTCGTGGGAGTGGCCGGAGCGGCTCCCCCAAAACCGTGTGCATTCTGGGGTTCAGTAACCATCGGCGGAGTGCCTGCCCCGGTCGGCACGGAGATCGTCGCAAAAATTGGTGGCATTGACCACGGGAGGATAATAACAACGCAGGAGGGCGTATACGGCGGGCCTGGGACATTTGATCAAAAACTCCAGGTCTCCATGACCGAATCGGAATATGCCAGTTATTGTTCCCCCTGTGGCCAGTCAATTATCATTGAGTTCTATGTCGGCGGGAAAAAAGCCCAGCAGACTGCTGTGTTTGAAGAGGGGGGACTTTCGCGGCTTGACCTGACAGCAGCGGGCCCAGGCCCAATCGTGACCGTGACGCCGACCGTGACACCGACCCGGACCCCAACCACCACTCCGACAGTCTCGCCAACAGTCTCCCCCACGGTCTCTCCAACGGTCTCCCCCACACCGACGACAAGCTGTATTCCATCTGTTCCCCACCAGTTCTATGGTGAGGTGATTGTCCGCGGAGACCAGCCGGCACCGGAAGGGTCGCAGATCGAGGCCCGGGTAACGGGCGTCCAGACAGGTTCCGGAAACCCGTTCTTTGTTGTGACGCCGGGATTCTATGGCGGGCCCAACAAGTACGATGCAAAACTCCAGGTATACGGGTGTATCGAGGAGGGGGCTCCGATACAGTTCTTTGTCGACAGGATCCCGGCAGAATGCCAGGATGTTTTGGCCGGGGGACCATGGACAAGTACGTATCCCTACCATTCCGGCCAGATCACCCAGCTGAACCTGAGGACCAACCGCACGGGCATGATCGTGGATTTCACCGCGAATCCCACGTATGGTACTGAACCACTTGTAGTCAAATTCAGTGACCTGACCATCGGGTACCCCGACAACTGGCTCTGGGACTTTGGTGACGGCACGTCGTCGACCGAGCAGAACCCCACGCACAGGTACATGTATGGGAGATACTCAGTCACCCTCACCGCCTGGAACGAGGACGTGAGCGGCACCCTCAAGAAGATCGACTACATCGACGTCCGCAGCAGCGCAAGCGGCGGCGGCGGAGGTGGCGGTGGCGGCGGAGGCGGTGGCTTCTTTGCCGTATCGGGTGCAACCGCAACGCCGACCCCGACTCCCACGCCGACCCCGGCAACTCCCGGTATCCCGCCGGGACCCGGTGGCGTCCTGCCCCTGAACTCAGGCCTCTCGCTCTCCCAGTCAGTGACAATCGTGGCAGAAGACGGGATCGGGTCCCTCTTCCTCCCCAACGGGATGAGGCCGGAGGACTCGTCCGGCGCACCCCTCGTCACGTTGAGCATCAGGCGACTGCCGACCGGTGAGGTGCCCAATATCGGGGCTGCAGGGTTCTCGTTTGCAGGCTATGCCTACGAGATCGAGCCCGGCGGTGCAACCTTTGACCCGTACATCACGCTCTCGATCACAGTCCCGGAGGACGGGTGGCAGGGCCTCGGGGGAAGGGCCCTCTCCATCAAGTGGTTCAACCCGGCAACGAGGGCCTGGGAGGACATCCCGACAACGGTGAACAGCGACGCGCGCACAGTCAGTGCCAAGGTCACCCACACGAGCACATTTGCCCTCTTCGTCGCCAGTCCGCCCCCGCAGCCTGCTGCAACTGAAGTTGTGACAACAGTCCCGACCCCCATGGCCCCCGCGATAGCGGGAATCCCGATGGACCTGGTGATCAAGATCGTTATCATTGTGATCATCGTGGTTGCTGCAGTCTCGGCCGTCCTCTTCTTCCTCCGGCGGAAGAAGGGGCCTGCTGCTTCCGGTCCTGCAGAAGCCCCCGGAGAGGACTGGGAGATCAAGGGACTGAAGTAAAAACTCCGGGCCACTTTTCTTATTTTTCAAAAATGGAGATACAGCCTGCGGAGAGCACGGTGCTCTCGCCGGGAGATCTTTCAACGTCCCAAAAATGGCTCCCTATCTCACCCTGAACCTGAGAAGGGCCGCAATACCACCAAGGGCCAGGAGCTGTTTTCCCGGTTCAAAATATTCCGACAGGACGATGACGCGGGCTTTCTGGTGTTCGGCCCGGTCGAGGATCCTGACCACCCCGTCGACGCGCAGGAGGGAGTCGCAGACCAGGACTTCCTCGGCGGCCCCATAGTCGATTGCCTTTTCGACCTCCCCCTGCCCGTACGCGACCGGCAGGTCCATCGCGATCCGCCTGACCAGTTCCTCGACGGCCCTCACTTCCCGACCAAGCTGCACGTCTTCTGCGACCCGGTCAAGGACCCCAAGCCCAATCACCTCCTGCACGGCCCCGGCACCGGTGCGCCGTGTCTCGACAACGATCGCCCTCTCTGCCAGGCCGGGGCTCCGGGACGCGAGGAACTGCATGAGATCATCCTTGACAAAACCCGGCCCGGCGATGACAAGGGGACCCGGGAGGGACGAGAGTTCCTCTGCAATTTTCTCAAAGAATGCGGGCCGCGAACTCGCATCGCTCCCTTTTCCGCTGCCTACGACCAGAGTTGTCACTTCTTCGGGGCCGGACTGGCGCATCCGGAAGAGTGTTGCCTCCCCCTCTTCGATGGCAAGGACGTGCACGAGGCCGTGGACGGAGGCTTTCACTGCCCGCTCGATTCTTTCCAGTTCGTGGGTCCTCCAGGGCTTGACCACCGAGATCTCGTAGCCGGGCTCGACGTTTAAGGTATGGTGGGCACCCATGTCGGTCCCGTGCTCGATCGTGCCCGATACCCGGAGGCGGTTCGCATATTCGTGGAGTTCCACCCGTTCAACGCGGATACCAAGGCGGACCGGTCTTTTTTCCATTTTCTCGGGTCGGATCTTGTCTGAGGGTGCATCGACCGTCCTGAACGTTGTTGCAAAGACGAGGTCGCCGGGGCCGACCAGGTGGGAGAGGTGCCAGAGGTCATCGGCATTCTCGGGGAAGAGTCGTATCTCGCCCGTTGAGTTCTTCAGCCCGGACATCTCCGCCTTCATGGGGCCTCCCGGATGTCCGACCCCCCGGCCGGGACAAATGCTGCCACCGCCTCGGTAATGAGGATATTTTTGAGGTCCTTTGCGTCCCCTTCCGGGACTTTCTCCCTGAGCACCCGGAGAACTTTCTTCGCCACGTCGTTAGGCTCGAACCTGCCCGGTTCGAGCTCGACGAAGAGGGGGGTGCGTGCCCGGACTGCCGACGGGGGACCCCCGATCACGACCAATTCCGGCTCCCGCTGGAACCCGATGGCAACACCAAGGGGAACATTCCGGAAATACGTCCGTTCACCCCTGACGATGAATGCTCCCCGGGACACGAATTCACCGGCCTCGGGGGTCTTGCTCACCTGGTCGGGGCGGACGCAGTACACGTCAGCCGCAAGGTGCCCGCTCTTCCAGGCCCCCGAGTACGACGCGGCAAATGTCGCGACCTCGTCCATGCGCTCGGTCTTTCCCTTGACGATGACGACGGATGCGCCGTGCACGTCAGCGTGGACGAAAAGGTCCCCTCCCTCCATGTACTTCTTGACCAGTTCCTCGTTCTGGGATGCATCCCTCCCCCCGACGACGAGGGTCCCATCCGAGGTGAAAAACCAACGGAACCTGTTGTACCACCTCTTCTTGCCTGCGACCCGACGGGATGGCCTCGTAAAGCGGGGGGCCAGGGCCTTTTCCATGGCGGCCTCTGCCCCCGCTATCTTCTTCCTGTATTTTTTTATCTCCTCGTAGTACGTGGCAGCATTCTTCTCGATACTCTCCCCGACGGATAGCGTCACCCTCTCCCCCAGGTCCAGGTCGACTGCACCGCGGTCCGGGTAGACCGCAACGATCCGGGCAGCAGGCCCTTCCTTTTGTCCCATCACAAATGCCTCTATCTCCTGCCACGAGTGCGTCTCGCGGGCCTGCCGGAGTGCCTCCAGTACCTGCGTCACGAGGGGGTAGTGGGAAAAGATTGCCTCGACGGCACGTTCACACTGGGCAATCTTTTTCTGGAACTTCTCTACTGCCTGCTGCTGCTGGACCCTGACCCGTTCTTCGCGGGATACCTTCTTTGCCTTCGCTGCTTCACTTCCGTCCCCCCGCGTCTCGGGAGGCGGGAAAAACTGGTCGAGGGCAAGGTTGAACGCAAGTCCCGTTGGTGTTCCCTGCCTTTCTTCCCCCTCCAATGGGAACGGGAGACAGGTCTCCGGCAACAGGTGCGGTTCTATCCCCTTTTCCGCCCTCTCCAGAAGCCTCTCCACCTCCTGGAAGAGGGGTGCTGCCGCGACATCGCGGGCGGGGAGATTCTTGGGGATACCTGCCCTCCGGCAGAGGTACTCGGCATAGGGACCGCCAAGCATTGCACCGACGGCAAGGGCCCGCACGATATCGCGGGACTCCTCCCCGAGGAACCGGGCAAATTCTTCGAGGGTCCCTGTCGCCGGCCCCGGCGGGGGGAGGCAGTAGACCGCCCCGGCAGCGATATCCCTCTCCCTGAAATGGTACCGTGAGAGGGGCTGGATGATGGTCCAGTCCCTGTCGCACAGGATGATGTTTCCCCGGTCGAAGAGCTCGATGACCAGGTGATAGAGGTGGTCGTGCTTCCCGACGTCCATGACAATGATCCGCTGGATACCGTGCTGCCGGATACCAAGGACACGCCCCCCCGAGAGGTACTTGCGCAGGAGCATGGCAAAACCGGAGGGCATCTGTGGCACCCTGATGGGTCTCGTCGTGAGGTGGGCGCTGCGGGGAGGCTCGACAAGGAGCTGGTACCGGGCATGGTCCCTGCCCTGGAGCCTGACGAGGACAGTCCCCGGGGTTACCTCGTAGACCTTGGAGACCCAGAGAGGGAGGAGGCGTTCCCACTCGGCGACGAGTGCCCGCACGTCGATTCCGCTCACTCCCTGGAGAGTTGCCATGGTTATACCAAATTAGATATGGCTCAAGCACCTAAAAATAGGACTACTGGTGTACTGATGAGTGCAAACCCCTCTGGCAGGAAAGGCAAAAACCCGGAGAAGAAGACCTTCATGGAGAGGTATCGGGAAAACCTCGAGCGGGAGAAGGCAGCACGCGAGAGGGAGAGACAGCAGAAGCTTCGGTCCGTTGGGAGAGGAGAGGAAGAGCAGGAGACCGCAGAAGAACCAGAGGAGACGCCAGAAGTCACCGAGAAGCCCCGGAAGAAGACGCGGGAAGAGAAGCAGGCAGAACACCTCGGAAAGATCAAAAAGACCCTCGTTGCCTGCATCATCGGTATCCTGACCGGTATTATCTCTTTCCTGCTCATCGATCCCACACACGTGACCGGGCTGCAGAGTTACACCATCCTTGCGTTCCTCATCATGGTCGCGGGAGTCGTGGTCCAGAGGCACCTTTTTGTCCTGCTCGGCCTCGGGACACCGTCCATGGGGGCCAAGGACTGGCTGTACCAGGGGTTCATCACCTTTGCTCTCTGGTTCATCACCTGGACCATCCTCCTCACGCAGGGCGTCTGAAAAGGCGTAGGTTTCCATGCGGATCGCAGTCGTCCACAGGGATCGGTGTCACCCCAGGAAATGCGGGACCGAATGCATCATCTACTGCCCGCGTGTCCGGACCGGCGACGAGACCGTCATCATCGGGGAAGACGGGAAGGCTCACATATCAGAGGAGCTCTGCGTCGGATGCGGGATATGCGTCAAGAAGTGCCCCTTCGAGGCCATTGACATCGTCAGCCTGCCCGAGGAACTCGAACACCCCACCCACCGGTACGGGGAGAACGGGTTTGCCCTCTACGGCCTGCCCATCCCTGCCGAGGGGAGGGTGACCGGCATCCTTGGCCCTAACGGGATCGGCAAGACGACGGCCATCAAGATCCTCTCGGGCCAGCTCCGGCCGAACCTGGGTATCCTGCACAGGGAAGCCGACTGGCAGGATGTCCTGCGGCTCTATACCGGGACCGAGCTCTTCGATTACCTCCAGACGATCTCCCAGAAGAAGCTCCGCGTCGCCGTCAAGCCCCAGTACATCGACTACATCCCCCGCGTCTTTTCCGGGACACCCCGGGAACTCCTGAAGAATACCGACGAGCGGGGGGCTCTCTCCTCCTCCATCGAGGCGATGGGCCTTGCCTCCATCCTTGACAACGACATCACCACCCTGTCGGGGGGAGAACTCCAGAGGGTCGCAATCGTTGCCTGCCTTGCGCGGGACGCTGACTTCTACTTCCTCGACGAGATCACGCCGTTCCTGGACATCTACCAGAGGGTCGCGGCAGCAAACCTGATCAGGGAGACTGCTGCCCGCCGTCCCCTCGTCATCGTGGAGCATGACCTCGCCGTCCTGGACATGCTTGCCGACGTGGTCCACGTGGCCTACGGAAAGCCTGCCGTGTTTGGTGTCATCACGCAGCCCAAGGGTGTCCGGGTGGGAATCAACGAGTACCTCGAGGGGTATCTCCCGGAAGAAAACGTCCGTTTCCGGGAGTACCCTGTCGTCTTCGAGAAAAGGGCTCACGCCAAGGGCTCCGAACGGGCAACCCTCTTTGAATTCCCCGCGATGACAAAGACGTACCCCCGGTTCCGGCTCAACGTCGGGGGAGGTGATATCCGGGCAGGAGAGGTCCTCGGCGTCCTGGGTCAAAACGGCATCGGGAAGAGCACCTTTGCCCGTCTCCTCGCCGGTGATGAGGTCCCGGACGGGGGACCGGTGCAGATCTCCGCGAAGGTCTCATACAAGCCGCAGTATATCAAGGCAGAGAACTCTGACACGGTCGAGTTCTACCTCCGCTCCTGCACGAAGAACTTCGATACCTCGCTCTACCAGCATGACATCATCGAGCCCCTCTCCCTCTCGCCCCTCCTCCAGTCACCACTTGACACCCTTTCCGGCGGAGAGCTCCAGAGGGTCGCAATCGCCGCGTGCCTCTCGCGGCCTGCGGACCTCTACGTGCTCGACGAACCCAGTGCGCACCTCGACGTGGAGCAGAGGGTCAAGATAACGCGCATGTTCCGCCACCACGTGGACGGGAAAGATGCAGCAATCCTTGTCATCGACCATGACATCTACCTCATCGACATGATCAGCGAGAGGATCCTCGTCTTTGACGGCATGCCGGGCGTCGAGGGAGAGGCGACCGGGCCGTTCGAGATGCGGGAGGGGATGAACCGGTTCCTCTCCCGGTTGAAGGTGACGTTCCGGCGGGACAAGACGGGGAGGCCCCGGATCAACAAGCCCGGCTCGTACCTCGACCGGGAACAGAAATCGACCGGAGAGTATTACTACTACGTCGACAGGGAACAGGGCAGGCCCTGAGTGGATTGCCTTTCCGGGGAAAAGGGCCGAATCGGCATTCCCACGGGAACCTTTTTCATTTTGCTCCTGCCATACCCTCTTCATGGTCCGGCACGAGTGCGGGTACGAGCAGGAGATCCTGTGCCGCAAGTGTGGTTCCCCTGTTGCCTACAGTGGGAGGATAGGTCTCCACTGCCCTAAGTGTGGCCGGGAGATCACCCTGGTCTGCCCGGGGTGCGGGAAGAAATGGTGAGCGTCACCGTCAGGCCCGTGTCCGCAGCCATTCTGCGTACTGCTCGCGCAGGGTCGCGATCTCCTCGGGTGAGAGGTCCTTTTTCCTGTTCCTGTGGAGGTACTCCTCGAGCTGGGTAACGATCCGCTCGGCAACCTGGTACTCGTCGACCTCGATGTAGGCAGGTGCCTTTCTCACCTCTATTGCCTCGCCACAGACCGGGCATAACTTCCACTGCTGGAACCGGTCAACGTAAGAAAAAGTCCGGCACCCCGGGCAGCGGATGATCAGGAACATCGGCAATTGGTGATTACAACTCCTCGGGTATATAAATATCGACGACTGCACCCCGTCCTTTCGGAGGCACAGGTGCGACGTGCCGGCCGGAAATGCTCACGGGGGGAATGCCATTCCCTCGCTGCACGGTGGGACCGGCCACAGAAATCCAGGCGAAACGCCGGGGTTTACTAAAAAAGGGAGAGACAGAATTTAATAGATGATATTCAGGACGAGCACGGCGACCCCGATTGCAGCACACACGACGATAACCGCGTACGGGCTGATATGGATCGCCCTCTTGTCCTCGCTCTCGTAGTAATTGACAAGCCCGGCCGAGGATATCAGCCGTCCTCCCTGCTTCTTTGCCATACAAACATATTTCTCATTCTCGGTATATAAAAGCCTGTCAACACGCATGACCGCGGGGGAACTCCTGGTAGAAGGTCGGGCACTCCTCACCGAGGACCTCGAGGAATCCCCCGTGCGGATCGTGGTCAGGGACGGCATTATCTGCAATATCGAGGACCTGCCGTCAAACCAGGACACGCTGCCCTGGATCATCCCTGCCTTCTTCAATGCGCACACCCACCTCGGGGACAGCATCGCGATGGACATGCCCTCGAAGGGGACGCTCGATGACCTCGTAAAACCACCGGACGGCCTCAAGCACAGGATCCTGCAGTCCGCCTCCCGCGAGGATCTTGTCCGGGGAATGCGCCTGACACTGAAGACGATGGTCTTTGGCGGGACGGCGGGGTGTGCAGACTTCCGTGAAGGGGGCACCGCGGGGGTTTTAGCCCTGCGTGCAGCAGCAGAGGGCATTCCGTGCACAACCATCGTCTTCGGGCGGGACGGGGGGGAAGATATCGCCCATGGCCTTGGGATCAGCAGTGCCCGGGACATCCCGGGTGGGCTCGATGAACTGGTCTCCCGGGCCCGGCAGGCGAAAAGGCTCGTCGCATTCCATGCCGGGGAGAAGGATCAAGAAGACCTCGACCTCGCGCTGGAGTATGAACCCGACCTGCTCATCCACTGCACGCACGCAACACGGCCCCAGCTCAGGCGGATCGCCGACCTTGGGATACCGGTTGTAGTCTGCCCTCGTGCCAACTGGACATTCCGCGTCGCATCCTCCTCCCGGCACCCACCCGTCCGCCACCTCCTCACCCTTGGGTCTGCCGTCCTCCTCGGGACAGACAACGTCATGTGCGTCCAGCCGGACATGTGGCGGGAGATGTCTTTTCTCTCCACCGTCTATCGCATCCCGGCCCGCGATGTCCTGCGCGCGGCCATGCTCGGTGCATCGGTATTCTCTCGTCCTTCCTTCATTGCAGAGGGAAACAGGGCGAATTTTCTCCTTATCGATCCCCGTATTTCGAACCTTTGCCTGAGCCGGGACATCCCAAGAACCCTCGTAAACAGGGCGGGCCCGGCAGATATCGTAAGAAAAGTTATTAATTTGTAAAAGACATTAGATAAGGAGACTGTTTTGGAGTGTACTGATGTTCTCGGAGATCTTGGTCGCTGTTGACGGGTCCAGAATGGGAAAGAGGGCTCTTGATATCGCCCTCGAGGAGGCCCGGGTCTGGAAGGCAAAACTCCATGTCATCTATGTCGTCGAGACAGGGCTTTTTTCATCCCTGCCCATGGACAGCACCTGGGAGATAATGTTTTCCATGCTCGAAAAAGAGGGGCAGGAAACCCTCGAACGGGCACGGGAGCAGGCTGAAAAATCTGGGGTAACCCTCAATACCCAGATACGGCAGGGCCATGCCGGAAGCGAGATTGTCAAGGCAGCCGAAGAGATCGGGGCTGATCTCGTCGTCGTGGGTTCCCACGGCAAAAGCGAGGTGGACAGGCTCCTCCTCGGGAGCGTGAGCTCTTTTGTGGTAGGTAACAGCAAAGTGGCAGTCCTGGTGGTGAGACCATCACAGAAATGAAAGTCTCAGAGTTCATGACAAACGACGTGGTCTCCGTGGAGATCCCGGGGAACCGCGACGACGTGCTGAAGATCCTCAAGCGGACGGGTATCTCGGGGGTTCCTGTCCTCAAGAAAAATAAGCTCGTCGGCATCATCACCCGAAAAGACCTCCTCCGGAAAGCCGAGGAGTCCCAGCTCGGCCTCCTGATGACTCCTGACCCTGTCACGATTGGTCCTGATGCCTCGATCCGGGAAGCCGCATCCCTGATGATAAGGGAATCTGTCCGCCGTCTCCCCGTGGTAGAAGATGGCAGGCTCGTCGGACTCATCTCGGTCGCCGACCTCGTCGCCGCCCTGGCCCAGCTGAAGATAAAAGACGAGATAAAGGACGCATACATCAGCCAGACCTTTGCCATCTGGGAAGAGACCCCCCTTCCCCTCGTCGGGCGTATCATGGAGATCTCGGGGTTCGAGGCGATCCCTGTCCTCGACGAGGAGAGCACGCTCCAGGGGATCATCTCTGAACGAGACCTCATCCGCCACTCCTCGATCGAGGACATGGTCGAGGTGAGCGACTTTTCGAATGGCACCGACGACGACGAGTGGACGTGGGAGAGCATCCGGGACATGCACACCATCAGCTACGGCATCTCCAAGGTCCAGCTCCCCAACCGGCCGGTCAAGACCGCCATGGTAAAGAACGTCATATCCGTGCCACTGAACGCAGAAGTGAGCGAGTGCGCCCTCAAGATGAAGAGGGCACGGGTTGACCAGCTCCCGGTTGTGAACGGCGACCGCAAGCTCGTGGCGATGCTCTTTGACCGTGAGCTGATCCGGGCCCTGTGCCGGGACAATCCCTGATAAAAATGTTTAAATTTTATGATGACATTGTATAGTTTGAAGCGCTTTTGAACAATTTACGGGCGTTTTCCAATATTTTGGGGTGTTTCCATGAATGAACAATACCAGGAAGGACTGAAAGGGACAACCACCGTCGGGCTTGTCTTTGACGGGGGCGTTGTCCTCGCTTCCGAGATGAGGGCCACGATGGGGTACCTGATCGCCTCCAAGAAGGCCAAGAAGATATACCAGATCGCCGACCGCATCGGGATGACGACGGCAGGGGGCGTGGGAGACGCGCAGCAGATCGCCCGCCTCATGACCGTTGAGTGCAGCCTCTACGAGATCCGCAGGGGACGACCGATCACCATCGGTGCTGTCGCAACACTCCTGTCGAATATCCTGAACGCAAACAGGTATTACCCGTTCTACGTCCAGCTCCTCGTCGGGGGGGTTGACGAGGGGGGGCCCAAACTCTATGCCGTTGACGCACTTGGGGGCGCATCCCGTGAGGAAGAGATGGTGGCAACAGGTTCCGGATCACCCATGGCATTCGGTGTCCTGGAAGATCGCTATCGGAAGGACCTCTCCGAGGATGAGGCGGTCTCCCTGGCTGTCCGGGCCGTGCGTTCGGCAATGAAGAGAGACGCGGGGTCAGGCGAGGGGATCGCCGTCGTCGTGATCACCAAAGAGGCATACAGGGAACTAACGGACAGGGAAATTGAAAAAATCCACCCCGTCGCCTCTGCATAATACTTTTTTCCAGGCAGGTTTTTGATGCTCATCGAAGAGAGGCTCAAGGAACTCAAGGACAAGATAAACGAGAAAGTTCCCCCCGGGATCACGGTCTCGGACGTGGAGTTTGAAGGACCCGAACTCGTCATCTACACGGACGACCCCAAGAAGTTCGCCGACCAGGCCGACCTGATCAAGGTCCTGGCACGGGACCTTCGCAAGCGGATTGTGGTCCGTCCCAATGTCCTCGAGGACCCCGAGAAGGCCGTCCGGGACATCCGTGAAGTGGTTGCCGAGAACGCCGGGATCACGGACATCTTCTTTGATGCCGATACCGGCGAGGTCCTCATCGAGGCGGAGAAACCCGGCGTGGTGATTGGAAAAAACGGTGCCACGCTGCGGGAGATCACACGCCACATCGGGTGGACACCCAAGGTCGTCCGCACACCGCCCCTCGAGAGCACGACCGTCAAGCAGATCAGGCAGTACCTGCGCTCGGTCAACGAGGAGAGGAAGGAGTTTTTAAGGGCAATCGGGCGGAGGATCCACCGGGACGTCACCGCACGCGACCAGTGGGTGAGGGTCACGATGCTGGGGTGCTGCCGCGAAGTGGGGAGGGCAGCATTCCTCTTATCCACCCCCGAATCCCGGATCCTCATCGACTGCGGGGAGAAACCTGACAACAGCAACAGCACCCCCTACCTCTACGTCCCCGAGATCCATCCCCTGAGCCAGCTGGACGCCGTTGTCCTCACCCATGCCCACCTCGACCACTGCGCCCTCGTCCCGCTCCTCTTCAAGTACGGATACGACGGGCCGGTCTACAGCACGCCACCCACCCGGGACCTCTCCGCGATGCTCCAGCTCGACTACCTTGACGTCGTGAGCAAGGAAGACCGCAAGATACCCTACAGCTCAAACGAGGTCAAGAATTACATCCGGCATTCGATCACCCTCAACTACGGGAGCGTGACAGACATCGCACCCGATATCAAGCTGACCTTCCACAACGCCGGCCACATCCTCGGGTCTGCGATTGCCCACTTCCACGTCGGCGACGGCCTCTACAATATTGCCTTTACCGGCGATTTCAACTTCAGCAAGAGCCGCCTCTTCAATTCAGCGACCTGCAACTTCCCCCGCCTCGAGGCCCTGATCATGGAGAGCACCTACGGGGGATCCGGTGATGTCCAGCCGACGAGGGCCGAGGCCGAGGAGAAACTCTACGAGACGGTGAACACGACGATTCGGCGGGGTGGCAAGGTCATCATCCCGGCCTTTGCGGTCGGTCGCTCCCAGGAAGTGATGCTTGCACTCGAAGAGGGGATGAGAAAGGAGAAGATCCCGTCCGTGAAGATCTACCTCGACGGGATGATCCGGGAAGCCACGGCGATCCACACGACATACCCCGAGTACCTGAACAGCGAGCTCCGGACACAGATATTCAAGGAAGGGAACAACCCCTTCCTCGCGGAGTGCTTCGTCTCGGTCGACTCGCCTGACCTGCGCGAGAAGGTCATCCTCGGGGACCCCTGCGTCATCATCACGACGAGCGGCATGCTCAACGGGGGTCCCGTCATGGAATACTTGAGCAACCTCGCATCAGACGAAAAAAACACCCTCGTTTTCGTCGGGTACCAGGCGGAGGGGACGCTCGGGCGGAGGATCCAGAAAGGTTGGCGTGAGGTCCCCATCGGCAGGAAGGGGACCATCGTCATCAACCTCGAGATCGTGACCATCGACGGTTTCTCAGGGCACTCTGACAGGAAACAGCTGATGAACTACATTGCCCACATCCAGCCCCGCCCGGAGAAGATCTTCACCGTCCACGGGGACGAGAACAATACCATCGACCTTGCCAGTTCCATTTACAAGCGCTACCATATCGAGACCCATTCACCCATGAACCTGGAGACGTACCGGATGGTATGAGGACACGAATAATCCTCCTGGCCGGGGTCTTTTCGGTCATGGCCCTCTCCAATGCCATCGTCCCCGTTCTTCCCTCTTTTGCGACAGGGACGTCTGCACAGGGAGCCATCTTCGCGGCATACTTCCTCGGTGCCTTCCTCCTCGTCCTCCCTGCCGGGATCATTGCCGACAGGGTGGGAGAGACCCCCCTGATCAGGGCCGGCCTTTTGCTCACGGCGGCCTCCGGCATACTCCTCTGCCTCGCAGACACCCCCGTCACGTTCATCGGTGCCCGTTTCGTCGAGGGGGTCGGTGCCGGGCTCTTTGTCCCATCTGCCCTCGCATTCCTCAATGCCCGGCCGGACCACGAGAGGATGAGCGGGTATTTCATGGGCATGCTGAACCTCGGTCTCATCGTCGGTCTCCTCCTGACCGGGTGGCTCGTGGCCGGAAGTGGGAGCGGGGCGAGGGCAGGGATATTCCTTTTTACCGGTCTATCCATGGTGCCTCTCATCGTGTCCCTTACCCTGCGTCCCCATGAGGGCCCCGTCTCTGTGCCCGAGCCTGTCAGGGATACCCGGGCGAGGATCCAATGGGCATTCACGACGTACTTCTGGCTCTGGGTCTCGGCGGTGGTCATGGTCGGGGTCACGGGCGCGGTCACCGCCCTTCACCCCGAGTACACGGATCTCCCACCGGGCCTCGTCTCGGAACAGCTGGCCCTGATGAACGCTGCAACGATTGCCTCTGTCCTGGTCACGGCGCACGCCCACCTGCCGCCCGTCAGGACCATCCGGCTTGCAGCCATCGCCATGGCCGGCGGCGTCGCCCTCACCACGGTCTCCCCGTGGGGATTCCTTGTCATCGGGTGGCTGGCCGGCATGGTCATGATAGCCCAGCTCTCGTTCCTTGCCGATGCAGGGACCCGGCAGGGTGTACTGATGGGCCTCTTCAACTGTGCCAGCTACGGGGGGATGACCATCCTCCCCTTCATCGCCTGTGTGACGGCTGACCTGGGGGGATTTCCCGTCGCGTACGCGATCATCGCGTTCTTTGCCCTGTTCGTTGCCCTTACGATCGGCCGCTGCCAGTGCCGCCTCCCCCGCCCCCGCTGATCGGGAGGCGGGAGAGGGCAAGTGATACACCGTACACAAGAGTGGCCAGGAGGATGATCGTCGCACCCGAGGGGATGTTCCAGGCATACGAGAGGAAGAGCCCGCCCAGCGAGAGGACCAGGGAGAGGGCAACGGACGCGACCATCATCTCGGGGAGCCGGGAAACGTAGGAGCGAACGGTTGCTGCTGGCAGGGTGAGGAGGGCGATCACGAGGATGATGCCCACGATGCGGATGAGCATCACGACGGTCAGGGCGACCATCAGGAGGAGGAGGAGGGAGAGGCCGGACACGGGGAGGTTCATGACCCGCGCATACTCTTCGTCGAACGTGACTGCCTGGAGTGGGACGTAGAGGAAGACGACGACAAGGACAACGATGAGGGAGAAGATCGCCATCAACGGGATATCCTGGGAGGGCACGAGGAGGATATTTCCAAAGAGGTAGCTGAAGAGGTCTGGGGCATAGCCCGGGGCAAGGCTGATGCATACCACCCCAAGGGCCATCCCGGCTGCCCAGACTGCCCCGATCAGCGTGTCAATCTCCTGGTGTGCCTTCTCCCTCATGATCCCTATTCCCAGTCCGACGAGAGAGGTAAACGCGAGAGCGCTTCCAAAGGGGTCTACCGACAGGAGGTACCCTATCCCAACCCCACCGAACGCCGCGTGGGAGATGCCCCCGCTGACCGCGACCATTCTCTTGACGACGACGTAGCTCCCGATGATTCCGCACGCCACGCTCGAGAGGACCGCGGCCATGAGAGCGTTTTGGAAAAACCCTGACGAGAGGATTCCAAGGTCCATCGGCCTTACCTCCCCCCTCCTTCCCAGGGATGTTTCAGCACCCGGTGGGGGAGCCCGTGGGCTATGAGGTCGACGGGGCAGTGGTAGGTGGCCTCGAGCATGTCCTCTGTGATCTCCGGCGTGTCGTGCGTATGGAGGGTACGGTTGAGGCAGGCGACCCGGGTGACACGCCGCGAAATGACCCCGATATCATGGCTGACGAGGAGGATCGTGAGGGATTCACGGAGGTCATCGAGCAGGTCAAAGAACTGGACCTCGGTCGGGGCATCGATAAAGACTGTCGGTTCATCGAGGAGCAGGATGTCGGGTTTTCCCACCAGGGCCCGCGCGAGGATGGCCCTCTGCTGCTCCCCGCCCGAGAGGCTGGCGATGGGGCGGTCGGCCAGCGGAGCAAGTGCCAGCCTTTCGAGCACTTCTTCAACGGCCCTCCTGTCGGCGGTGGTGAACCTCTTCCACGCGCCGCAAATGCGCGAGAGCCTGCCGGAGAGCACCATCTCCCTCACGGTGATAGGGTAGGAGAAGTCAAAGGTCCGGAACTGGGGGACATACCCTATCCTCTCCCTGCCCTTCCAGGGTGGCTCCCCCCAGATCCTGACCGTGCCGCTGGAAGGGGCATAGAGACCGAGAATTATCTTGAGCAAAGTGGTCTTTCCCCCGCCGTTTGGCCCGATCAGGGCATAGAAGTCCCCCTCCCTGACAACGAGGGAGACGTTGTTCAGGACCTGCTCTTTGCCCCGCCAGTAGGAGACATTCCGGACCTCGATTGCTGGAACCGTGCGCTCTCACCCCTTCCCGTCAGGCCACGTAGCTGTCTGCAATTGCCTTTGCCATCCGCTCGAGAGTCAAAAGGACGTCTGGTGCCAGGGGGTCAATGACGACAACGGACGCATTGACCTCCCTCGCAATGACCTCGCTCTCCCTCGCGCTGAACTCGGGTTCGGTCAATACCACCCGTATTCCCTCCTCCCGGGCATACGAGACCAGTTGGAAGAGTTCCCGTGCGGTCGGTTCCCTTCCTTCCCCGTTGATGGAGACCTGGGAAAGTCCGAATTCCCTTGCGAAATAACCCCATGCCGGGTGAGAAACGAGGAAAGGTCTCCCTTCGAGGCCTGCAATCCTTTTCCGGATCGATTCCTCACATGCATCGACCCTGCGGAGGTACGCATCCGTGCGCGCACGGTAGTCCTCCCGGTGGGTGGGATCCCGTCCTGACAGACCCTCGAAGACATTCTCTGCCATGGTGCGCAGGCCGGAGGGGGACAACCAGACGTGGGGGTCCGCGCCATGCTCACCGGCACCACCCCCGGTCTCTTCACCGGTTTCGTGGATGAGGGGGATGCCGGCCGACGTATCAACAATCAGCATCCCGGGATTCTGCGCCACGAGGCGTGCGACGAGGACATCTTCGAAGGGGAGGAGGCCGGGTCCGAGCCTGAAGTACACGTCTGCCCTTCCCAGGCGGGCGATCTCGGTGGCAGTCGGTTCATGGGTATGGGGATCGGCACCGGGAGGGACGACAACCATGACTGTCCAGTTCTCCCCAGCGATCTCCCGGACGAGGTCCCTCTGGGGCAGGATCGTTACTGCTGCTACCTTTTCCTGCCCGCTGGTGGCATTTTTCGTCTCCTTTCCCACGCAACAGCAGGACAGTACCATACCCGCGAGGAGAAGGCCAAATACCAGGATGACCGGGACGAAAGAAGCGGTGCCGTGGTCTGCCTGTTTGCCCTCCATTCCTGGAACACCCTCAAGCGACGTCATTTTCTCTCTCAACCCCGCACCACCCCTCGTGGTGGATGGCCCCGCATATTCCCCTCCTCGGGTGCCCCAGCGATGAACACATCTTTCGGACTGCCTGGTGCGAGACGTAACACTCGAACCGCTCTGCCTCCTCGCACGCCTCATCACCCTCAAGACCATGGTGGGACAGGACGAGGCCAAGGATACGGTGACGCCAGATGAGAAAGTCGGCGTGTGCAATCCCCTCCTCCGTGAGGGTGACCCTGCCATACCGCTGGTGGTCGACGAGGCCTGCGGCGGCGAGTTCATGGACGGTCTTTGTGACCGTCGAGGGGTCGACCGAGAAGTGGGCCGCTATCTCTCCTGCCTTTGCGGTATTCCCCTGCTCCCGCAGGAACTTGAGGTAAGCCACCTTCCGGGGCGGGAGAAATGACCAGGTCGGGGTATCCATGGTGATTATGGGGTGGGGCAGCAGAAAAAATTTTGGACAGGTACCAAAAATGGGTGGCCGCGGGATCACACGAGGGTGGTGGGGGACTCCGCCGGTACGTTTGCTATCCTGACAGGTACCTTAAAGAAAGAAGGGAGGGGGTCCCTTCCCGGGAACCTCTGGAGGGCTACCTCGATAACGAGAGTTTCTCCCTCGGCCGGGTACTCCGCGAGCGGGACAGACAACGGCAGGTACCCAAAGGCCCTCACCGTGATGAACCGACAGGGGGTCCCTGTCAGGTAGAGGGGGATCGTGCAGGTACCATTGCGTATCTCTGCCCATTCCTTCCCGTCGAGGGAGACCCGTGCTCCTTCAACCGGGCAGCGGACCTCGATGTACCCCTTACTCCCTCCGATGATAAGAGGTTCCTCTCCGCCGGAAACCGGCTCACCCGTATCTTCCGTATCACCGGCAGGGGTCGAGGTATTGTCCGTCGGGGATATCCCCTCTCCTCCCACGATAATGGTGCAGGGGATGACCGATAGGTTGCACCCCCCCTCCCCGCATACCTCAAGGGTAACGGTGTAGGTGCCATCCTGCCGGTAGACATGCACAGGGGATGTATCCGTCGACGACGTCCCGTCTCCAAAGTCCCAGAGCCTGCCCGAGATATTTCCCGTGGATCTGTCATCAAACTGCACAGCGAGGGGAACAGGACCTCCCGTGGTATTGGCCGTAAAGTTCGCCACGGGTGGCGGAACGGGCGCGAATATCCCATAGACCTCGTGGTTGGAAGAGACTGCAGAAAAGACGAGGGGAGAGGTTGGCCCGGTCGATTCCCCATCGACGAGGACATCGACAAGCTCGTACCCCCTGTCAGGCATAAACAAGAATTCTGCCATTTCCCCTCCCCTGACCTGGATGCTCCCCTGCGGGGAGACTGTTCCGCCAGGGCCGCAACCTGCCGTCAGGACCCACGTCGGAATTCTCCGGAGGAAAAAAACCGGCAGGGAGAGGGTCTGCGCGCCCCCGGTCGTGACCTCAAACTCCCGGCTGACATATCCCTCGGCAGAGAGACTGACAAGGTGTGTCCCTGGCAGGAGGGGGACACAGAGGGGGGTTTTACCCCTCTCGATCCCGTCGATGACGAGACGGGCAGACGGGGGGTCCGAGGAGAGACAGAGGGTGCACATGTCACCCTGTCCTGGACCAGGTGAAGGGTTTTCTCCGGTCGGTGAAGGGAGGGGACTATCCGCTGGCGTGCCGGAGGGAGAGGGGGAGGGGGAATTCTCTGTCACGCCTGGTTCCTGCAGCACCTGACCGGGGAGAGTGTCCGGTGGGGCGGCGGGCGTCGGCGTCGGGACAGGGGGTGGGGGTGTCTCAGACGGTAGTGGTGGCGCTGGTCCCGGAACGGCCGTGGATGTGACGGTCGGGATCGCCTCCTCCTGTCCAGTTCCCGGGTCGCCCGGCGCTCCGGGGATGCCGCTGTCCGGACCGGATGACCCCCCCGGCGGGAGAGTATCCGGGTGAGTGGGTGCCATCTGCTCAAGTGCGTCCTGAACAGTTCCACTTGCTTGCGGATCATGCAGGGGCGACGGGGACGAAAGAACGACGAGCCGGCCATTTTTGCCAGGGATTACGTAGGGTGAACCATTCTCGTCCTTCAATCCGAGCACCGTCACCAGGATGCTGCACGTCCCTGCCGCTTCCCCCCGGATGTTTAGGGTGGCCAGGAGGACGTTGCGGTCGCCGTTGCGGACCCGGTTCCCGGTATCCGCACCCTTTATAGTCACTGCCCCCGCGGGGACCTTGCTCCTGCTGGTGAGCCGGGCGAATGCAGGGAACTGGACCGCGGTGATGGTTCCCATGCCCGGCTCTTCGATCTTTACCATGACTTCAAATTCTGAGAAGCCGAGGGTGACTTCGTCCAGCATGATCGCACACTCCCCCACCTCTCCTGGTGCAGCTATCGTGCAATCCCCGGCAGAGACGGTCAATGCCGTTGCATGGGCACACGAGAAGGTGAGGGCAAGAAGGAATACAATACTGAAACGTCGGCAAATGTCGTTATGCCTCCATGCCTCGTCCATTGCACTACCTCCACCGCCTGCCGACCGGCTCTTCCTTTCCGGAAAAGACTCCCCTCCGATCGACCGGCAAATGGTATAATTCCGGATGATCTCTCCTGGTATAAATAATTACGTCCCTGGAATGTCAAAAATCCGGCAGGTTCACCACCACTGCCGGGAGAGGTGTCCCCTCGCTGCCGGGGTTGCCTCCCTGCCCTTGGGTGTCCGCTTGATGAGACCCGCCTGGATGAGGTAGGGTTCATGGACGTCCTCGATCGTGCGGCTGTCCTCGCCAACGGCAATGGCAATCGTCTTGAGGCCGACGGGACCTCCCCCGAACTGGTGAACGATGGTATGCAAAATGCGCCTGTCCACTTCATCGAGGCCAAGCCCATCGACCCCAAGTAGCGTGAGCGCCTGGTCTGCGACCTCCCGGGATATGACCCCGTCACCCCTGACTAGTGCGTAGTCCCCGACACGGCGGAGGAGCCGGTTGGCAATCCGGGGGGTTCCCCGGCTCCTCTTTGCGATCTCGTACGCTCCCTCCGGGAGGATAGGGACTTTCATGATCCCTGCGCTCCGGGTGACGATCCGGGCAAGTTCCTCTGTACTGTAGAGGTTTAACCGGACGACGATCCCGAAGCGGTCACGGAAGGGTGAACCAAGGAGGCCGACCCTCGTGGTTGCCCCCACCAGCGTGAAGGGCTCGAGAGTGATCTTGATGGAACGGGCACTGGGACCTTCCCCGATCATGACGTCGATGCAGAAATCTTCCATTGCCGGGTACAGGATCTCCTCGATGACGGTATGGAGGCGGTGGATCTCATCAATGAAGAGCACGTCTCCCCTCTTGAGGAGGGTGAGGATTGCAGCCAGGTCACCGGGCTTCTCGAGGACGGGCCCGCTCGTGCAGTGGAGAGTCGTTCCCATCTCCCGTGCAATAATGTGGGCCAGGGTTGTCTTGCCGAGGCCGGGAGGCCCGGAAAAGAGCGTGTGGTCAAGGGGTTCACCCCTCGCCCGGGCAGCGTCGATCGCAATTTGGAGCGTTTCCTTGAGGAGATCCTGCCCCACGAACTCGGAGAACCGCTCCGGCCGGATGACCGCATCGTCCAGGTCTGCTTCTCCTTCTCCGGGAACTGCCAGGTCTTCTCCCCGCACCATGCACTCACCGTTCCCTCAATAACCGGAGGGAGACCCTGACGACGGCCGGGACATCGGCAGTACTCATGCCTGCAATGGCACGGCTGACGGCATCCCGTGATTCCCTGGCCGAGAAACCGAGGGCAAGGAGGGCACTCTCCGCGTCCCGGCGCACCGGGTCGTCCGGTATGGTGCGGCCGCTGCCTGTAAGGAGGTCTGCTCTCTTCTTCATCGTGTCACGGAGCTCGAGGATCAGCCTCCCGGCATTCTTCTTTCCGACTCCCGAGAGCCGGGTGAGGGCCGCCTCGTCGCCACCGATCACGGCTGCCGCAAGCTCCGAGACGGTCATCTGGGAGAGAATGGAACAGGCAAGGGCCGGACCGACGCGGGTCACCGAGATGAGCATGCGGAACATCTCGAGCTCGCCGGGGGCGAGGAAGCCGTAGAGGGCCACACCGTCCTCCCTGACGACCATGTGGGTGTGGAGCGTGACTTCTCCCTGTGACCGAGCCACCTCCTCTGCCAGGGGACGCGGCATGAAGACCTGAAAGCCAATCCCGCCGGTCTCGATGATGACGGATCCCTCCCCGCTCCCCACGATCCGTCCGCGGAGCCTCGCGATCATCTACGGAACCCTCGCGGTGTGGACATGGCAGAGTGCAACCGACAGCCCGTCGGCGACGTCATCCGGGCGGGGAATGGACGGGAGGGAGAGGAGGCGCGTGATCATCTCCTGCATCTGCCTTTTATCGGCCTTCCCTGAACCGGTGATTGCCTGCTTGACCTGGTTAGGCGTGTACTCGACGACGGGGATACCCTGCTTGCGTGCGGCAAGCATCAGCACACCCCTCACCTCGGCAACGCCAAGGGCTGATGTCACGTTGCGGGAGAAAAAGAGCGTCTCGATGGCGAGGCATGTCGGCGAATACTCATCGAGGAGGCGGCACACCTCGTCAAATATCAGTTCGAGCCGTTCAGGGGTCCCGCCGGGGCAGGGGGCCGTCCTGATGCACGAGTAGGCGAGCGGTGTCACGCTTCCCCGGACTGCAGAGAGGACACCGTAGCCCACGGTCGCAAGGCCGGGATCAATGCCAATGACGATCATGCAAATGCGAAAATGACCAGTAATTTCATTTTTCATTCAATCTATCGGGGAATTTTGCACAAATACCTTTCTGTCGCGGTGTGAAAGAGCGGCAGGGCAAAAAAAGAGGCTCGCCGTTTGCCGGGACATGACAAAACAGTTTTACCATTCCAGCGTCTACCTATCATCGGCTGTGATTCGCCATGGGATCCAACGAAGACATCATGCACGATTTTGTAAGAAAAGAGCTCAAGCGGCTTTACCCAAGCGTGGACGGCTGGCAGATAAAGAGCGTGCCAAAGACAGGCGCAGGGTCGGGTTTTGCCATATCCCGGCGCCTTCTCGGAAGGTTCGAGGGGGCTTTTGTCCTCGTCAATTTTGACCGCACGGTGACCAGAGATGCTGTCCTTGCACTCAAAGACCTCGCTACAAAGGCACCCCTCCCGGGTGTCACGAACCCCCGCCTCATCCTCATGACACCCCAGGGGACCGAGGCCACGGGCATTCCCCCCGAGATCGAGGTTCTGCCAATGCAGAGCTTTGGATACGAGGGAAAAGAGCTGGTATGGCTCAAGAAGAGGGCCCAGGTCAGCACGCGGGTCCCTCCCAAAACAGCCTAGTCCTGCAAAAGGTAATCCCGTATCCTTTTTTCCAGGTCCTTTCCGTGGGAACCCTGCCAGTACAGCTTCCTGCACCGCGGGCACCAGAAAAACCGCTTTCCTCTCCCGTTCCTTGGCGCGTACTCTGCCTTCCTGACCTCGTCGTACCGGGCCGGCCTGAGCAGGGTATTGCAGAGCGAGCACCGTGTGAACGCGAGCCCCGGGACGATCAGTCCCTCGCGGGCAAGGAGGCGGAGCTGTCCTGTCACCTCCTTCTCCCCGACGAGGAACGCGTCCTGCCCTCCCCTCCGGGCGAGTTCCCGGTCCATCGTGAGGAGGAGCCGCCCCTCTGTCCTCGCACGGGCGAGCAGGAGGGTATCCTCCCGCGCGTTTCCCTCGGGCAACTCCGATGCACTCACCGTGTCATACCCCATGAACCGCAGGTACCGGCAGAGTGTGCCAAGCATCCTGTCGGTGAGGAACCGGCGTTTCCCTGCCCCTTCAGGAAAGTGTCGCGACATACGGGATCTTCTCCCCGCACCGGCTGCAGGACTGTCCCGAGATGTTGCGGAACGCAACAGAATACCCCTGCCTCTCGATACAGAGTGCCCCGCAGGAAGGACAGTAGGTGCTTTCCCAGGGGTGGGGTGAGACATTTCCCAGGTACGGGAACCGGAGTCCTTCCTCTCTTGCCTGGCGGTAGATCCTCTCGAGGATGGGGATGGGAGTGGGTCCCCGGTCACGCATCCTGTGATCCGGGTGGAAACGGGTGAAGTGGACGGGAGTGTCTGGCCCCAGCGTGTCCCTGATCCAGCGGATGAGCCCTCCCATCTCTTCGGGACTGTCGTTTTCTCCCGGGATCACGAGTGTCACCACCTCGACGTGCATCCCCAGTTCCCTGGCAAGGGCGGCGGAATCGAGGACGGGCTGGAGGTGTGCCCCGCATACTTTCCTGTAAAACTCTTCTGAGAAGGCCTTGATGTCCACGCGGTACGCCGTGAGCATGGGCGAGAGGTCACGGAGTGCCTCCTCTGTGATGTAACCGTTCGTCACGTAGACAGTTCCCAGCCCATCCCTCCGTGCAAGGTTCCCCATATCGAGGGTGTACTCGTGCCAAATCGTCGGTTCGTTGTATGTCCAGGAAATGCTCGCACACCCGGCGGCACGCGCCCGTCTCACCCCTTCGCCGGGGGAGAGGTCACGGAGCCCGGGCATGTCCGTGTCTGCCATCGAGATATGCCAGTTCTGGCAGTGGGCACAGTGAAAATTGCACCCCACGCTCCCGAGGGAATAGGAGAGGGTCCCGGGCAGGAAATGGTACAGGGGCTTCTTCTCGATCGGGTCAATCGCTTCGGCACTCACCCTGCCGTACGTGAGGGCAAAGAGTTGCCCGTTTTGGTTCTGCCGCACCCTGCAGATACCCGTCTTACCCTCCCTGATCAGGCACCCGTGGGGGCACAGAGAGCACCTGACGGCACCCTCCCCTTCCGGTGACCACAGGAGAGCCCTGTGCATCTTTCCCATAGCAGTCTTTCATTCACGGGGGCATGGATATAAAGGTAGTGATGGAGCCGGTTCACCGGTCGCTGTCATCGCGGTTTTTGTCGTCCTCGCCGCAGTCCACGACGAGGGATCCGACGTAGCCACATCTCTTGCAGCGGTAGACCTGGCCAATGTATCCCCCCGCGACAGGATAGACCTCCCTGCTCTTGCACACCGGACAGTGGATCATACCTTCAACAGCTATATGTTGCGCATGGAGAAATGTTTCAGTGATATGGCACGCGTTGTCCTCTCCCTCGGGGGCTCTGTCCTCTTTCCCACCCTCGAGACGCACAGGCTGCTTTCCTATGCACCGGTCCTGAAGCGTCTGGCCCAGTACCTCGAGCTCTTTGTCGTCGTGGGAGGTGGCGGGGAGGCACGGCGATACATCCAGGTTGCCCGGGAATGCGGGGCTGATGAGGCGTCCTGCGACGAGATCGGGATCATGGTCACCCGTCTGAATGCGACGCTCCTGCTTGCAGCCCTCGGAGACTCGGCGTGTCCCGGGGTGGCACAGACACCCGGACAGGCACGGTCCTGCGCAGGACAGGGGAAGATCGTTGTCATGGGCGGGGTGACCCCGGGGCAGACGACAGACGCGGTCGCAGCGGTCCTCGCCGAGATGGTGGGGGCAGATATCCTCGTCAACCTCACATCCGTGGATGGGATCTACTCCTCTGACCCGCGGCGTGACCCCGATGCCCGACGGTTCAGCCGGATGACGCATGACGAGCTCCTGGGAATCGTTGGCGCTTCAGGGCTGGAGGCAGGCTCAAACACTGTCCTCGATCTCGTAGCGGCAAAGGTATTGAAGCGGAGCAGGATACCCCTGCTCGTGCTTGACGGCCGGGATCCCTCCCTCCTCGAGGGGGTCCTTTCCGGGCAGGGAGGTGCCGGCACCCTCGTCTCGGCGGGCGGAAAAGATCCGCTGCCCTTC